>ERZ773008.2422-NODE-2422-length-12190-cov-3.174536_pt1 | contig 12190 bp, 7 predicted proteins | sample MGYA00580664_ERZ773008 | MGnify/ENA primary metagenome ERZ773008 (study PRJEB29015, sample SAMEA2738016) | human oral metagenome | biome: human oral; feature: human-associated habitat; material: dental | place: China | collected 2048 ... | reverse complement strand
GGGGATGTCGGCGATGCGACCGTGACACCAGCCAGCGGTGGGGAGTCCGCGGTCGGTGAGGGAGGGGGTTTGTTCGAATCGGAGCTGGTAGGTCCCGTTATTGGTGATGGTGGTGGCGTGCCAGCAGGCGTCGATGGGCACGATGTGTGTGTCGGCGGCTTGGGCCAGGGTGGTGGTTATTTCGTCGAGGGTGGTGCCGTCTTGGGTGGGAAATCGACCGATGACGAAGGCGAGAACCACATCAGCGTGTTCCGCGGTGAGGACTTCGCCGACCTCGGGGAGTGCGTCGAGACTGTCAATGTCGATGCGGAGGGTTGGGCCTAGCGCCCACCGGCTGTGGGTGTCATCGCGGTGGTGGCGGAAGGTGACAAAGATGATGGATTGGTGGGGGTAGTAGCCTAAAACTCCGGGAATGTTAGCGAGCGTTTGGGCGGGGAGCGAGTTCATGGTTTTATCCCAGCATGCGGGTTTCGGCTGGGGCTAATTTTGCGCTTGGGTGCAAAATTTTGGTGGGGATGGTGGCGCCACCTGGGGCGAGTTATGCACAGGGCAATAAATTATGGGCTTTCCTTGATTTTAGGGTTGGTGGGATTACATAATTAAGGGTTAAGGGTGGGAAAAATAGTTGATATAGCCCAAAGATTCGATTGCACACCAATTATTGTTGTGGTGTTGAGCGCCGACGGAACGCGTCGAAAAGCTGAACGGAATAATACAACCCCGATCATTGTTTAAGTTAAGGTATAGTTAAGAACTTTTAAAGGAGAACCAATGGAAGACAATAACCGGAAGATGTACGAATTGGAGTTTCCGGTGCCAGCGGTATCGCAGCCGGGCAAGGAAGGCCCCACGATGGTGGTGGCGCTACAAGGCTATGCCGATGCGGGACATGCGGTGGATCAAAGCTCCGCGTATTTGCTTGCCGCTCTCGATCATCGGCCGGTGGCGTCGTTTAATAATGATGAGTTTATTGACTACCGGTCACGCCGGCCCATGACCACTATTGATCATAATTCGGTGGCCGATGTGGAGGAGATTAACCTGGGTATTCAGGTGGTCCTCGACGCGAACGATAAACCGTTTCTGCTGCTTACCGGGCCGGAGCCGGATTTGCGGTGGGAAGCGTTTAGCCAGGCGGTTGCTGATCTTATTGAACGGCTTGGAGTGACGCAAACCATTTGTCTGTATTCCGCGCCCATGACGGTGCCCCATACCCGGCCGATGGTTATTAGCGCACACGGCAACTCGTTAGAACTATTGGAGCCCTATTTTAAGATGGACACCAGGTTCAGCATTCCGGGTTCGGCATCGTTACAGTTGGAATATTTGCTCAATAAGCAGGGCCGTAACGTGGCGGGTTACACGGCGCACGTGCCGCATTATTTGGCCGCTTCCCCCTACCCGCAGGCAACCTTGAAGCTGTTGGAAGCGGTGTCGCAGGCTGCCGGGCTCGCCATTCCGCTGGGGGCATTGGAGGAGGATTCCCGGCGGATGGCGGCGCAGATCGCGGAGCAGATTCAGGGCACCGCCGAGATTCAGCAGGTGGTGGACTTATTGGAGCAGCAATACGATGAGAATCTGGAGCAATACCATGAGGATCACCCGCACATGGCGCTGCCCGGCCATAGTGCCGAACCCATGCCGAGCGGTGACGAGCTAGGGGAAGAGTTTGAGCGGTTCCTCGCCGCCTTGGACACCCCGGATGATTCCGCCGACGATGAGGACGATAACTAGCCAGCTTTTCGACGCCGCCCCAGGGCCAACCATTGGCTTCGGGGCGGCGTCGTTGCTTGGTAAATTCGATTAGGGTTAATGGGTGTGAATCTAACACTTGCCCAAATGCTGCCCGACTTGGAAGAAGTGCCCGAATCCCTCATCGACGAATCCATTTTTGATTCGTTCCTCGCCTGGGCGAAAGACAAGGGGATCACCCTGTATCCGGCGCAGGAGGAGGCCGCATTAGGCATCCTCGCCGGCGATAATGTTATTTTGGCCACACCCACTGGTTCGGGGAAATCCATGGTTGCCATCGCCGCCCATTTCATTGCCATGGCCCGCGGCCAACGGAGTTTCTACACCGCCCCGATTAAAGCATTGGTGAGCGAAAAGTTTTTTGCGCTCTGCGATATTTTCGGCCCGGAATCCGTGGGCATGATGACGGGAGACGCCACCGTCAACTCCCAGGCCCCGATCATTTGTGCGACTGCCGAAATTGTGGCAAACATGGCGTTGCGCGGTGGAGAGCGTGCCGAAATTGACCAAGTCGTCATGGACGAATTCCACTACTATTCGGACCCGAGTCGGGGGTGGGCGTGGCAGGTTCCGCTCCTGGAAATGCCGAACACACAATTCCTGTTGATGTCCGCCACGTTAGGGAACACCAGCATGCTTCAGGAGGATTTGACCAGGCGCACCGGTCGAGTTACTTCGCTAGTCGGTGCGGACGCCGATAGGCCAGTACCGCTTGATTTCGAATTTGTTTACACCCCAATACATGAAACCATTGAGCGGCTCCTAAAGGAGGACAAGGCACCAGTTTATGTTGTGCATTTCACCCAGCGGGAGGCCGTTGAGCGGGCACAATCACTCACCAGCCTGAAAATCATCGACAAGGAGACGAAGGAGAAAATCGCCGAAGAGATCGGTGATTTTCGGTTCACTACTACCTTCGGGCACACGTTGTCGAAGCTGTTACGGCGTGGGATTGCGGTGCATCACGGTGGCATGTTGCCGAAGTATCGGCGGCTCGTGGAACGGTTGTCACAGACTGGTTTATTGAAGGTTATTTGCGGCACGGACACCTTGGGGGTGGGCATTAATGTGCCGATCCGTACCGTGTTGTTTACTGGATTGGCGAAGTTTGATGGCAGCCGGCGCCGGATTTTAGCGGCGCGGGAATTCCACCAGATTGCCGGGCGGGCGGGCCGCGCCGGGTTTGATACGGTGGGTTATGTTGTCATCGAGGCAACCGAACATGAGATCGAAAACTGGCGGTTACGGCAGCGGGCGGGGACGGATCCGGCGAAGCTGAAAAAGCTTCGGAAAAAAACGGTTCGGGACGGTGAAGTAGTGTGGTCGGAGAAGACCTATCAGCGGCTTGTGGCCGCGCAGCCGGAGGGATTGGTGAGCCAGTTTCGGGTGTCGAGTTCCATGTTGTTAAACGTGGTGTGCCGCCCGGGCAATGGGTTTGCCCACATGAAGCATTTGCTGCGGGATAATCATGATTCCCGAGAAAAACAGAATAAGGATATTTTACGGACAATAGAGCTGCTGCGGGGACTGGTGACAGCGGGGATTGTGGTGAAGCTAGACGAGCCGGACCCTACCGGCCGGGAGTATCAGCTTACGGCAGAGTTGCAGCCGGATTTCGCGTTGAACCAGCCGTTGGGACCGTTTGCGTTGGCGGCGTTGGAGCTTTTGGACAGGGATTCGGACACGTACACGTTGGATGTGATCAGCGTGTTCGAGTCAGTGCTGGAGGATCCGACGCCCCTGTTGATTGCGCAGCAGAAGCAGGCGCGGGGGGAGGAAATCGCCGCGTTAAAGGCCGAGGGTGTGGATTATAACGAACGCATGGCGATTGTGGAGGAAATCACATGGCCGATGCCGTTGGCCGACGAACTGGAAGAGGCGTACGGCATTTACTGCAAGGGGCACCCGTGGGCGCGGGAGTTCGACATTAGCCCCAAATCGGTGGTGCGGGACATGATCGAACACGGTATGACGTTTTCGGATTTGATCGCCACCTATGGGTTGGCGCGGGCGGAGGGGGTGGTGTTGCACTATCTCACGGATGCGTGGCGGACACTGCAGCATTCGGTGCCGCAGGAGTATCTCACCGATGACCTGGAGGACATCATTGTATGGCTGGGTGAATTGGTGCGGCAGGTGGACTCGTCGCTGGTGGATGAATGGGCCCAATTAGCGGACCCAGATGCCCCTATTTCCCACGATACGCTGGCCCGGGAGCTGGCGTTTGGCGTGGAGGATCCGACGGCGCTGACGGCCAATCAGCGGGCTTTTGGCATTATGGTGCGAAATATCATGTTCCGGCTGGTGCAGTTGTTTGCCTACGAGCAGGAGGACACATTGACGCAGATGACCGAGTATTTGGATGATGCGCCGGATTTTGGGGCGGCGATGGACGCGTATTTCGAGGACTACGCCGATGTTGATGTGTCGCCGGCGGCCCGGGGCCCGGAGTTCTTCCTGCTGAAAAAGACCGGCCGGTCATGGGAGGTACGGCAGATCATCAAAGACCCGGAGGGGGATAATGCGTTCAGCTTCGCGGGGGTAATTGATTTGGATGCTTCGGATGCCGCGGGGGAGGTGAGGTTCGCAGACTTGCGAATTGATTTTTAGCGTTAAGTGATAGATATTTGGATAATTAATGATGTGGGAATGTGATACCGTGGGTGCCCGGATTTTCCGGTTTCTCACCCCCAATTTCACCCCTGTTGGGCCTTCGAACTGGCGTTTAACCGGCCATTTCTTAGATAATTTTAATTTATTTTAAGTTTTTACTTTAAGTTTGACTATACTGCACTCATTGCAGCCTTTACGCCAGCTTGGTGGTTTCACATCATAAGAATCACCTACCCGCGGGGGTAAATTTATTGCATACCGCTATCCATTGCATTTAAGATTGACATAAATCAAACCAAACTTTGCAAATAGGCGAAGAAAATGAGTAATAAAGAGTATCGACCAACACTTGCACAACTGCGTACCTTCGTAACAATTGCCGAAAACAAGCACTTCGGCACCGCTGCCACCAAGCTCAACATTTCACAGCCTTCACTGTCGCAGGCTCTTGTTGCGCTGGAGACGGGTCTTAACGTTCAACTTATTGAACGTTCCACCCGGCGCGTCATCGTCACCCCAGCTGGCGAAAAGCTTCTCCCCCTGGCGAAAGCAACTCTCGACGCTGCAGAAAACTTCCTCTCCCACGCGCATGGCGCCACCGGCACCTTGTCTGGCCCCTTGTCCATCGGCATCATCCCCACCATCGCCCCCTACATTCTGCCGACACTGATTGAACTGGTGCGGGACAAATATCCGGATTTGGAGCTGCACATCATCGAGGACCAAACCAAGCACTTGGTCCAAATGCTGCGCGACGGCGGTATCGACTGCGCCATCCTGGCCGTTCCCACCAACACTGCTGGCTTGCAGGAGATCCCCCTGTACGAGGAGCGGTTCCGCATGGTGGTGCCGGCGCATCACCCGTTTGCGGGCCGGAAAGATTTGAAGCTGAAAGACTTAAAGGAAGTCTCCCTGCTGCTGCTTGACGACGGCCACTGCTTGCGGGACCAAATCGTTGACTTGTGCCGCAAGGCAGAGTTCAACCCCATGCCCCCGAATCACGCCGAAACCCGGGCTGCTAGCCTCACCACGGTCCTGCAATTGGTGTCTGCCGACATGGGGGCCACCTTGATCCCAGAATCGGCGGTACAGACCGAATGCGTGCGTCCCGCGGTGGAGACGGCCCGGTTCCATGATGCTGCATCCGCCTACCGGAAGGTGGGTATCGTGTTCCGCGGCTCATCAACCCGATATGACGATTTCTCCCTGTTGGGCGATTTGGTGACCAGGTCCTTTAATCAGGTTATTTCCCAACTGCCCCGCTAAAGACTGCTGATTCACAAGCATAACAGCGTAATGGGTGGGGATTTCCTCAAGAATGGAAGAATCCCCACCCATTACGCTGTCTCAATAGGCATAAAAACTGGTTCAGGAAGGAAAGATCGTCTTCCTGAACCAAAGGGAATTTTCTTCCTACATTTGTGGGTAAGGGGCGCCAGACATCTGACGGTATGCATGTCCCATGGAATTGACGAGCACTGGAGCAATAAACATCACAAGGATGGCGCTAGTAATCACACCGATGATTCCGCCAAAGGAGACGATAAGAGACGCTACAACGAAGATAACCCCCCAGAGCAGCAGCAAGCCGAGGAACGGGAAATATGCCTTTTTCATTGCGGTAAAATTAGCGACAATCGAGTTCAACCCGGACGCCCGAGACTCAGATGCAAACCCCGGGGCGAGACCAAACAATGGTAATGTAAAGAACACTGCCAATGACACCAACAAACCCACGATACTTGCCACCATCAAAGACGATAAATACTTTGATGCCAACCCGGAAATCCCAGAGAAAACAATCAACACTAAAGCAACTAGCGCTGCCGAGATGAGCGTCTGTACATAATTCATCCGGGCTTTCACGGTTTCCATCGTCACTTTCTCCCCGTCCAGCTGCGTGAGAATCGCAGCACACAGGATAGGAGAAATCAAAATAACCACAAGCACCAAGACTAGATACACGATCATCATGGTAGGCGTCATAACCGTTACATTGGCGCTGGTGCTAGAGCCCGCCATAATGTTTTGCATTTGTTCCTGAATCTGTGCCTGCAGCTGACGCTGATTCAAATAATTCACAACAGCCATGATCACACCAACCACGGCTCCAATGGCCAACCAGAGCACTGGGTTTTTCATGATGGCCTTGTAACCATAGGTAAACGTCATACCAATGCTGAGCCCGGATTCCCGTTTCAGCATGTTGGTTTCATACAGCGCGTTCTGACCCACTACCTCGACGCCCGCCACGGGTGCAGGTAACTGCGGACCGCTCTGCTGTTGCGGTGCATACTGGCCTGCCGCCGGGTCGAAACCACCCTGGGGTGGTTGCTGACCATACTGGTTCGCGCCAGGAGCTTGGGGCTGAAACCCACCACCAAAATTAGGCTGGCCATAACCGCCGGAGTTCGGTGATGCTTGTTGCACATAGCCACCGCCCTGGGGACCCTGCGGACCCTGGGGCTGCCCATAACCGCCCTGCGGCTGGCCATAACCACCGGAACTGGTAGGAGCCTGACCACCGTAACCACCCCCCTGAGGCTGACCGTAGGGGGCACCTCCCGGCATTTGTTGCGGAGATTGGCCATAACCACCAGCGGGCTGGCCGTAACCACCGGCAGGCTGCCCGTAGCCGCCTGATTGCTGGCCATAGGGGGTGCCGGCTGCCGAGGGGCTGCCATAAGGCGCGGCATTATTGGCAGGTGGTTGCTGGCCACCACTGCCATAGCCACCGGATTGTTGGCCGTATCCACCGCCGGATTGCGGGGATTGCCCATAACCCGTCGGCCCACCGTAAGGGCTCCCCGACTGAGGTTGGCGAGGCTGCTCGTAGCCACCGGTTGGACGGTTGTAACTACCCGAATCGCTTTGCTGCGGCCGCTCATAGCTGCCAGTGTTTTGCTGTGGACGTTCGTAATTACCGGTGTCGTTTTGTTGTGGGCGCTCGTAGCTCACGGTTTCTTGCGGTTTGCTATAGCTACCGGAATCGTTTTGCCGTGATTGCTGCCCGTAGCTTGACGAGGAATTCTGCCCGTAGGGGCTACTACTCCCCTGCTGCGATTGGCCATATGCCCCGGTAGGACGGTTATAGCTACCACTATCCTGGGATTGATCTGATGAGTTAGACGACTGACCATAGCTGCTATACGCGGAACCGGACTGTCCGGTCTCGGAGCCAGAGGTAGAAGAATGCGGGCTCCCATAGGGGCTATTGCTTCGAGATGATTGCCCATAACCGCCCTGTTGGCCGTAGCCACCGGCAGGCTGCCCATAGCCGCTCGAATTGCTCCCATAAGGGCTGCCACTCCCCTGCTGCGATTGCCCATAGCTGGAAGAGCTTTGTCCGTAGGGGTTACTGCCGGAACCGGAGTAAGGGTTGCTCGATTGCGATGGTTGCCCATAGCCGCCGTAAGAACTGCTTCCAGAGCCCGAACCAGTGAGCCCATCACTATAATTACCGGACTGCGGTGAATAAGGATTCTTCTGCCGCGGATCTGTGGGCTTGCCCGACCCCTCCCGATCTGACTTATCCCGCGGCTCCTTGCCGTCATCATTGTTGTGGTTGTCTGTCACAACGTAAATCCTTTCGTTACTTCTCTCATCCGTATGAGGAAAATCCGTGAGGAGTGAGTTTCCTCCCCCACTTCGATTGTGATCTCACAACGGCGCAGATGGGCCGAATGCACCCATATCGGGCTGAAATACTTTTGGGAAACTCTTATCGCTGACGGTCCCAACACAACCTGTAATCAGCAAGGAATTTCTTTTTGTATTTTTAGACAATCAGCCAAATTATCATTTTATGCCGTTGCGACAGCAAAAGGTAGGCATCCCACCCACAACCACCAACCTTCATAGAGGATTTACGACCATGCAGGCGGGTGATGCGGGGCAAATATTCACCCCACATCGGCCGTGGAAAACTGGTTTATTGCTGCTAGAAGTATCGCCAACACTGAACGATAGATCTTTCACACCACAATTCTATTCAGTTTACTTAAACACCACTTCAGGTACCCCTTTTTACCCCATTCTTAGAACACACATACCAAGTAAACTATGGCTGAGATGCACGTTTCCTACCACAATTATTGGGTACGATGTCACACCTAACACGCAGTAACCGTATCCATTAATCACACCATTCACCACTATTGATAATGGTAACCATGATGTGACACGTCTACGACCGGCTGACAATCTCAGTAGAAAATTAGCCCCGCTAGCTACCCCCTCTGACCATGGCCGCCTTGCCATCAACGCTCACCATCTGGCTGCCGCTTGTCTAATAAAGCTCTGCGGGTTGTAGCCCTTGCCATAATAATGGCGGCAGCTGCAAAGAGGTAAACCCTTGATGGGGATACCCGGTGGGAATAACGTGTGGGGACTATTGCCCATCGATCCGAGAAAACCCGTGTGATATTGCTAGAATCATTGTCCGCAGCGACAGAACTTATATTTATGACCGTAGAAAACACATATATATGCCTAGTAAACAACAATTAGAAGACGAACTTTCCCAACTGAGTATCGCTGATGAACGCAGGTTCCGGCGTCGATTAGCAAAGGCCCGCTCCCCTAAAGCATTATCGGCTATTGCGGCGGACATGATGACCGCCCGAGAAAGCGTCGACAAGCGGGCTCGTAGCATTCCAACTATCACCTACCCGGAGCAGTTACCGGTATCCGCACGTAAAGACGATATCGCGGATGCTATTAGGGACCATCAGGTAGTAATCATTGCTGGCGAAACCGGGTCAGGCAAAACCACGCAGATTCCGAAAATTTGTTTGGATATTGGTCGGGGTAGGCGAGGACTCATTGGACACACCCAGCCGCGCCGGTTGGCCGCTCGGACTGTGGCGGAGCGCATTGCCGACGAATTGGGGCAGCGCATCGGCGAAAGTATCGGCTATGCCATTCGGTTTGACGATCAGGTGGGCCCGCAAACCGCGGTAAAGCTTATGACTGATGGCATTTTGCTCGCAGAAATGCAGCATGACCGCTACCTTAATGCTTACGACACTATTATCATTGACGAGGCCCATGAGCGAAGCCTCAATATTGATTTTTTGCTCGGCTATCTCAAACAATTACTGCCGAAACGGCCAGACCTCAAGGTTATTATCACCTCTGCAACAATCGACCCGGAGCGGTTTGCGGCACATTTCGCAGATCAAGACGGCAACCCGGCGCCGATCATTGAGGTGTCGGGCCGCACCTACCCCGTCGAAGTGCTCTACCGCCCGCTCCAGGTGGAGTCCGGGGGTAAACTCATCGACATCGACCCACTGGACGGGTTACTTTCCGCCATCGAAGAACTCATGGAATATGGCGATGGTGACATTTTATGCTTTTTCCCGGGGGAGGCGGACATTCGTGACGCCATGGAAGCCATCGCCGGGAAACGGTGGCGCAATGTTGATGTGGTCCCGCTTTTCGGCCGGTTATCGAACCAGGAACAGCATCGCGTTTTTAGCCCCCACGCCCACCGGCGCATTGTGTTATCCACCAACATTGCCGAAACATCACTCACCGTGCCGGGTATTCATTTCGTGGTCGATACCGGCACCGCAAGAATCTCCCGCTATTCCACAAAAACCAAAGTTCAGCGCCTCCCTATTGAAGCCATTTCGCAGGCCAGCGCGAATCAACGATCGGGCCGATGCGGTCGGGTTGCCGATGGTATTGCCATCCGACTCTATTCCGAGGAGGATTATTTAAGCCGCCCCGAGTTTACGGACCCAGAGATTCTGCGCACCAATTTAGCCAGTGTTATCCTGCAAATGGCGGCGCTCAAACTGGGCAATATTGAAGACTTTCCCTTCGTTCAGGCCCCCGACACCCGTGCCATCCGGGATGGCATAATATTACTGAAAGAATTAGGCGCCCTAGAGGATTCGGATAATAACACGAATCTGCCTAAACTTACTCCCATTGGTCGGGATATTGCGCGGCTGCCGGTAGACCCGCGCATGGCACGAATGATCATTGAGGCCCGACGGCTGGGCTGTCTTCGGGAAGTCCAGGTCATTGTTGCTGCGCTGTCGATCCAGGATGTGCGCGAACGTCCGCTCGAATACCAGGCGCAGGCAGATCAATTACATGCCCGTTTTAAAAACAAAACCTCGGATTTTCTTGGTTATCTAAAACTGTGGGACTACATTGCTCGGAGCCGGGAAGAACTCAGCGGCAATGCCTTCCGTAACCGAATGCGGAAGGAATTCCTCCATTACCTGCGCATCCGGGAATGGTTCGATTTGGTGCGGCAATTAAAATCCGTGTGTGGGCAGCTCGGTTGGACCACCGACGATGCCGCCCTCGACCGGTATGTGCCCGAGGCGAAACAGCTGCACAGTTCCCAGCCCGGCAACCGCGGTAACCACCAGGGGCAGGGGGCGCATGCGCACTCTCACACCAATCAGGCAGATGCAGACGAGGTGATAGGCGCTGAACAGGCTGATGCGGTCCACCAGTCTCTGTTGTCCGGGTTACTGTCGCATATTGGTATTCGGAATGTTGACACCCGGGAATACCAGGGTGCCCGCAACACTAAATTCATGATCTTCCCCGGCTCCGCGCTGGCGAAGACCAACCCGCAATACGTCATGGCCGCGGAGTTGGTGGAGACCTCAAGGCTGTGGGCCCGCGACGTGGCCAGCATCGACCCCCGCTGGGTGGAACGCCTCGCGGCAAACCTGCTGAAAAGCACGTATTCCGAACCGCATTGGTCCAGCAAACGGGCCGCCGCCATGGCATACCAACGCTCCACACTCTATGGGGTGCCGGTCGTGACCGACCGGCTGGTCCCCTACCACACGATTGACCCGGTGGCGGCCCGGGACATGTTTATCCGGGAGGCGTTGATCGCCGGGGATTGGCGCACCCACCACAAGTTTTTCCACCGCAATGCGGAAAAGCTTCAAGCTGCCACCGAGTTAGAGGAGCGCGCCCGGCGGCGTGACATTGTGGTCGACGAGGACACCCTGTTTGACTTCTATGATTCCCGACTGCCGGAGCACATTACCACCGGTACCCGGTTTGACCAGTGGTGGAAGAAGACGCAGCGCACCCAACCGAACCTGCTGGATTTCGATCCGGCAGCCTTAGTACATCATGCCGCAGATTCCGTGACCGAAACGGATTTTCCCACCACCTGGGTGTATACCGCCGGTGGTGAAACGTTGCATTTTGATCTGACATATCGCTTCGTCCCAGGCGAGCCCGACGATGGGGTAACTGTGCACGTGCCGGTGCCATTATTGGCGGGGTTGCAGCCGGCCGGTTTTGAGTGGTTGGTCCCGGGCATGCGGGAGGATTTGGTGACCGAACTGATTCGGTCCTTGCCCAAGCAGGTGCGGCGGCATGTGGTGCCCGCGCCGGATTATGCCCGGCGGGTAGTGCCGCTATTGGATTCGCGCCGAACCGAACCGCTGCGGGCGCAGTTGGCAGCCGCGTTGACCGAGGTAAGCGGCCATGTGATCAGCCCAGAGGAGTTCCGGTTCGATTCCCTGCCTACCCATTTACGCATGCTGTTTGCCGCGGTGGATCGGCGGGGGAAGATCATTGATCCGATAAAGATCTTTCGGCCCTCAAGCGTCGGCGAGCGACACAAATCCAATCATCGGTGTCGCAGGCGGGACGCCGGGTGGAGCAGGATTCCGTGTCGGAGTGGACGGCGGACACCCTGGGGACGATCCCATCGGAGATTTTCACGAAGGTAGATGGGCAGCGGGTGGCGGCATACCCGGCCTTGATGGCGACCCCGGAAGGGGTGGCGGTGAAGGTGTTTGGGACGCGCGCGGAGGCGGATGCGTCAATG
>ERZ773008.2421-NODE-2421-length-12195-cov-9.699753_pt1 | contig 12195 bp, 8 predicted proteins | sample MGYA00580664_ERZ773008 | MGnify/ENA primary metagenome ERZ773008 (study PRJEB29015, sample SAMEA2738016) | human oral metagenome | biome: human oral; feature: human-associated habitat; material: dental | place: China | collected 2048 ... | reverse complement strand
AACATTCTGACACCATAAAAAAATATTATTTTGATACTACAAACAGTATCAATATCTATATTATACTATATTTGATTAGAATTAACAAAGGAGCATTTATATGGAAAACAAATTAAGTATTAAAAAAATAACATTAATAGGAGTAATGGCAGCGGTTGTTTTTGTAGCTTCACAAATCCAAATTCAAATACCACTTGGAGCAAGTGCAACTAGAGTACATATCGGAAATGGATTTTGCCTATTATGTGGACTTTTATTAGGACCTCTTGCAGGTGGTCTGGCTTCTGGCTTGGGATCAGCAATTTTTGACCTAATAAATCCAATTTATCTACCTTCTGCACCATTTACATTTACATTTAAATTTTTAATGGCTTTCATATGTGGTAAAATCGCATACTCAAACGGAGCAAAAGCAGAAGACTTTAAGAAAAATTTAATAGGTTCAATAACAGGAGCTGTCACTTATGTAATTTTATATTTATCTAAAAGTTATATATCTGATATTTATGTTAAAGGATTACCTCAAGCAGGAGCAATTGCAAAAGGGCTACAAAGATTATGGGCTTCATCAGTTAATGCAGTCGTTGGAGTTTTAATTGCTGTTATATTGGTAAAGGCTTTAAAACCAATTTTGAAAAAGAGTATAAGATAAATGAGAATTTTAGTATTTAATGACTACTGTGTTGTTGGGAATATGGCATTGAAGGCAAATATTTCAGTATTAACACAAAATGGTCATGAAGTGTTTGGCCTTCCAACCAAAATATTTTCTTCAAATATGAGTTATAAGGATTATATCAGTTTTAATATTCCAAATTTCTCTGAAACAGTTAAAAAAGTCTTTGAAATTAAGAAAGTTGATGCAATTTATATTGGATTTATTGATAATGATGAAGTTTTTGTAATAATAAAAGAAATTTTACAAAATTTTAAAGGGAAAGTCATTTTAGATCCAATACTTGGAGATAATGGTATAAAATACTCCGGAACAACTGCAAAACAAATATCTTTTTATAGAGAACTTTTGAATTTTGCAGATATAGTAACACCAAATCTCACAGAGGCTATTTTGCTGACGGATTATAAAAAAATATTTTCTAAAATAGAAAGGGAAGATGTAGAAAAAATCGCAAAAAAACTTGCTGAAATGTGTGCAAAACTGGTTATAATCAAAAGTTTTGAAGAAAAAAACAAACTTAATACTCTGTATTTTTGCGAAAACTCAATAAAATGGTTTGAAAGTGAAAAAGTTGATATAAAAATTTGTGGAACGGGGGACGTGTTTTCGTCTCTTGTAGCAAGTGAGTTGATAAAAGGAGAAAATCTAGAATATTCAATCGATAAAATCCAAAAACTATTATTTAAAAATATAGAAAAACAAGACGGATTAAATGAAATACAATTAGAAAACTTTAAAATAGGCGGATAGCCTATTTTTTGTTGGGAAAAAATTTTAAAAATGATAAAAATTGCATAGAAAACAAAATAATTCACGTCATAGTACTTTGCGAAGAGATGTCCCTAACACGTCATCTCGACCGGAGTGAATCTAGCCCTAACTTTGTTTGTTAGCAAACAAAAGTAGGTCTGACGGGACAATTGTATCTAAAGATACAGTTGTCCTGGAGATCTCCTAAGGCTCCGTGCTTGGAAACAAAAGTAGGTCTGACGGAGTCATTGTGTACAATGATACAATATTTCCTAAATTTCCCTGCTTGCAAATAATCAAACAAAATTTCTACAGTCATATGAACTAAATTTAAAGAAAATAGAAAATTTTTTATCATACTTCTTTTTGATTATGATTATTCATTTTTATTAGAGGGTATAATTTTATCAAATTCTAAAAGGAGAGAGAACTATGAAAAAGAAGATTGCAGTTTTATGCTCAGTGTTCGTTATAGTTTTTGGAATTTTCATTTTTAAAAACTTTTATATGAATAAAAACAATAAAGATGATAGTAATGAAAACTCCAAAAATAATACTATCACAGAAAACAAATCTAATAACAATAACAATAACAATAAAAATGATAGTAGTAACGACAACAAAAACAGTTCAGATTCTAAAAACTCTAATTCAGATGAGAATCTAACTTTAGAAAGTCTAAAAAGTCAAAAAAAGGTTATGATTTTAGACTTTAGCCAAAATGGATGACATGCTTGTGCTGTTCAGCACCCAGTTTTGGAAAAACTGAGAAAAGAATATAAGGATAAAGTAATAATAAAAACTATCGACCTTAGAAAACAACAAGCATTTGCATCACAATTTCCAGTAAGAGTAACACCTACTTTATTTTACTTCAATGCAGATGGAACACCTTATGAAGCAAAGGGAGATTTGGCGAAGAAAATAAGTTATGTTGCTTATGAAGATAAGAAAACTGGCGAATTAAAGTTTGGTGGATCAGAAGGTGTTGTTAAATATGAAGAATTAAAGCAAGTTATTGAGGAGATGTTGAAGAATGTTAAATAATTTAGAGAATATCATTGGAGAAGGATTGAAATCTTTTGGTATCTTAGCTCCAATACTCGCATTACTTGGAGGAATACTAACTTCTATTTCACCTTGCTCGCTTGCATCAATTCCTTTGATTATTGGTTTTATGACTGGAACTAAGGAAGATGACACTAAAAGAGCTTTTAAAATTTCTGTTGTATTCGCCATTGGAATGGCAATAACTTATACAACTTTAGGTGTTTTAGCAGCTTTACTTAGTAAGATTTTTAATCAATCAGGACAACTTTGGAATATATTTTTAGGAGTTGTTATGATTTTAATGGCATTACAAACTTGGGAGATAATAAATGTAGTTCCAAGTAAAATTTTGACTAACAAAAGTAAAAAGACTGGATATATAGGAGCTTTGGTAGTTGGAATAATGGCAGGGTTGTTTTCAAGTCCTTGTTCAACTCCAATTTTAGTTGCATTACTTGCGATTGTTGCTTCAAAAGGAAGTTTACTTTGGGGAGTATTACTATTTTTGCTATATTCAATAGGCAACAGTATTTTGGTAATAATTGCAGGAACTAGTACAGGCTTTGTTGGAAAAGTGATGTCAAATAAATCTTATGGAAAAATATCAGATATTGTAAAAATTGTTTTTGGAATAATAATTTTACTTATAGGTCTATATTTCTTATATTTAGGCTTTTAATTAGAAATTTTAGAAAAAAATTCGCCCTTCTGAAATATTTGTATTGAGTGAGTTTTCGGAAGATTTTTTACTTCACAAGAATTAGAACTTAGTAAAAAACTAAGTTCTTTTTTATGGTTTTTATATATAAATTATTAAAAAAATAGAATTTCAAACGATTTAAGTCTTAAAAATGTAGACATTTGTTGTTATTTATGATAAAATATAAGAGGTGACATTTTTTATCAGATATTATTTAGAATGTTAGAAAATTTTTGAGATTTTTAAAAATTATAGTTAAATAGCAATTATTAAAAAATATTTCTTATGGAAAGGGGATTGAATAGTGAAGAAAAGGGAATTTATTAATAAGCTTGTATCGGTAATGGCAATAGTTTCATTGATTATGCCAATCGCATCTCAAGCTTATGCAGCAGATCCAATTAAGGGAATAGAAGTAAAAGCTGATAGAACTGAGTTGGATAAAGCTGTAAAGGAAGCAAAAGATTCTGGATTAGATATTACAGAAGATTCTGTAGTGGATAAAGGTTCTGTTGGTTCTAATGCAGAGGCTAATGCTAAATTAGCGGAAATTGATGCTGATTATAAAGCTCAGATTAAAAAAATTAAAGAAACAAAAGTTAAATTGGATGAGTATAAGGCTAAAAAAGCAGAATACGACAAGAAAAAAGCACAATATGATAAAGATTTAGCTAAATATGAGGAAGATTATAAAAAATATTTAAAAGAGTATGATGATTTTCAAAAGCAATACGAAAAAGAAAAAAAAGAAATGGAAAAGGCATTAGAAGACTACAAAAAGAATAAGGATAATCCTGGATTTTTGTCTTCTCCATATGCTAAAACACTTGTGTATGATTTAGAACCTGACGCAGAATTAACTCTATCTGATAATCAAGGAAAGTATGTATCAAAAAATGCAGTTGATACTGCATTTAGTAAAACAAAAAAATATGCTGAAAATATGCTGCAATTAGATGATATGAGTGTTAAAGATTTGGAAAATGCTGGTGGTATTATAAATAATGCTGAATTGTATGGAAATATCGGCAATAAATCTTCATGGAAAACTAATGTTAGTAATAATGGTACTGTAAAATGGGCAACTGTTCTATTACAAAAGGGACAAAGTGTAACAGCAACTTACACAAACTTAAAAAATTCTTACTATAATGGTAAAAAAATCTCAAAAATAGTTTTTAAATATACTTTAACTTCAGATTCAGCTTTTAAGAATACTAAGGCATGGTTAGGAATCTTTACAGACCCAACTCTTGGGGTGTTTGCATCTGCTTACACAGGTGATACTGAAAAAGATACTTCTATCTTTGTTAAAAATGAATTTACATTTTATGATCAAGATGGAAAAGAAATAAAATTTCAAGATGCATTAATGTCAGTTGCATCTCTTAACCGTGAACACAATTCTATAGAGCTTGCTAAAGATTATATGCCAGGACAATTTGTAAGAATTTCTGGGTCAACAGTTGACGAAGATAAAGATCGTAATTTAATTTATGCGACAAAAAGTTTGAACTTTAAAAAAGGTGAAGGTGGATGTGAACATACTATGTATCCTCGTAAAGATGAACCTGGATCAGGTTGGGATACTGCTGATGCAGAAAATTCATGGTATGGTGCTGGTGTAGTTAGACTACAAGGTAGTAAAAATTATATTACACTTGGGGCGGCTTCTGCTACAAAAATTTTAGATGGTCCAGATTATGGCCCTAAGGTTAAAGATAAAGATAATACTGAAGGCAAGAGGCCTAACATTTGGTATTCTTTAAATGGTAAGGTTCGTGCGATTGGTATTCCTGAAATTAAAGCAAAGGAACCAAATAAGCCAACTAAACCTACACCACCAGAAGAACCACAAAAACCAGATACAAAAGTTACTTATCACTACAGTGTGCTTTATGTAAAATCACAAGTAGAAAAGAAAGTGCTTAATGAAAACAATCAAGATATAAATAATAGTGTAGTAAAAACAGGTTCAGTAGTAAATTTTGAATTAAATACTTCTGCTTTTCCAAAAGGACATGAAGAAATAAAATCCTTAGTTTTTACTGATACATTACCTGAAGGTTATGAACTTGATTTAGCAGGAACTCAAGCTAAGAATGTTGATTATAATGTAGAATATACAGAAGGAACAAGAGTTCTTAAATTTACAGCAAAGGAAAGTTTATTACAAAAAATAAACGGAGACCTTACAAAAGAAGCAAAAGTAACTTCACCTATAATTACAGGTAAGGTAACAAAAGAAGGAACAAAATACGAAAATAAATTTGATATCAATATAAACAATGTTTATAAAGTTGAATCAAAACCAGTAAAAGTATTTACACCAAAGAAACCGGTAAAAGATGTATTTGATAGTAAAGATAATAAAGCAAGTATCGATGGTAAAGAAGTAAAATCAGGTCAAGAACTACTTTACAAAGTTACTTATACAAATACAACTGGAAAAGAACAAAAGGTTGTAATAAAGGATAAGATTCCAAAACATACAACTTATGTTAAAGACTCTGCTGACAATAACGGAGTTTATAAAAATGGTGAAATTACTTGGACTAAAGAAAAAGTAGCTAATGGAGATACATTCGAAGTTACATTCAGGGTAAAAGTTGATGATAATGTAAGTGGAGAAAAAATTCTTAACAAGTCAAATGTTATTGAAGGAAATAACAATTACGAAACAAACGAAACAACAAACCCAACATCAACAAAACCGGTAAAAGACGTATTTGATAGCAAAGATGACAAGACAAGTATTGATGGTAACGAAGTAAAGGCTGGACAAGAACTACTTTACAAAGTTACTTATACAAATACAACTGGAAAAGAACAAGATGTAACAATAACTGATAAGATTCCGGAACATACAACTTATGTTAAAGACTCTGCTGATAATAATGGTGTTTACAAAGACAGAGAAATTACTTGGACTAAAGAAAAAGTAGCTAATGGTGAAAAATTTGAAGTTACATTTAGAGTAAAAGTTGATGACAATGTAAGTGGAGAAAAGATTTTAAATAAGGCAAATGTTCTTGAAGGAAAAAACAGTTTTGTCACAAACGAAACAACAAATCCAACATCAACAAAGCCGGTAAAGGATGTTTTTGATAGCAAAGACAATAAAGCAAGTATCGATGGTAACGAAGTAAAAGCAGGCCAAGAACTACTTTATAAGGTTACTTACAAGAATACTACTGGGAAAGAACAAAAAGTTGTAATTAAGGATAAGATTCCAGAACATACAACATTTGTAAAGGGATCAGCTACAAATAATGGTGTTTTCAAAGACGGAGAAATCACTTGGACTAAAGAAAAAGTAGCTAATGGTGAAACATTCGAAGTTACATTTAAAGTAAAAGTTGATGACAATGTAAATGGAGAAAAGATTCTTAATAAAGCTAATGTAGTTGAAGGAAATAATAAGTTTGATACAAACGAAACAACAAATCCAACATCAACAAAACCAGTTAAAGATGTTTTTGATAGCAAAGATGATAAAACAAGTATAGATGGTAAAGAAGTAAAAGCAGGTCAAGAACTACTTTACAAAATTACTTATACAAACACTACTGGAAAAAAACAAACTGTAACAATAACTGATAAAACTCCAAAACACACAACATTTGTTTCTGCAGATAATGATGGAACAGAAAACAGTGGAACTATTACGTGGGTTAAAGATGTTGAAAATGGCGATTCTCTAACAGTTACTTTCAAAGTAAAAGTTGATGATAATGTAAATGGAGAAAAGATTTTAAATAAGGCAAATGTAGTTGATGGAAATAATAGTTACGATACAAATGAAACAACAAATCCAACACCTACAAAGCCGGTAAAAGATGTCTTTGCTCCTAGTGATAACAAAACTAGTATCGATGGTAAAGAAGTAAAAGCAGGTCAAGAACTACTTTACAAAGTTACTTATACAAATACTACAGGTAAGGAACAAGACGTAACAATAACTGATAAGATTCCAGAACATACAACTTATGTAGAAGGTTCAGCAGATAATAACGGAAGTTTCAAGGATGGAGAAATCACTTGGACTAAAGAAAAAGTAGCTAATGGGGAAACATTCGAAGTTACTTTCAAAGTAAAAGTAGATGAAAATGTAAATGGCGAAAAGATAGTAAACAAAGCAAATGTAGTAGATGGAAGTAACAACTTTGATACAAACGAAACAACAAATCCAACATCAACAAAACCAGTAAAAGATGTTTTTGATAGTAAAGATGATAAGACAAGTATTGATGGCAATGAAGTAAAAGCAGGTCAAGAATTAGTTTATAAGATAACTTACAAGAACACAACAGGAAGTAAGCAAACTGTAACAATAACTGACAAGATTCCAGAACATACAAAATTCATTTCTGCAGATAATGATGGAAAAGAAAAAGATGGAACAATAAAGTGGGTTAAAGAAGTAGAAGATGGAGAAACTTTAACAGTTAGCTTCAAGGTAAAAGTTGATGATAATGTAAATGGTGAAAAGATTTTAAATAAGGCAAATGTAGTAGATGGAAACAATAATTATGATACAAATGAAACTACAAACCCAACACCAACAAAACCAGTAAAAGATGTTTTTGATAGTAAAGACGATAAGACAAGTATTGATGGTAAGGGAGTAAAAGCGGGACAAGAATTACTTTACAAAGTTACTTACAAGAATACAACAGGTAAGGAACAAAAGGTTGTAATAAAGGATAGAATTCCAGCACATACAACATATGTAGAAGGTTCTGCAGATAATAACGGAGTTTACAAAGACGGAGAAATTACTTGGACTAAGGAAAAGGTAGCAGATGGAGAAACATTCGAAGTTACATTCAAGGTAAAAGTAAAAGCTAATGTAAATGGCGAAAAGATAGTAAACAAGGCAAATGTAGTAGATGGAAATAATAATTATGAAACAAATGAAACTACAAATCCAACACCATTAAGACCAAGACCACAAGTACCAAAGACAGGATATGGAGTAAATACAGGATTATATACAGTATTACTAGGATTATCAGCTAGTGCACTTGGTGGAATGAAGATCAGATATAGAAGAAAGAGAAAGAAATAGTTTCTTAAAAGTTAATATTTGATAAAAAGAAAGAAAAGATTGGGAATTAAAACTCCAATCTTTTTTTGTATAATAATCAATAAAATTTTTTTATTTAAAAAAGAATAATTTGTGGAAGTTTTAAGATTATCAATCGATTTGCTGTCTAAATTTAAATTGACATTGAAGTAAAAATGATGTAAAATAATTATGAATACAAGTTTTTAAAATTTAGTTTTTCTGTACTAGCAATTTTTTTATTATTAATTTTGTTTATACAGAGAGTTTTAAAAATTGTGATATGAAAAAAGAGGTGAATAAAGTGAGTGTGAACACTTTTAAAGGTGGAAAGCATATCCACGACTTTAAAGAGTTGACTAATTCGAAGCCGATAAATTTTGGTTTTGTACCTAAGATAGTAACCATACCTCTATCACAACACTCAGGTGCACCCGCTACTTGTTTGGTTAGCAAGAATGATTTAGTAAAAGTTGGACAAAAAATTGGTGAAGCTTCAGCTTTTATTTCTGCAAATGTTCATTCAAGTGTTAGTGGAAAAGTTAAATCTATTGATGAGATTATGACTGCAACAGGTGTTATGTGTCAAGGAGTAACTATCGAAAATGATGGTTTAGACGAATTGGGATATGAAGAAAAGAATTTAACAATTGATGAAGTAAGCGCGACAGACATAATAGACGCCATAAAAGAAGCCGGAATTGTCGGACTTGGAGGTGCAGGATTTCCTACTCATGTTAAGTTAACTGCTAGAGAAGGACAAGTTACAGACTACATAATAATAAACTGCGCTGAATGTGAGCCATATTTAACAAGTGATCAACTTATGATGGAATTATATCCTGAAAAAGTTGTTATGGGACTTTTATTAGCAATGAAAGCAATGGGGGCCAAAAAAGGTATATTAGGTATTGAGGATAATAAGCCACTTGCTATTGATAAGTTAAAAGAAGCATCAAAATCTTATCCTGAGATAACAGTAAGTGTTGTAAAGACTAAATATCCTCAAGGTGATCAAAAAAGACTTATCCAAGCTACAACCGGAATAGTTGTACCTTCAGGAGCTTCTACTTCTGCGGTTGGGATAAGAGTAATAAATGCTAATACTGCGATTGCTATTAATGATGCTGTTTTACATGGGAAACCTCTATATGAAAAGTTGGTTACTATGACAGGACATGCACTAAAAGATCCACAAAATGTTATGGTTAGAGTAGGATCAAAAGTTTCTGATATTGTAGAATTTATTGGAGGATATGAAAGTGAACCTGGAAAAATTATTTCAGGTGGACCAATGATGGGTGAAACTCAATATACTCCTAATGTAACTACAGGTAAACCTATGGGTGGACTACTTTTTATGACTCAGGAAGAAAGCGCTCCTAAAGCTGTAAGTCCTTGCATAAGATGTGGTAGATGTGTTGATATTTGCCCTGTATACTTACAGCCTTTGTATTTACAGCTATATACTTTGAAGCATAGAGTTGAAGAAGCTGAAAAATTACATTTAATGGATTGTATTGAATGTGGATCCTGTTCATATATTTGTCCGTCAAATAGACCTTTAGTTGAAACTATTAGACTTGGAAAAGCTGAAGTTAGAAAACAAGGTAAAGGAAAGAGAGAATAAGGAGGGTACTATGGACGAAAAAGATTTAAAAGTTGAAGTCCCTTCTGAATTGGAAAAGGGAACAGATATAGATACAAAAGAAACTGAAGTCATAACTGAAAATGTTGAAGAAGTAAAAGAAGTTGAAGGTGAAAATATTGAAACAGCTTCAACTACTGAAGAAACAAAATCAGAAAGACCTGTAAGAGAAAGAAGAGAAAGAACTTCAAGAGAACCTAGAGAGAGGACAGAACGTCCTGCAAGGGAAAGAAGATCAAGAGTTGCATCTGATGATGTATCAACAAGTTCTGAAACTGTAGAAAATTCAGAATCATGTGAAGAAGCGAAGGCAGAAAGACCTGCAAGAGAAAGACGTGAAAGAACTCCAAGAGAACCTAGGGAGAGGGCAGAACGTCCTGCAAGAGAAAGAAGAGAGAGATCTGCTGAAGCTGGAGATTCTTCAGAAGAAAGGCCTACAAGGGAAAGAAGAGAAAGACCCGCAAGAGGAGGACGTAACGAAGAACCACAAATGAGATTATTTGTTGGATCATCTCCTCATTTAAGAAGTGAAGCAACAGTAAGTACTGTTATGAGAGATGTTGTTATAGCTTTGATACCAACATTACTTGCTGGAATTTATTTCTTTGGGTTAAGAGCATTATTAGTTACATTAGTATCTGTAGTTTTTGCAGTAGGTTCTGAATATATTTACGAAAAATTAACACATAGACCTATTACTATAAAAGATTATTCAGCAGTAATTACCGGAATGCTTTTAGCTTTCAATGTGCCATCTACAATTCCTTATTGGATGGTTGCACTTGGAAGTATGTTCGCTATTATAATCGTTAAACAATTATACGGTGGACTGGGAATGAACTTTATGAACCCTGCGCTTGCTGCAAGAGCTGCATTAATGGCGTCATTCCCAACAGCAATGGCAAATTATGCTGCACCTAATACAACAATTTCAAATTTAATAAATTCATCAACTTACTCTTCACTAGATGCTACAACTTTTGCAACACCTTTATCAAAGGGAACTCAAGTTAATTTTCTTGAAGCATTTATTGGTGTTAGAGGAGGTTGTATCGGTGAAGTTTCAACTATATGCTTATTGATTGGAGCTGGATATTTGTTATATAGAGGAGTTATTCAACTTAGAATTCCACTAGTATTTATATCCACAACAGCAGTTGTTTTAGCTCTTACAGGAACAGCTATAGCTGATTTGCCAGTTCAACTTTTAATGGGTGGACTTATATTAGGGGCATTCTTTATGGCTACTGATTATGTATCAGCTCCCGTTAATAGAAAAGCTCAAATATTTTTCGCTATGGGTTGTGGTATAATTACCGCACTTATAAGAAACTTTGGTAATTTACCTGAAGGTGTAAGTTATTCTATTCTATTTATGAATATCTTAACACCACTTTTGGAAAAATATTGTGTCCCTAAAGTTTTTGGAGAAGGGAGAGTTAAAAAGTAATGAAAGAAACTATTAAATTGACAGTCAGATTGTTTATAATTACTGCAATTGCAGGTTTCGTCCTTGCGTTTGCAAATAGTTTTACTTCTCCGGTTATTAAAGCAAGAGAAAAGGCTCAATATGAGGCAGCTTTGAAGGAAGTTTTTTCTGATGCAGATAAGTTTGAAACTTTAGAAGAAGAAAAACTTAATACAATAAAAACAAAGATAAAAAATATAGAAAAAATAGAAGTTGCGAAGAAATCAGATAAAACTGTGGGATATGTTTTTAAAACATTAGGAAAAAATGGTTATGGTGGAGACATTTCAATGCTTATGGCTGTAAATACCGAAAGTCAAACTATAGTTGGGTTTAAAGTTTTAAAACATAGTGAAACACCTGGACTTGGAAGTAGAGTAACGACTGATGAATATGCAAAAAGTGTTGTCGGAAACAAAGTTACTGAACATCTAGTAAAAAATTTACATCCAGATGCAGATAATGATATTCAAGCAATAACAGGAACAACAATAAGTGTTAATGCAGTTTTAAATGGATTAAATGCCGCAATAGATGCATTACAAGAACTTGCAAAGTAGGAGGGACAATATGAAATTAAAAAAGATTTTCTTTGATGGTATATTTTCAAACAACCCTGTACTTGTTCAACTTGTTGGTATGTGTTCCGTTTTAGCGGTAACAACAAGTGTTGTAAATGCGATAGGTATGGGTTCATCAGTAATATTTGTAGTAACTTGTTCAAATATTGTAATTTCGAGCCTTAGAAAATTTATTCCAGATAAAGTGAGAATTCCTGCTTATGTAGTAATTATAGCTACATTCGTAACATTGGTACAAATGTTCTTATCAG
>ERZ773008.2416-NODE-2416-length-12214-cov-3.820709_pt1 | contig 12214 bp, 8 predicted proteins | sample MGYA00580664_ERZ773008 | MGnify/ENA primary metagenome ERZ773008 (study PRJEB29015, sample SAMEA2738016) | human oral metagenome | biome: human oral; feature: human-associated habitat; material: dental | place: China | collected 2048 ... | reverse complement strand
AGCCGCCCGCCGCGCCAGTGGCCGCTGCGCCCGCATGCCGGGGCTTACTTGTGGACAGCCGCGCGCCCCCTGGCCGTGCTGGCCGTGCTGCAAGCGCTGTTCGTGGCCTGCACCGCAGCGGGCAACGCGCCGCCGCTGCCCTATGCGCCCCTGCTCAATCCGGTGGATGCCAGCGTGCTGGCCGCGCTGGGCAGCGTGCTGCTGTGGCGGCGCGCCGTGCTGGCCGCGCGCCCGCGCATTGAAGGCGCGCGCCAGTGGCTGACCGCGCCGCTTTTCTGGGCCGCGCTGGGCGGCAGCGCCTTCATTGCCGCCAACACGCTGTGGCTGCGCGTGGCGCACCACTGGTTTGGCGTGCGCTGGTCGTCGCAGGCGCTGGGCGGCAGCTTTGTCGTGCAGGCGGGCTACTCGCTGTGGTGGACGCTGCTGGCGCTGGCCCTGATGGTGGCCGCGCACCGCCGCCGCCAGCGCGTGCTGTGGATGAGCGGCGCGGGCCTGCTGGGCCTGGTGGTGCTCAAGCTCTTTGCGGTGGACCTGGCCAACAGCGGCGGCGGCGGCGAGCGCATCTTTGCCTTCATCGGCGTGGGCGCGCTCATGCTCGTGGTGGGCTACCTGGCCCCGCTGCCGCCGCGCAAAGAAGGCCAAGCGCCAGCCAGCCAGGCGGCGGAAGAAGGCGCAGAAGAAGGCATGGAAGAAGGCTGAAACGGCAGGCTGATTTCGCTATTTGATTCGTAGCATGAGGTCCTAGTCAAACGTGCGCAAACGCCCTTTTCTGGCCCCCTGAATTCGCTCCTCTTTTTAAAGCCATGCCCCCCGCCGCCACGCCCGCCCGCTTTGTGGAACACCGCAGCGAGCGGCTGCACTTGCTGGTGCGCGGCGCCGACCATCCGCCGCTGGCGCTGGGCGCGCACCCGGCGGCGCGCCAGGTGCAGGCGGGCCTTTACGTCACCGTGTTGGCGCGCGGCGGCCTGCGGCTGCACTGCGGCGACTGCGTGAGCGAGCCGCGCGCGCTGGGCATGCAAGTGCTGGCCGTGCGCGAGCCGCTGCCTTGGAGCGCGCAAGCCAGCGCCTGCGCCATACGCGTGGTCGGCGTGAGCATGCTGCGGCCCGACTTGCGCGCGCGGCAACTGGAAAGCTGGTTTGACAGCCTGTTCGCCCGCCACGAGCCGCTGCGCCAGGTGCAAGTGGCCGCCGACGCGCGCAGCCTGCAATTGGCCGGCGACATCCTGGACAGCGACCCGCGCCAGCCGCTGCAACTGCTGCGGCTGGAAGCGGCGGCGCAAGCCATCTTCGTGCAAGGCATTGCGGCGCTCACCGGCACGCGCGCCCCCTCGCGCCGCGAACGCCTGCTGCGCCTGGCCGCAGCGCTGCAAGCTGACCTGGCCCGCGCCTGGACGCTGGCCGACATGGCCGCCGAGGCCGGCATGAGCGCGCGCGCCCTGAGCGAAAGCTTCGGCCGCGAATTCGGCGCGTCGCCCTTTGTCTGGCTGCGCCAGCAGCGCCTGCTGCAAGGGCGGCACTTGGTGCTGGACGAAGGCCTGCCTGTGGCGCTGGCCGCCGAGCGGCTGGGCTTCAGCAGCGCGGCGCACTTTTGCACGGCTTTCAGGGCGCAATTCGGCGAAACGCCGGGCCGCCTGCGCCAGCGCCTGGCGCAGCAGGCAGGGCAGGGCGCCTGAAAGCGCGCCCCCAAGCCTGTTCACGGGCGCAAAAACCCCGATTTCCCTGCAAAAACAGGAGCGAATGAACTACTCCTCAGCAAGCTGCGGAGTATCAGAATAATCTCAGTTGATGGTCTGAATACAGCTTCTTGAATTACCAATTTGATTCTTCACATCTTGGCCAATCATCGCTTCGTCTCCATATTTGCCCACCATCGAAACAAAATACTTGGCTGACCAAAACTTGCCGCCCCAAAGCTGCTTTTTAACTTGCGGACACGTCCTGAATATCTCCCTGGTCAAACTCTTGACCATTCGCACCAACTTCGTGACGTTCGCTGTACGCCGCTACTGCTGCTGACTGCGCAAAAGAATGCACGCGATCCTTGTCTGTGCCGATTTCTAAAATTTCAATTCATAGCGGCGCTTAATTTCCAAACACACGTCTTTGAGTGTCTCATCTAATTCACTATCAGATACCGCCCTCCTGTACTTGGTCGGAAATATCAAGTGATACAACAGTGCCATGACGTTGTGACTCTTGTGGAGGTATTCACTCATCACAAAAACTTACGCCGCAAGTGGCGGAAAATTTTTCCTCCAGAGATCCAAATGAATCCAATTTCTCCACCTTAAATCATTTTCGAATTGAGTTGGCAGACAATATCGCTTATTAATATCGTCAAAAGATAGTGATAAATCTCCCTGCAATACATTAGCAAGACAGGCTGGTTGCATTCTGGATAAATGCAGACAAATAAATTTATCTAGCTCTATAATTGAAGTGAACCATTTCTGCTGAAAATCCAAAATTTGATTAATTTCATTTTGAATGAAATCTGCTCTATCTTGTTTGGAGAGCATCGTTTGGAAATATCTTACCAAGGCCCTATCCAGTATGCTTCGTCCAATTGGGTAGGGATTTCCAAAATCCCAATCTTTCCATTTTTCATAAGATAGTCTACATAAATGCTGAATTTTATCCTCAGTAGCATGAGCAAAGAAGTATTCCAAGCACTCTTTGATGGACGCTTCATTTTCACTCAAGTGTAAACTGTCGATATAAAGGCATATCTTCTCATTGCTGGCATTTGCCAAGAATGCGCCAAGCCCTAACTGAAGGTAAGGATACCTGGCTGCATATTGATTAAAAATGAGAAACCATTCATCGGGGCAATCCTGCCAAATATCTAGTAATTGAATTTGCTCTTTATTCATTCCATCGCCAGATAGATGCCGCAGTGCAAACAGTAAAAGAAATTTTGCTAAATTGTTGGTTGTTTGTAAAGCAAAAGGTTGACGATGTTTTTCTGGCAGAAGGGCGAGCCAATACAGAAGATTATAAATCTTGGTTTCCTGATTAATCAATGTCAAGATCTCATGGCTATGATGTTCAGATATAAATGAATATGATTGATGAGGATCTAGGTGTAGATTTTCGTATAGCGTATTTAACAGCCACTGATTTTCTGCGATCTCTTTCCATTTTTGTTTTTTTAAATTCTCTATAAAGCAATCTATCATTTCCTTATCATTAATCGATGCGCCTGAGCGGATAGATAATCTAGCTTCCACGTGATATAAATATTCCATTGCTAATCTTTTGCTGGAGCAAGAAAAATCTATTTTTTCTTCATGGCTGATTGCCCAGAATTCAGGAAGAATGCAGGTCAATTCGAAAGCTATTTTTTGATTTTTTTCACTGGATCGCTCATCTTGTAAAATTTTGATCAGCCATGAAACGCTTTCTAATAGCCTACTTTTCTTGTCTGAATCATCAATATAGATAACTGTATCTTGATAATTGATGCTTGATGGATAAAGATTATTAATATATTGATGAAAAAGATACTTGTCATCCCAACTCCAGCTGGAGAAATTAAAGTGTTCATCAAAGAAAGAGAGTATTTCATCAGGGATGGTGGATTGATAATCAAAAGATTGGACTTGCCGTAGCACCTGAATGGTAGTTAATTCTTCTTGGATTTCCATAGGATATTACCTTCGTCACTGATTGATTGCTCCCACATTTCTTCAAAGACATCAGCAATAATCTGCCCGTCCTCAACCTCTTGAATAATGTGGTGGCTGGTTCCCAGGCTATTAACTGATGTTCCCAGTGACCAGACTCTCAAAGGCTCATCTTTTGCTTGTGGAAAAATAATAAAACGGTCATGAAAATTTCCAACCCTAGCCTTGACAAAAGTCAGATTTAGCCGGCCAGCTTGAAGGATTGCCTGGTTAATTTCATTTTTAGGATCTGCTCTACAAGGTGATGCCTTATTTTTCGGTGGGGCAATCTTTAGGCCAGTTAGCGCTTTGATTGGTATATCGGCATATGGGCTAAAAAATACTGTTTCCAATAAATCTTGTGCACTCAAATAGGGATCCCAAAGATAAATGCCATTTTGACTATATGTCTTAATTAATTTTCTGATGAAATCCAAGGCTTCTTGGCGCATATCCTGTTTAAATTGTCTCAGTTTTAAAGAATCATTCAGCTCTTGTCTTTCTGTTTTGAGTAATCTATTTCTAACCCAATCTCTATGATCCTTGATATTTTTGCCAGTTTGACTTTGTGATTCCTGGGTGGAAATATTAATTTTTTGTTCTGTTCCGTCAGGTAATCTGAATATTCGTTGGTCATGCTCCTGCATATATGTAGAAAAATTAATGAAATCTATTATGGGTGGTATTTCTCCTCCAGCACAAATTATCTGATTGTCTTCATCCCAAATTGCATAATGCCCTCTCCCGTTAATTTGCTGAAAGGGGATGATATTTCTTCCTTTGGCTAATGGAATTTTCTGAAAATCAATCATGCTTCCATGTTGTTCCCTCCAGAAAATTCCTGATAATTTCACCTCTTCCGAGATATGTGGGCTAACTGCCAAATTTGATAACAGTTGATGACTGTTTGGGTTCCTTCTCTCTATTACAAATGCCACGGCAGAGCAAGGAATTTGTAAGATTATATTGCCTAACCTGTCGGAGTGACTGCCAATCTTAATAGGTAAATATTCTTGTAACTTTTTAGAAAGTTCATCTAAGGATTTGAGATTTTCTATCAGTGAAGCAACATGCTCTTTGCTTTCATCAAACCATTCAAAAAGATGCGATCCTCCAAAAAAGTTATTCTTGAGCAAACCCAGAAATTCATTTTTATCTTGCCCTAAGGCTGGTGCATGAACTGCGGGAATGCATTTTAGTCGGCCGTAAACAAAATTATTTTTGTTGTCTTTGTCCGTAATCTTGGTGTTTAGATCAGAAATTCTATTGAAAAAATCTTCTATGGAAATGATGCTTTTAAAAACGCCAAACTTCAGAGACTTGTCGGTTTTTAATTGAACAAGCTTTGGTGTAATTTCTTCTTCGTTTATTAAACGCAAATCTGTTTCATGGGCAATTGCTAGTGTGAAAATATTGAAAGCCGGATTATTATTCCTTGTGCCAATCACTTCAAAAAGTTCGACGCATCTATAATTGCCAATGGATGGTGTTGCTAATATTTTCTTTATTGATTCAATAGTCATCTAATTTCTCCGTGTAATATATTCGCAATGAGTCTCTCTTAATCGTCTTTCCCATTATTCAAATCTTAATTCCATATAGGCTGAATAGGTTGTAAATTTGATCGTTATTGCTTTTGTGCCATTCCATTGCATTTGAAAGCTCCCTGGAAATAACCCTGACTTTAGCGCACACTTTTCTGTCATTATCGATATTTTGATTGTCGCCTCGGAGGCATAAAATTATCCTATACATTTAACAAGCCTTAAGGTGCCACGCACCACGGCGCTTGCTGATGCACCAGCCCATGCTCCAGACTCCACAGGGCCGTCAATATCAACGCCAGTCTTGCCAGCTGCATGCTCCAGGGGCCGCGTCCATTCACGCTCAAGCGCAGCAAAAACCACAGCCCCTTGCTACGCGTCGTCCGTCAGCGCCTGCCCAATGACCGCGCAGGCGGCTCAGCCCACGGCTATGCGCAGCTCGCCCGTCAGGCCCAGCAGCAAGGCGTTGATCAGCATGGCGGTTTGCATGCGGCTTTCGGAATCGCTTCACGGTTTTTCAGTGGGTGCAAGAACGCGGTCTCGGGCGGTTTGTGGCACAGCAACTCCTTGATGAACAGTAAGAAAGTCATGAGGGTCTCTATCTGCGCCGTCTTCAGTTTGTGTGTGGTTTGTTTGCTCCTTGCGGCCAAGCTTGCGACAGGCTTTGAAAGCCCTGCCGCGAACCGCCGCCAAACCCGCCGCCAAATGAAAATGATTCGCCGTTTTCTGCAAGCGCCGGGCCGTGCGCGTGCGCAAACTTTTCCTTTGTTGCAGCTGGATTCAATGGAGGAGAAACACCATGCACGCACCTGCCATTCAGGGCCGGGTTTTGCTTTTGTCTTGCGCGGCGGCGCTGGCCTGGCCTGCTGCGTCTGCTGCGGATGCGGCGGCGCCAGCGGGCGGGGCCGCGTCTGACAGGCATGCCACGCTGGATGCCGTCATCGTGCGCGAGCGCCCGGGCGGCGCTGAATACGACGACGGCCCCAATGGCCGCCTGCCCCGGCAGGCCGCCAGCGCCACCAAAACGCGCACGCCTTTGCTGGAGACGCCCCAGTCCGTTTCCGTGCTCACGCAGGCCGATTTGCAGGCCAGCGGCGCGGTCACGCTGGGGCAGGCGCTGGCCTACAGCCCGGGCCTGCACGCCATGCCTGGCGGCGGCAACGATTCCAGCCGCTATGACTTTTTCAGCTTGCGCGGGCAAACCTACAACGGCGCGCTGTTTCTGGATGGCATGCGCGCTTCGTTTGGCGTGGGCAATTTGAGCCTGCCGCAGTTCGATCCCTGGCTGCTGGAGCGCGTGGAGGTGCTGCGCGGCCCCGGCTCCATGCTCTACGGGCAAAGCCTGCCGGGCGGGCTGGTCAATGCCTTGTCCAAACGCCCGCAGGCGAAGGCGCACCGGCAGGCCAGCGTGACGCTGGGCAACTGGCAGCGGCGCGAGCTGCGGCTGGATGCGGGCGGCGCGGCAGGAGACGGCAGCGGGCGCTTGACCTGGCGGCTGGCCGCGCTGGGGCGGGCGCAGAACAACCAGATCGATCACGTGTCATCGCGCCGCCTGGCGCTGGCGCCTTCGCTGCGCTGGCAGATCGGGCCGCAAACGGCGCTGACGCTGCTGGCCAGCTACCAGAGAGACCCGCGCGGCGGCTACTACGGCGGCCTGCCCGCGCAAGGCGTGCTGTCGCCCTTGCCGGATGGCGGTTACGTGCCGCGCCGCTTTTTTGTGGGCGATCCGGCTTTCAGCCACTTCAGCCGCACGCAAACCACGCTGGGCTACGACTTCGAGCACGCGCTGGGCGCGGGCTGGACGCTGCGGCACGCGCTGCGCCGCATCGCCTCGCAAGCGGCCGTGCAGGGGCTGGCTGCCGCCGCCTTGATTCCGCCTGACACGCTGACGCGCACGGCCTTGCATGCCGGCTCGCGCACGCAGGCGCTGATGGCCGACACCGCCATCGAAGGCCAGGCGCGCACCGGCTCCGTGGCGCACCGCCTGCTGCTGGGGCTGGATCACATGCAAAGCCGCCTGACGCAGCAAATGGGCTTCAGCTTTGCGGGTGTGCCGCCCATTCGCATCCGCAACCCCGTGTATGGGCTGGCCGTGGCCGCGCCCGCATCGCCCGCCACGGCCCATTTGTGGGCCGAAACGCTGGATCACGCCCGCCAGACGGGCTTTTATGTGCAAGACCAAATGCGCCACGGCCCCTTCGCCCTCACCCTGGGCGGGCGCTACGACACGGCCCGCACCCGCAGCCAGCGCGCCAGCCAGCTCATGGGGCGGGCCGCCAGCGCCGCGATTGGCCAGCAAGACGATGCCTTCACGGGCCGCGCCGCGCTTTCGTGGCACATCACGCCGCAGTGGGTGGCCTACGCCAGCCATGCCACATCTTTTTTGCCGCAGGCGGGGCTGATGGCCGACGGCCAGGGCTACCGCCCCTTGCGTGCGCGCCAGTGGGAAGCGGGGCTGAAATACGCCTCTGAAGACGGGCGGCTGCAACTGGCCGCCGCCGCTTTCAGCATCCGGCAGAAAAACGCCCTCACGCCCGATGCCAACCCCACGCACATGTGCATGAGCGCCACCGGCCCCGGCCCGTGCATGACGCAGTCGGGCCGGCAGCGCACGCGCGGGCTGGAGCTGGAAGGGCGCGCCGCGCTGGCGCAAGCCACGCATATCCATGCCAGCCTGACCTGGCTGGCGCCCCAAATCACTGCCAGCAACGGCGCTGATCTGGGCAAGCGCCCCGTCAATATGCCGCGCGCCACGGCTGCGCTGTGGGCCGAGCGCGCCTTCACGCCCCGGCTGCGGCTGGGCCTGGGCGTGCGCCACACCGGCAGCGCCTGGGCCGATGCGGCCAACACCTTGCGCGTGCCCGGCCACACCCTGCTGGATGCCGCCGCGCACTACGCCATCAGCCCGCACCTGACGCTTTCCGTGCGCGCCGCCAACCTGGCCGACCGCCGCTTTGCCGCCTGCTCCAGCGCCAGCTACTGCAACTGGGGCCAGGCCCGCGCCATCAGCGCCGAACTCGACTACCAATGGTGAGCCGCATGAACCCGAATCCGGATGCCAGCATGAACGCGCAAGCGCCTGAACCGCCCGGCTTTCCCGCGCCGGGCGTGGACGGCTTTCAGGCCGACTTCTCTCTGTGGCCCGTGCTGCTGGCGCGCCTGCCCGGGCGCCAGCCGGGGCAGCCAGGGCTGGAGCGCGCCCGCCAGTGGCTGGACACGCTGGAAGCCGCCCTGCAACGCCAGCAGCCCTTTGCCGTGGTGTGCGACATGAACGCCTACATCAGCCACAAAGGCGAATCGCCCGAAGAAAAGAAAGCCGCCGCGCTCTGGATGAAAAGCCACCTGGCGGCCTTTCACCAGTATTGCCGGGGCAACGTTTACGTGATTGGCGACGATGCCGCCCGCGCCGCCTTGCTGGCATCAGGCCGCCAGCAGGCCGGCGCCAGCCCCGTGCGCGTTGCCGCCGCCGCCACCTTGCCCGAAGCCGTGGCGCTGGCCCGCCAGATGCTGGCGTAAGGCCCGTAGAGAGCATTGGGAAAGCTTGTTTTCAGCTCCCGAATCCATAGCGTAATGTCCTAGTGGAATGGGCGCTGGCGCCTTTTTGGCACCCTATAAATCAGCTCCTGTTTTTGATGGCCTGGCAGACGAACCAGAGGGTGACAGCTTCAAAGCGGACATGCTTCGCTGGCTTGCTTGGACATCCTTCAAAGAGCCTGCCAGGCAGCGGGCAACGTTCGGCGGGGCCTTGGGTTCGCGCTTTGCCCGTTTTTCAATGAATGTGAAAAGGAAATGGGGAAATGGCGGAAATGGCGCGCCGCATCTTCCTGCAAGCCTTGCCGCACATGCTGCACGGATTGGATGCCCTTAATGGCCATCGCTGCGCTTGAACCGGGCTGCCCGCAAGCCGAAGCAGCCATCCAGCCCTGCGTTGGGCGGAAGCATCCGCCGTTCGCGCATTTGTTATTTGCGCCGCTCTTCCACGGCAATGCCGTGGTCGTGTAGCCAGGCGCGCACTTTTTTTTCTACTTCAGGGTCGCGCGGCCCCATGAAAAAGTAATACTGAAATGTCTTGCCCAGCTGATCTTCTGCGCGCGGATCTACCCCTAACTTCAGCAAGCGAGGGATGTCGGAAAAACTGCCAATCATGGCCGCATGGTGCAGAAGCGTCCGATCGTCTTTTGCGCGCGCATGCACATCAGCCCCAGCATCCAGCAGCAGTTGCATGTTGTCCTGGGTATCGGGACCCAGAGCGCCGAACAGCGGGGTTTCACCCAGCGCGTTCTTCACCTCGGTAGAAAAGCCGCGCTTGAGTAGCGTGGCCAGCCAGCGACTGTCATGCAGGATGGCGGCCAGGTGCATGGATGTGTCGCGCGCGTCACCCAGCCAAGTGGGGTCTGTTCCCAGCTCCAGCAGGCTGTCAAAGGCGCGGCGGTTGCCTTCCAGCATGGCAACGTCCAGCGGCGTCATTTCTCTGGCATTGCGGCTGTTGAGGCTCGCACCTTCGGCCAGCAGCTGGCGCGCCTGCGCCAAATCACCTTTGGCTGCCGCCTGATATAGCGCTGCATCCTTTGGAGTCGCGAATTTTTCATTGCTCATATCTGAACCTTGCTGACCGCAGGCCGAGGCAGCCATAAAGGCCAGCGTGGACAGAAGCATCCATCGTCTGCGCATCATGTTACGTAGGAAATAAAGGGAGAAAGCCATGGTAGCGATTAAAAGAAAAGCGCCTGCGCGGGCTGCCAGGCGTCTTCTTTCTAATCAAATCTCAGAACCTGTTCAGCGTCTGATTGTGAGAGGCGAAAGAGCGGTTCGGGAGGGGCTGCCAGGAGCAAACCACAAGCGGGCTTCGTGTTTCCGCGAGGATTTACAACGCAACAGGGCGCCCAAGGCCGCTTCGCACCAACGGATAAATGCGAACGGGTTCTCAGACCTGGCCTATCAGAACCAGCCTGCAATCGTTTTGCCGATACCGGCAATGGCATTGCCCACCTTTTGCACGCCATGGCTGATGGTGCTGCCGATCTTCTGTGCGCCTTGCGTCACCTTGTCACCTAGCCATTGCGCACCCTGAGCCAGCTTGCCACTGGCCCATTTCACACCTTCGGCGGCCTTGCCGGCGGCCCATTTGATGCCATCGCCCGCCTTGTCAATCAGCACGGCAGCCTCGCGGCTTACGCCGTCAATCAATGCATTGGCACGCTCGCCCACTGATTCAACGAATGAGGCTGCTTGGCCGAACGGCTTTTCAAGGCCGAGTGCTTTGCCTGTATCGCGCAGCACGTTGCCAAAAAACGAGGCTCCTTCGCGAACCGCATCGCCCACGAAATCGCCGCTTTCTCTTACAACGCCAGCGCCTGCATCCAGAATGCCATCAGCCACTTCACCCGTTGCCTGGATGCTTCCAGACAGCACATGCCCCTTGGCGATTTCATTTTGGAAGATGCCGCTGACAGCCTGGCTTTTTTCATTAAATATTTTGACTGTATTGAAACCGGTTTCAAAAGCATTACTCCCTGCTGATCCCAGCAGGTTGAATCCGGCTTCTCCGAAATGCTCTGCTGCAGAAAGAGGAAACGGCTTGCCTGCTGGATGATAAGGCGGGTTTTCTCGCATGGCTTCAACATAAGCCTGACTATCGCCTTTGCCTCCATGCAATTCCACGGAATTCAACACAGGGATTTTGGAAGTTCCTTTTGGGGCTGCCAGGCGCCACTCATGTCCTACGGCATCAGGTGCGATCATCACTCCTTGCTGAATTCCCGTCAGCAATTCGCCTTCTATGTTGTAGCGGCGAATCTGGCCGTTGTTGGCCAATTCCTCACGAAGGGCATTGGGAGTCTTGCTCGGATCAAGACTGCGCAAGGTGTTGTCGCTCAATCCAGCCGCATTGAAAGTCACGCCAGGCGCGCCCGTTGCCACCATGGCGGCTGATGCCAAACCTCCGCCCAGAGAGTGCCCCGTAAAAATCACATTACCTTCGCCAAAAGCCGCAATAGCACGGTGAGCTAGGAATCTTGCTTGTTCATATTGAACAGTTTTCATACCCAAGGCTTGTCCGCCATTGGCTTTAATGTCAGCTCCTTCTTTTCCAATCCATTTATCTGTGCCGCGGAAAGCAATGACATATTGACCATCTTTATTCTGATAAATAGCGGCATCAAAACCACTCTTTTTATCGTTCAGCATGTTTGGAGTAATACCGGGGATGGCAACATTATTGCCTTTGCCATCCACAAAATGATCGCCTGCTGGACGCAGGCGCTGCCACCCAGCATTTCTCAACTCCATTTCGGATTGCGTATGAGTCAGCCCCGTTTTTTCTGATTCGTACGCATCATTGGCCATCATGGATAGTTGCAAATCCAGATCTTTTTGTGGCGCTATGCCCCTGGCGCTGTCGGCAAACGTGCCGTCGCCTATCGGATAGCCCCGGCTGTTGTCCACTTTGGCGGAAGCTGCCTGGGTGGGGCTGCAAAAATGCGCTTGGGAACAGGAATGGCCAGGGCCGTATGCGCCTACTCTCATGGTTTGAACTCCGTTGAACGTGTTGGAACGGCATGCATCGTAAAAACACCCTCAGTTCTTGTCTAGCTAGGATGGCTCCTAGCTAGTAAGCACCCTAGCTAGGGTATCTACTGGGGTGGCTGTGCTCTGTCCCTGCATGTGCCGATCAAAAAAACCGGGAGTGCCAATCTGAACCTGCTCTTCGAGTTGGCTATTTTTCGTAGTGAACGGGATGCGATAGCAGCAATTCGAAAAGCACTCAACCCTCACCCCGTGCTAGGGCCTGTTGAGAATTACCGATACTGCATCACAGCTGAAGCCAGATAGATCACCGCCTTGAAGCTGGCGTCGATCGGGCCTTTGCGAGATCACGATTGGCACGCCTTGCGCTTGTAATGGCTCTATCAGCCATTGGACATCAAAAGCCTTGTCCGCCAGCAGCGCCCCAAACTTTTGGTTCCGGATCATCTCTTCGACTCCTTTGCTGTCATGCCGCTGGCC
>ERZ773008.2414-NODE-2414-length-12220-cov-2.930292_pt1 | contig 12220 bp, 10 predicted proteins | sample MGYA00580664_ERZ773008 | MGnify/ENA primary metagenome ERZ773008 (study PRJEB29015, sample SAMEA2738016) | human oral metagenome | biome: human oral; feature: human-associated habitat; material: dental | place: China | collected 2048 ... | reverse complement strand
CCATCCTCGCCGATGAGCCACCAGCTGAGGGCTTGGTTATGGATACGGAACTCCGCTGGGCGGCGTTGTCCATCCTGGTTGGCGCCAATGCTGTTACTGAGGTGGAGGCGGCGATTCAAGAGGAATTGGGTCGCGATAACTCCGCCACCAGCCATAACTATGCCCAGCGCACCCGTGCCGCGGTGAATACCCCTGAAGCAAAGCAGGCCGTGTTTGCGGAGTTGACGGATGTGAGCAGTACCTTGTCCAACCTGTATCGTCGCCACAAGCTGGACGGCTTTACCTATCCGGGTTCCGCACCATCGCTCGCTGACCTTGGTCCGCGCTACTTCGAGATAGCGGCGGATTTGTGGCGGGGATTCTCCTCTGAGGTGGCACTGCAGGTACTCACGGGCCTCTACCCCACCTGGGACATTTCAGAGGACGCTATTGCTGCCGCTGATGCGCTGCTCGCGCAGGACGATCTTCCTGCAGGGCTGGCGCGCGTGGTGGCGGAGAATCAGGATCGCGTGAAGCGTGCGCTGCGCAACCAGCGCTTTGATGCCGCATAGTTGATAAGCGCACAGTATGCCTCTCCTTACTGTGCTTCTGACTGCGCTTCGTGCCAGTCAGCAATGTGCCGCATGATCACCTTGTCAGAGTCCTGATGAGCGTGCTTGTTGGCGTCCTCGTTGCCGCCCAGGTCAAGGCCAGCGATGTAGCGTGGGCCGCCAAGTGCGTGCCCGGCCCCTGGATAGGTGAAGCTTTCGACGGTGCCGGATCCATCGGGGCGTCGTGACGCGTGATCGGCAATGATGGAGGCCGCGCCTGCGGAATCCCACATCCTGTCATCCTCGCCTGCCAGCAGCAGGATATTTCCCTTGAAGTTTTCCACCTTGATGCGGGCGGTTTCACGGTCCGACTCGGATGCCTTATTCAGGCTGGCGTCGTACATGGCCCGGAAGGAGGTGGGAAACCCCAGGAGGCTACCGCCGATGGTGCGCATCATGATGGTGGCATCAGCGGCAAACGGAACATACGGCACGGGCTCGCCCCGCCACTTCCACGAGGAATGCGGGCTGCGGTCCGATGAGGAGTCAAGCCCGTTGAAGCTGTAGGCGCTGGGTGCAACCGCGATCACATTGTCGATCTCCGGGTAGCGAGCCGCCAGGTTCAGCGCCAGTTCCGCGCCTTTCGACGCCCCGCGCACCGTGATCGGGTGTGGGGCGTCAGGCAAGACTTCCTCAATGAACTCCAAGGGCACCTCCCTGAGGGCGCTCTGCTGACCGTCCTGGCCGAAGAAAAACAGCGAATACACCTCCACGCCACTACGGGCGAGTTCTGCGGCGTCCTTGAAGTCCGAACTTCCCTCTGAACCGCCAAAGACAATCACGCTGCCCGCTTTGGTCCGGTGCGTGGGCACAAGGTGAAAGCCGCGCACATAGGTACGGTCATAACGGGACACTGTGACGCCCTCGACAGTGGTGTTGTAGGTTGCTGGATCGGCGAGACTGGCGGCATCATCGGACGACATCGAGCCGTACGTGTGAATGTTGTAGGCACGCAAGCCGAACACCATGGCAATAATCACACAAAGGACACCTAGAAAAACAAGTAGTTTACGTTTTCGTCCAATTTTCCTCGACATCACGACACCCTTCTGCATCACCGCGCACTGTGGCGTACCCTGGTGAATCCAGCATACGACCTTGACACAGCGGCAATGTGAAAAACGAATAGGGAAAAATCGATACAGGAAAGAAAAATCGATACAGGAAAGCAGTATCAGTCAGGCAAGTAGGCTCTCAGGCAGTTCGGGGCAAGGAATCGAGTCGACCTGCATCGTCTTTGATAAAAGGTCACACTTAGCAAATAAAATGACAACTTTTTAATAAACTTTTGCTTGGTTACCCAGGGTAAACCTTCTAAAATTTTCATCATGAGCACCCCACATCGCGCAGCAGCGCAACAGCTACAGCATTCCTGTGCGCGCCTATTGCCTTCACGGTGCAACAAACTCCATTTCCCACACTCGGAGCACAATGGACGTTAAAACGACGCCCCCCACATTCCGTGCATTCTTAACTCCACATAACACTTCAAGCCCCGTCCCCTTTCGCCCCATTCCTGTCGCGTTTTATGCTCGCATTGTTCTTCGTACTGTCCCCAGTACAAGGCGTGAAGAGAAAGTAGTCCCCTTATGAACACCACACTCCGCGTAGGCGCAGCACTTGTAGCAGCGTCTGTCCTTGTTATTGGCTTGGGCGCCTGCTCCTCCAACGGCAACAACACAGCTTCCAGTAGCGTCACCGTCATGCCACTGCCCAGTGACGATGGCACCAGCGGCATTCCCACGTCAACGGTCACCCCCACGGCCTCCACAGAGCCAAACACTGCCGCCGCACGGCTAGAGATTCAGGTTGCAGGCAACCAGCTAAAAGATGCCTTCGGCCCGGTGATATGCGTTGACGAGGACGCAGACGGCGACCTTGATGTTGACGCGGGCGTCGACAAGATCAGTGGCGAGCTAGAGATGGATATAACCTCGCCAGACAACAACCCCCGCCTGGATGAACTCCACATTGAGACCCCCAGTGTGAACATCAAGATTGACGACGATGTCCCTGGTTCAATTGAGCACACAAAAGTAACACATGAGGGCAATACCTGGATAGTAGAGGGGACAGGTTTTTATGAAGCTGATCACAGTCGAACTGATAGTATCTTCGTGAAGGCAACCTGCCCATAGTTCACATGTCCACTACCCCCGTTGGACTTTTTCACTGATTTCATTGACGCACCGCACACTTATGGGAGGTTTTCTGACCGATAACGCCCGAAGACCTCCGGCGTGTACCCCCAAATTTGCAAGCAGAAACACTATAGTCATACCAGTCCTGTACTGGGATGATGAAAATTTTTCACGTATGAATTAACGAGCCGCCTACCCTCTAGATTATTACTGGAATACATGGATGACATTCGCCGGTTCCTCCCCCTGGTCGGAACCTTAGTAGCGCTGATCGGGCTTGCCATCGCCGGCGCAGCGCTTACTAACAACAAGCAGATACCGCGCGTGGATCCCTCGCCGGTAGTTTTGCATACCCAGATCCAGAAGTCGTCTGAAGGTGCCGCCCCATCCACCACACCCGGGGAACCACAAAGCTCGGAAGTGCATTCGCAACCGCCTGTGGAGGCCGACACCGCGCAAAGCCCCGCAGCGAACCAGAACCCCGCCCCACCACCACCGCCCGCACTGCAACTCCCTGGCATCCCCCCGGTCGTACTGCCCGTTGTCCCACAGGTACCGCTCAACTATCAGCCGCTTGACGTCATTGGTGACGTCCTTGGCAACTAGCGCAGCGGGGGCTTGAGGTACGACCATGAAGCACCAAACTTCCGCTCGCTGGCGTATTTCCTACTGGATTATCGCCACGGTGTTGTTGGCGTTGCTTGCCGTCATTTTGACCACACGAACGTTCCTGTTTTCGCGCATTGAAGAGGACGCGAACGCAACGGTAGAGCAGGAGGTTTCGGAGTTTCGGGCATTCGTGGAAAGCGGCACAGACCCCCAAACGGCGGCGCCGTTTACGACGTCCCGGCGCATGATGGAGGTGTATCTGTCCCGCCAGATTGTGTCCAACAATCAGGCTATTTTCGGCATGGTGGACGGTCAGCTGATCCAGATGGATTTATCGGGCAACAGTGGGTCGCATGTGCGTGAGGTGCAGTCCAACAGCCCGCTGGTGAGTAGTGTGTTGCAGTCGGACAATCCTTCAGGCGTCTACAAGGATAGTGAGCTGGGCCAGGTGCATTGGGGACGGGTGGCGGTGACGACCTCTGGCCCACATGGCCAGCCGGAAAGCCATCAGGACCAAGGGCAGTTTAAGTACCAGGGCTCGGAAAGCGTGTTTGTGGTGGCGGTGTTTACCGAACCATCACGGTCCGAGGTTTCTGGGCAGATGGGGTCGATTGCGCTGGTGGGAGCCGGTGGTTTGGCCGTGACGTCGTTTATCGCGTGGCTGGTGGCAGGTCAGATTCTCGCACCGTTGCGTGATTTACGCCGGGTGGCGGCAAGTATTACTGATTCGGATTTGTCTCAGCGCGTTCCCGTGGTGGGGCATGACGAAATCGCACAGTTGGCGCAAACGTTTAACGGCATGCTGGATCGCTTGGAGCGCTCTTACCGCGACCAGCGGCAGTTTGTGGACGACGCGGGCCATGAGCTACGCACCCCCATTACGGTGATCCGGGGCCAGCTGGAACTACTCAACGACGCGAGCTACGAGGAACGGGAACGATCCATTTCCCTGACCATCGACGAGCTGGACCGCATGGCGCGCATTGTTAATGATTTGCTCACCCTGGCCATTGCCGACTCCGCCGATTTTGTGCACCCCACCATGGTGGATGCCGCCGAGTTGACCATCGATATTGAGGATAAAACACATGTGATGGCAACGCGCACTATCCGCTTAACTGCGGTGGCGGAAGGCATGGTGTATGTGGATGAGCAACGCATCACACAGGCAATGTTGGAACTTTTTAATAATGCTATTCGCCACACCACAGATAACGACGCCATTGAGATTGGTAGTGCGTTTATTGGCCAAGGTGAGAACCGCATTTTACGCCTGTGGATTAGAGATTTTGGCCCCGGTATTCCGGCCGACGTTCTTCCGGGGCTATTTGAACGTTTTAGTCGCGGACGTGGCTCCATTAAACGGCATAATGGGGCAGGATTAGGTTTGTCTATCGTTCGGGCCATTGCGGATGCGCATGATGGTTCTGCGTGGGTGGAATCTTCTGAGGGCTACGGCGCGACATTTGGGCTTGATTTGCCGGCTGGTCGTCCATACGACGGGGATGACCAGGGCACAGTGAGTTAATTGGGATGGGTTGATCATGAAGGAGACTAGACCATGAGTCGTATTTTGATCGCTGAGGACGACAGAGGCATCGCGGACTTCATTGACCGCGGACTCACCGCAGCGGGCTACACCTGCGACATTGCAGAAAACGGGGTTGATGCCTTTAATCTCGCGCGCACCGGCGCCTTTGACCTCATGGTCCTTGATCTGGGCCTGCCTGAGATTGATGGGGTCGAGGTGCTGCGGCAGCTTCGTGCTGTGCAGGAGATACTCCCAGTGATCGTATTGACGGCTAGGACCAACATTGAGGACCGGGTGCGCACCCTAGAGGGTGGGGCAAATGACTACATGCCTAAGCCGTTCCAATTTGCAGAACTTTTGGCCCGCATTCGTTTGCGCCTCATGGATCGTTCCGAAGGTGATTCCTCCCACATTCTTACTCGCGATGATTTAACCCTGGATCTACGGACTCAACGGGTCAAAGTGGGGGATAAATGGCGTGATGTTTCTCGCCGTGAAATGGGTTTATTAGAAACTCTGATGAGAAACCCAGGTGAGGTGATGTCACGCGCTCAACTCTTGAGCAAAGTGTGGGGCATGGATTTTGATCCTGGCTCAAATGTTGTGGACGTGTATATTCGGACTTTACGAAAGAAAATTGGTTCAGAAAGAGTAGAAACAGTTCGTGGTGCTGGTTACCGATTGAGGTGATCTCCTTTGCATGAATCCGCTGAACGCCGAAGCGGCCAGACAACCGACCATCCTGACGACGCCCCGCGTCCCACGTCCCCGTCGCCCGCGCCGACCGCGCGGTACGAATCGGTGTTGTACAACTCGCCGCAGTTATCACGCGGGCGGCACCGCGCCCCAGAGGACCCGGAGACGGAGGCGGAGGAAAAGGCAGAGGATCTTAACGACCCCCCGAGCGCGACCCAGGCCAGCGACAGGCAAGCGGATACACCAGATGATGCCTCCCACTACGCCACTACTCCCCCGTCGGTACACACCGCCAACCGGTTGGACCAGGAGCTGGGTTCGCGACGCTTCACGTGGGTGAGGGAGGCGTTTCACGAGTACGTACTGCGCAAAGATCGCATCGCCCCCATCGTGTCGGCCCTACTGCTGGCCTTGGTACTGTGGCAACTGCCTGATTCCCTCCCACGGGACGCTCGCACCACATTCGCGGTGTTCGGGGTGGCGGTGTGGTTTTGGGTATTTTCCTCCATTGACGACACCTACGTTGCCCTAGGTGGCTCCAGTATCTTGGTGCTCACGGGCGTCATCACAGTCGACGAGTTTTTCGGCCCGCTGGGCGACACAACAACGTGGCTGCTCATCGGCGCTTTCATCATTTCGACAGGTGTGGCCACATCCGGCTTGGCCATGCGTGGAGCGGTCATCGTCACAGCCGGGACGAAGAACCCGCGCATGCTGGTGCACGCGGTGACACTGGCCACCGTGTGCACGGTGTTTGCGGTGCCCGCAACGGCGGGCCGAGCAGCGCTGTTGGTGCCGGTGTTCGTCGCCCTGGGTAGGGTACTTAAAGCCCAACATTCGTGGCTGGTGGTCACGCTAAGCTTGTTGTTCCCGTCGGTGATTCTGCTTTCGGCGGTGGGTTCGCTCATCGGTGCGGGCGCGCACCTGATTACTGACCAGATTCTGCAGGACAACAACCTGAAATCAATCGGGTTTGCCAGCTGGCTGATTGCCGGTTTGCCTTTGGCTATAGTCACCTCGCACCTGGCCGCGGAGGTGATTTTGTTCGCGACGTCGTCAAGCAGGCAGCGGAGCGAGAAGCTGGATCTCAGCCTGGAATCCCTTGCGGAGCATGCGGGCGGGGTACACAAGATCAAAGGTCCACTGTCGCAGTCGGAATCACGGTCGCTGCTGGTGTTGTGCCTGGCGGTGCTGCTGTGGAGTACGGAGTCGCTGCACGGCATCCACCCGGCCCTAGTGGCGCTGCTTGGCGGCCTTGTGGTGGTGGCACCTGGGTTTGGGCTGATCTCGCTGGATGAGGCCATCAAGAAGGTGCCGTGGACGCTGCTGCTGTTCATGGCCGCCACCCTGGCCATGAGCCATGCACTCACCAACTCGGGTGCCGCGCGATACGTGGCGGAGCACACTCTCAACGCGGGATCTGGGACGGCGCGGGCGGTGTTTGTGCTGCTCATCATCGTGCTGTCGACGCTGGCGCATATTCTCATCCAGTCCCGGTCGGCACGGTCGGCGGTGCTCATCCCCATGATCGTCATGCTCGCCCCCACAGTGGGCGTGAACCCGGTGGCTGCGGCGTTCATCTCCACCGCCGCTGCGGGCTTCTGCCATACCCTGCCCGCCTCCGCAAAGCCGCTGGCCATGTTCAGCACCATCAAGGAAGACATTCCGGTGTTTACCAACCAGCAGCTCCTGCGCGTGTCCATGCTGCTACTGCCAGTGCACATCGTGAGCATCATTATCTTCTCTTTCTGGATCTGGCCTCACCTCGGGCTTCCGCTATACCTCTAAATGCCACCTGTACCTATGCACGGCACAGACTCCACGAAAGGATCCATCATGCCCATGTACATGCCCGAACGAATCCTTGTGGCACCCAGCGGATTCAAGGAAAGCCTCAGCGCAGTAGACGTCGCAGACGCCATCGCCGCAGGGGTGCGCCGCGTCTATCCCGGGGTACGCATTGACAGACAGCCCATTCCCGACGGCGGGGAGGGCACCATCGAAATACTCTCCACCCGTCCCGACGCCATCCCCCACCACAAGAAAGTGCAGGGTCCGGTAGAGGGCCAGAGCGTCGCCGCCACCTGGCTGGAGCTGGCCAACAAAACCGCCGTGGTGGAAATGGCCTCCGCAGCCGGGTTGTCGCTTGTGCCCAGTGACATGCGCGACCCGGGCATGACCAGCACCGTCGGTGTCGGCGAACTCATTGCCGACGCCCTGGACAAAGGCATGCGTACCATCATCATCGGCTGCGGCGACTCGGGTACCACCGACGGCGGAGCCGGGGCGCTCACCGCACTGGGCGTCCGCATCCTGGACGAGAATGGCGCGGACATCGGCCTCGGCGGGAACTCCCTCCACAATGCCGCCAGCATCGACACCACCAACCTGCACCCCCGCATCCACCAGGCGCGACTCCACCTGGCCTGCAACATGCACAACGTACTTACCGGCGACCACGGTGTCGCCGCCGTGTTCGGGCCGCAAAAAGGCGCCACCCCGGAACAGGTGGACAGCCTAGGTCGCGCCCTGACACACTGGGCTGACCTGCTGGTTCAGACCTTCAACCCCGACACCAACATCCACACCGGCCCCGGTTCTGGGGCATCCGGGGGTTTGGGTGCCGGGCTCATGGCGCTTGGCGCGGAGGCCCACAACCGTTTCGACGTGTTCCTAGGCTCCATGCTGAACGGCCACGCCGAAACCCTCGACAATCTGTTTGAAGAAGCCGACCTGGTCATCACCGCAGAGGGTGCCATTGACTACCAAACCCCGCACGGCAAAGTCCCCGCCGAAATCGCCCGCCGCGCCCAGGCCACCGGCGTGCCCGTCCTCGCCCTCGCGGGTTCGCTCGGGGAAGGCGCTCCCCAGGTCCACGACATCGGCATCGGGGCCGTCGCCTCCATCATGACCGTGCCCATGCCCCTGGAACACGCCGTCCGGGACGGGCGAGAACTGCTTTCCAACGCTGCGGAACGCACCATGCGCCTGCTACAACTCGGATCCGTCATGTCGGGGCGCTGCGAAAACAAACTCCGACGCCGCTTCGGAGCTGCCTAAATCAGGCCACCCGCACTCCGGCAACATAGGTGGAATGTGTGAGCGGCATACCCGGGCGATACGCCAGGTCAATCGCGTGAGACGTGTCCAGCACATGCAGGTCACACGCCGCACCAGGCACCAGCGTGCCCACAGCCGGGCGGCCCGTGCGATCCTTGCCGCCCCGCACATTATGGCGCCACAGTGCCCGCGCACCACCCCAGGTGGCGGCGCGGATCGCCTCATCCAGGCTGAGCCCCATCTGCAGCACTGCCGTTCCGACACAAAAATTCATTGACGACGTGTACGACGTACCCGGGTTCAAATTGCTGGCAATCGCCACCGTTGCACCAGCATCCAGCAGCCGCCGCGCCGGGGCAAGGGGCTGCCGGGTGGACAAATCACAGGCAGGCAGCACCGTGGCCACCGTATCTGACCCCGCCAGGGCATCCACATCAGCGTCGGTGAGGTAGTTCACGTGATCCACGCTGGCCGCGCCGAGCTCCACCGCCAACGCAACACCCGCGCCCTCACCCAATTGGTTGCCATGCACACGCACGCCCAGGCCACGCTCTTGGCCGGCACGAAGTACCCGGCGCGACTGGTCTTCGGTGAAGGCACCGCGTTCACAAAACACGTCAATCCACTGCACGTGGGGGGCCACCGCATCCAGCATGTCGCCGGTGACCAGGTCAACGTAGTCTTCCGGGTCCGCGCCGGGCGGGACGACGTGCGCGCCGAGGAAGGTGACATCGCCTACGGCATCGGCCGCCAACTGCGCGGCTAGGGCTTCGCTCTCTACGTCGAGGCCGTACCCGGTTTTGGTTTCCAGCGAGGTGGTGCCGCCGAGGTGCGCGGCGTGGACGCGGGCGTCGAGAAGCTCGCGCAGGCGTTCGGGGCTGGCGGCGCGGGTGGCGTTCATGGTGATGGCGATGCCCCCGGCGGCGTAGTCCTGCCCGGCCATGCGGGCTTCGAACTCGGCGGCGCGGTCGCCGTCGAAAATCATGTGGGTGTGGGAGTCCACCCATCCGGGCAGCACCGCCCGCCCTTCGAGATCCACCTGGGTGTCGCAGGCGGGGGCGTCGGCGGCGGCGCCAACCCAGGTGATGATGCCGTCCTCGGCGACGAGCGCGGCGTCGTGAAGCGTGCCCAGGTCGCTGACGGTGCGGAGCTCGCCGATGTTGGTGAAAAGCGTGGCGGTGCTGGTCATGGTGTTAGTCCTCCCTGGAGACGAACGGCATGGGCACGCGAACGCCGCGTTCCTTGGCCACCTCGGCGGCGCGGTCGTAACCGGCGTCGAAGTGGCGGATCACGCCCATGCCCGGGTCGTTGGTGAGCACGCGGTCAATTTTCTGTGCCGCCAGGTCAGTACCGTCGGCAACACACACCTGACCTGCGTGGATGGAGCGTCCGATGCCCACACCGCCGCCGTGGTGAATGGACACCCAGGTAGCACCGGAGGAGGTGGCGGTCAGGGCGTTGAGCAGTGGCCAGTCCGCAATGGCGTCAGAACCGTCCAGCATGGATTCGGTCTCGCGGTACGGGGAGGCCACCGAGCCGGAATCCAGGTGGTCGCGACCAATAACAATCGGGGCCTTGACCTTGCCTTCCTTGACCAGCTGGTTGAACAACAACCCGGCCTTGTGGCGCTCGCCGTAACCCAGCCAGCAAATGCGGGCGGGCAGGCCCTCAAACTCCACGAACTCCTCGGCGGCGTCCAGCCAGCGGTGCAGGTGCTCATTGTCGGGGAAGAGTTCCTTCAGCGCCTGGTCAGTGACCCGAATGTCCTCCGGGTCGCCGGAGAGTGCAGCCCACCGGAACGGGCCCAGGCCCTCACAGAACAGGGGACGAATGTAGGCGGGCACGAAACCGGGGAATTCAAACGCGCGGTTGTAGCCGGCGAGGCGGGCTTCGTCGCGGATGGAGTTGCCGTAGTCGAACACCTCTGCGCCCTCGTCTTGGAACTCCACCATGGCCTGCACCTGCGACGCCATCGACTCGCGGGCCTTCTTGGTGAACGTCGTGGGGTCTTCGGCCGCCTCCCGCTGCCAATCCTCAAACGCCACCTCGCTGGGCAAGTAAGCCAGCGGGTCATGCGCGCTGGTCTGGTCGGTGACAATATCCACCGTGAACTCCCCGGCGCGATGCCGCAGCAACATTTCCGGGAACACCTCGGAGGCGTTGCCCACAACGCCGACGGACAGCGGCTTCTTCTGCTCTTTCGCCTCCGTGGCCAGCGCAATCGCCTCGTTGAGGTCTGTGGCCACCACGTCCAGGTAGCGTTTGGCTTGACGGCGCTTCAGCCGGGCTTCGTCCACATCGGCGATGATGCACACCCCGCCGTTCAGGGTCACGGCCAGTGGCTGCGCACCGCCCATGCCGCCGCACCCGCCCGTGAGGGTCAAGGTGCCCGCGAGGGTGCCGCCGAAGCGCTTCCGCGCGATCGCGGCGAATGTTTCAAACGTGCCCTGCAAAATCCCCTGGGTGGCGATGTAAATCCACGACCCTGCGGTCATCTGGCCGTACATGATCAGGCCCTCGGCCTCCAGCTTGCGGAACTCCGGCCAGGTCGCCCAGTCCCCCACCAGGTTGGAATTAGCGATCAGCACGCGCGGTGCCCACGGGTTCGTGCGCCACACCCCCACCGGCTTGCCCGACTGCACCAGCAGAGTCTCGTCGTCTTCCAGGTCTTTCAGCGTCTCCACAATCGCATCAAACGCCTCCCAGCTGCGGGCGGCGCGACCCGTGCCGCCGTACACCACCAGGTCCTCCGGGCGTTCCGCCACCTCAGGATCCAGGTTGTTCATCAGCATGCGCAGCGGTGCTTCCGTCTGCCAGCTCTTCGCGTTGAGTTCCGTGCCGCGCGGGGCACGCACCTCCCGTGGTGCATTCATCATTGTCCCTCTTTTCAGCTCTTTACCGTCTCTGCTTATCGACGCCGCGCCTGCCGCAGCAGCACAGTCCGACTCACCCTCAGGTGAGGGAACAAGTCGGGGCTGTCACCGCGCCACCACGCCCGGCTGCGTCGGAGATAACATGTGCGCTTGAGTGTAATCACGAACACAATCGGGCGGGATAGCGGGACGGGGGAACTTGTCTGGAATACCAGACACTAGCGTAGTGGAGGGCAATGCACCGGAGAGGTGGGTTCTGAGCGGGCTACCCCAGTTCACCCACCGCAGCGCGCACGGCATCCACCACCGCGCCTGACGCCACCAACTCCACCGCCTTCTCAATCTCCGGCGAGAGGAAACGGTCCGTACCAGGGCCTTCGATCACCTCGCGCAGGCAGGCCACCACGGCGCCCGTCCCCACGGCAGGTGTCAGCGGCGCACGCATGTCAATCGCCCGGGCTGCGGTGAGCACCTCGATGGCCAGAACCCGAATCAACCCATCCACACTCCGGCGCAGCTTCCGGCCCGCCGACCAGCCCATGGACACGTGGTCCTCCTGCATCGCCGACGACGGAATAGAATCTGCGCTCGCAGGAGCCGCATTACGCTTCAACTCAGACACAATCGCAGCCTGCGTATACTGCGCAATCATGTGGCCGGAATCCACACCTGGATCATCAGCCAAAAAGGCATTCAACCCGCGGTTCCTGGCGACATCCA
>ERZ773008.2410-NODE-2410-length-12229-cov-3.957286_pt1 | contig 12229 bp, 13 predicted proteins | sample MGYA00580664_ERZ773008 | MGnify/ENA primary metagenome ERZ773008 (study PRJEB29015, sample SAMEA2738016) | human oral metagenome | biome: human oral; feature: human-associated habitat; material: dental | place: China | collected 2048 ... | reverse complement strand
TTATTATCTGGATTATTTTCCATACACTAATCACTCCTTCATATACTAAGTACGATTTTAACACTTAAAGCTTGCAGGTCAAAATTTTTTTGCCTTTCGTAATTCAATATGATACAATTTTACCCAGTGCAATCCTGCAATTCAGCAATTATGGGTATGGGTATTAAGTTATGCTATTGTTCATGTACTTTCTTTACTGTTTTTTTACAACAAAAAACAGTAAACCAATTTGATTTACTGTTTTTTGAAATATTATATGATGACTGTTATCTATTTTTTATTTAGATCAGCTTTCATGTGTTACATAAAATACCTGTTTTTCTAAATTAAAATAAACAACCATCAGTTCATCTGTCAATTCCGGATTGAAACTTAAATCCATAATAAAAGCTTGCTGATTTGTTTTAGTATCAATGATACTCCCAAATCGTATCATTTGTAGAGAATCTACCATTTCCATGAATGTCAACATATCAATATCACTTGAAGGAAACAGTTCCAATATCGTATCCGGGTCCATTTCATCTCTATGAAATTCCATAAAATAGGCAACAGTACCAAAGTATTCATTTTCTTCTTCCGACAGTATCTTTTTCAAAAAATCTTTTGCTACTTCTACTAATGTATCTACTTCATCTATCGTAGAAGCTACAATATTCATCGCTTCATCATTGACAGTTAATTCTTCTTCAACATCAAAGTAAAAAGAACCGCCAAATTCCTCCGGTGCCAAAAAAATTTCTTCCCCTTTTTCATATTCAATCCTTGGATAATGATTACTCTTTAAATACATCTCAATCTCCTTTGTTTTATCTCATATCGTCCGTATACTCAAAACTGAAGTTATACACAAAAAACTCGGATATCATCCAATGATTCCGAGCTGTTCCTACATATCTTGAAGCTGACCTGGTCTTTTCCCCCACACTCGCCTGCTGGGAGGTTCGCTTGAGTTCGTCGCACTACTACCCCTCTCGATTATAATCGGCAGGTCTTACTCCTAAGATGCACTATGCTCACCGTAACCGTTTTTGGTCGGCTTACGTGGATCCTTTTGCCTGCATCTGGCTTGGACTTTCAACCACAGACCTTCAAGACTGTTATAGTTTACCAAAAGGATGCTCTTTCAGCAACAAAAACACTATTTTTCCCTAAATTTTTTCAAATTGAGCAACATCCAATACAAAAACAGTCGCTCCTCCGACAGTTACTTCCAACGGTACAGAGATATGACCTGCCATCGGATAAAAATCTGCCATTGTTCCCGGAATAATGCTCTTTCTTGTTTGGCAATTTCTTTCTATAATCTCTAACACTTCAGAAACTTTTTCATCATCTACCCCAATTAAAGCCGTATGGTTTTCACTTCTCAAAAAACCGCCTGTTGTATTCAATGTTGTAATAAAAAAACCATTCTTTATCAAATCTTTTGTCAAATGTCCGGTATCATCCTTGTTGATAATTGCAATAATCAATTTCATAGCTGTACCCTCTCTTTCTTGTCTCAATCTGTCTTTACAAATAAGCTGTTCAAAAATATTTCATGCTGAACAAACAATTCTGTTGACTTGTTTATGTTTCTATTTTATCATATTTTTCAAAAAATAACGAATCTTTTTAAACCAAACGGATAGAAATTTACTCTTATAGACAGCATGCACGGAAAGGAGGTTCCTGTGGAATCCAATACTATCATAACAAAATTCCGAAAAGGCGATGAAAATGCATTTCAGCAACTGGTTGAATGCTATCAACAAAAAGCTTTTCGCATCGCCGTACTCATTGTACAAGATGATTTTCTTGCAAATGATATCGTGCAAGAAACATTCTTGAAGGTATATCTCAATCGAGATCAATTAAAGAACCCTTCTCATTTTTCTTCTTGGTTTTATCGAATTTTGACAAGAACAGCTTGGGAATTATCCAAAAAGCAACTGCCTCTTTGTAAAGAGGAGACTATTTTTCAAACCATATCTTCCACGGAAGATATGGAACAGGATATTCTGCAAAAAGAAGTTCATCAACAAATTCAACAGGCACTTCGCACACTCCCTTACCATCAACGAACTGCAATTGTGCTGTACTACTACGAGGGAATGAGTGTCAAAGAAATTGCTCAAGCAACCGGAAGCATGCAAGAAACAGTACAATCCAGACTCTTCCTTGCACGCAAAAAGCTAAGACCAATCTTAGAGTCCATTTTGAAGAAGGAGGAGAGATGATGAAAAAAGAAAATTCTTTTGATAACTTACTGGTACAATCTTTGCAAGAGATTGCAAAGGACAAAGAACCGCACCTCATCTATGAAGGTGTCCAACAAAAACTGCAACAAGAAAGGAAAAGGGCTATGAAAACAACATCAAAAAAACGAATCGGTATCGCAACTGTCTGTTGCTTCTTACTACTTGGGTTAACAGGATTTGCCATCGGAAAAGTTACAGGATATTTTGGTTCCGCTCATTTTATGTCGCATCAACTGCCGACCGAACAAGAATTGCAAAAAGAATTAGGAAGTGTTCCGACTGTTGTTGAACATTTCTCCAACGGATACACTTTCGATTCTTACTATCGAGGAGATACAAGTCAAGTGGATGACAACAACAATCCCATTGAAACAGTCCCTATGATAGACCTTGGTTATATTGACAAAAATCAAAATAGAAACGGTATTTCATTGACTATCCAACCACAGTGGAAACAAGAAGAGACAGCAAAAGCTGACAAAACGGAAATGGTAAATGGAATCCAAATCAATATCTATGAAATAGAAAACAAATTTGTTCCACCGAACTATGAACCGACGGAAGAAGAAATCGAATTGCAAGAACAAGGATTGTTAAACCTTGCGTTCGGCAGTGACACCATTGAAGAAAATCATTCCACATTGCTCACATGGCAAAAGGATAATCTGTCCTATTCTTTGCTCTATACAGGACATGGAGAAGTTAGTGCCGCTGAACTGTTAGACATGGCAAAAGAAATCATAGAAAAATAGCAATTTGATATCACAGACCACAAAAAAGATGCTTACGTACTATTTTCTGTACATAGGCATCTTTTTTGTGGTTGATACTGTATTTATCAAGATATCGTTTGAAACTCAAACCATTCTTTCTTTGTATTTTTAATATCAGAACAAAGAATCATCTGTATTCTCAGGTGCTTCAGCAGGTGTTTTTCTGATTCCGCCTTGTCCCGATGTTTCTTCCGGATGCAATTCAGTCAAGTCTTCATCATCAGGAAGCAACTCCTCTTCTTGATGATCGGATGAATAAGACGTCGGTTCTGTTCCTTGTTTGAAGTATTCTTCATATCCTTGGTTGGACAGTAAGCCGGATGTATGAGATACTTGCGCAGATACAACATCGCTCGGTTTAGCAAACGGTTTATTCTCTAACCCTTCGTGAACCTCATCCATAACTTGTTTCCACAATCTCGCTGCCATTGAGCTTCCTTCAGGCAATTCTCTCGGTTTATCTGAGCCAATCCAAAGTCCCGCAGTGTAATACGGTGTCATTCCCACAAACCACACATCTTTTTTATCAGTGGTGGTTCCTGTTTTCCCGGCAGTGGTCATATTATGCAATCTTGCCTCCACTCCGGTTCCTCTCGGTTTCGTGCTGTTGACTACTCCATATAACATATTTTGAAGGATATATGCGTTTGCCGGACTCATCACATTTCTGCTTTTCGGTTTGCTTTCTAAAATGATGTTTCCGCGTGAATCCTCTATCCTTGTAAAGAAAACAGGTTTGGTATAAACTCCCGCATTGGAAATTGCCGCATATGCAGCTGTAAGTTCTAACGGACTGATTCCGTAAGTCATTCCACCCAAAGCAAGAGAGAAGTGTTCATCGTTTCTTTTCGGATCTTTGTCACTTGTTACAACAGTTGTAATCCCAAACCCCTGCAAACTTCGAACCATTTCACGAATGGATGCTTGTTTACTTCCCGGAATAATGTTGGATGCTACTTCTACCGCACCGACATTGGAAGAGCGTATCAAGAGATTGCGCAAGGTGGTTTTTCCCATATATCCCGTAGAATTCTTAGGCCACATTTTTTTCAAAGATTCGTCATATCGTGGAGAATCATTGAAAATGCTTGCTGCAGTCATTCCGTTTTCAAGTGCAGGTGCATATACAGCGATCGGTTTAATTGCCGAACCCGGTTGTCGAGGATTGATTGCCCTGTTATAAATGGAGGCACCACCAATTCCTCTTCCACCTACCAAAGCGCGTACTTCTCCGGATCCTTGTTTCATAATCACCATAGAAACTTGAGGCTGGACGATACCTTCCGAATCTATATATGCTCTTGAATAATTGTCAGGATTATTGACTACTTTTTCTAATTTTCGTTGCACATCCAGATTCAAGGTGGAGTAAATACGAAGTCCTCCTTGCATAAATTTCTGTTCAGCCTCTTCCTGTGTAAATCCATCTGCTACAAGAGCACGAATCACTTCATCCTTTAAGATATCTGTAAAATAACTGGAAATCCCTTGTTCTTTTCGTTTTCCGACTTTAATTTGAATATCTTCCGCTTCTGCCGCTATTCTTTGCTCTTCCGTGATATATCCCAACTCCAACATTTTTTTCAATACAACGCTCTGTCTTTTTTTGGCGTTCGGATTCAAAACCGCCTTACGAAGATAATAATCACCCTGTTTTAACTGAACAAGCATAAATCTGTCGATTTTGCCCATTCCGTACGCTTTGTGATAATATGACAACTCTTGCTCTGTCGGAACATATTTATCTTTGGTATTTAAAATCGTCAATAATTGCAGTTTAGCAATATCATCTCCCGGCTGTAGCTCTTCTACCGAGTATGGCGAATAGTAAGACGGTCGTCTCGGCACTCCGGCAAGCATTGCACATTCTCCCAATGTCAGCTCTGACACATTTTTGTTGAAGAAAGTATGGGCAGCTGCCTGGATTCCTTTTGTATTTCTGCTAAAATCCGCCACATTCAGATACGCAAGCAAAATATCATCTTTCCCTAATTGTTTTTCAATTTCTACCGCATAGTACGCATCCTGGATTTTTCTCTTGAATGATTTTTCGGAAGTGGTATACAGGTTTTTTGATAACTGCATTGTGATGGTAGATGCTCCCTGACCCAAACTTCGTGTCGTAATATTGTGAAGCAGAGCCCCTCCAACACGCTTTAAGTCCAATCCGTTGTGTTCATAGAAGCGTTCATCTTCTATCGCTACAACAGCATTTTTCATATCTTTCGGAATTTCATCTAAAGAAATAATTTCACGGTATCCTTTTTGGTTAGATACCTTTTCAAGCAATCGTCCTGAGTAATCATATACAAAGGTACTGTTGTTCAACATTTCATGTATATTCGTCGGATCAATTTCTGTAGCTGTGTTAATAACATATAATACGGTAAAAATTCCGATGGTTGCACATAATAATATCCCTGTCAACAATATTGTAAGAATAAGATTGAATACCTTAAGTTTTCTTTTTCTTCGCCTGACAGGTCTCTCTGATGAATAATTTGACATTAAGTACCTCCTTTACATGAAACTATTATATCACACTTTACATTCTCGTAAATAAAAAAAACATTATCTCATCATACTGTAATAATGAGGTAATGTTTTTCATTGATTTTTGCTTTATTCTCTTGTAATGCTTTTTTTAGATTATTTTCCTCTATTTTCAGAGTATCTCTACATTACATTTATTTTCTTGCAAAAGCGATGATATTTTGCTCTTTCGCAAGAACATTTTTTGCATATACTGTCTGATAATTTCCGCGAGCAACATTGCCAACCCCTACATTGTAAGCTGTCAATGCCATCACTTCATTTTCGCCGTATTTTTTAAGATTGGATGATAATTCTCGTGTTCCTTGAAGGATGTTTTTTTCAATATCATAAATTTCACTTTTGCTCAAGCCGCAATAAGAATGGTGCAATTGCATTAATCCATGACACGGACCGGTTTTTGTGTTTGGTTGAAAGGTGCTTTCTTTCCACATCACAGCCATAATCATACTGCTTCTTACATTGTATTTCTTTGCCGCTTTTTCTACGGAAGATACAATCAACTCTCTTTGTTGTGCACTTAACTTCGGATTCTTCTTTGCAATAAATTGAAGATATCCTTTGTTGTTGACTATAACTTTCTGTGTCGTTGCTTTTTTGCTTTCTTCTTTTTTAGATGCGGTTGATTTTTTTTCTTCAGCAACACTTGTCATATTTTGTTCTGTCACTTGAATTTCAACCGACGATTTGGCTTCATAAAAATCTAATGGTAATTTTTCATCTTTAATCTCTAACTTGCTACCTTCTCCCTTGTTTTCTGTTTGTGTAACAATCTCTTTGTTTCCTAAAGTCGAAGCCTCTTCCATGATGTTATCTTCTGCCCAAACTACTTGAAACATTGAAAAAACAATGAAACAAAAGATAATCAATGAATATTTCTTCATACCTGTACTCCTTTTCGTAAATAATTTTTTTTGATTATAGCCAATCCATTTTGATATTTCAAGCCAAATCACAAGAATTAGTTACAAAAAAGTTACATTTCAAATAATGAATATCTTTGAATTAGGTTGATTGATTATCAGTGTGGAAAAACTGTAAAAATTTTTTGCCATTAAAATCATAATCATACGAATTTACAGAATAATAATTTTTTTATTTGAATGTTTTTTAAGAAAATAATCTTGATTTATATTGATTTTTCAATATTTCTTAATATCTTGTTTTCTTAAAATAAAGTATTTCGGAGAGATATGATAACGCTCTTTTTTTGCAAAACAAAACTACTTATTCTTTTGAAAAGGTTCTCAAAAGAATAATGTTTTTCATGATAGAACATTTGCATGAATACAGTATAGAATCCTCTCATAAAATAAAAATTAACCTTTGTGTCGGAAGAAGAAGTGTTTGTTTCCTGTACGGAAACCTATTAAAATCTATAGCAATACTCTCCATCAATCATACTTCTAATTATATTTTTTATCATTGCACGATACCGTATCATATATAATCTATTAAATTTTCGTATCTTGCTAAACCCTAACAGAACTGTCATAAATACAAATTTAATACGAAACACTATTTTAAAACATATACATCATGTGCGATTATAGAAAAAAAGAATAAAATACATCAGTATTACCAAAGCAGATTTTTATGATATCTTTCATCGGTGATATTCGTCTAAGAATACAAATCATTTCATAACGATATTACAGACTCCTTATTTCAATCTATCAAAAAAGAGGATAAATTGATATCCTCTTCTGTTACAATCTCTATTGATACAATAAATATTGCTTTCTTTCCCTCTTAAATTGATTCAATTCCTGTTGATAACTCTGAATAATTTCTTCTCCGGTGCTCTTTTTTAACAACATCTTGCCCATTTCATCGGATCCGAACAATTTTTCGAACATCGGAATACTTTTGCCTGTTTGTCTCGGAATAGAGATATCGGCTTGTCGGTTTGCGATTGCAAGGGTATACATTCCCGTTTTCGCCGGATTGAAGGTGTGGTAGTCGGTAATCACAACATTGACTCCACCACGATTTCCTATCTGTTTCGGCTCAAATCGTACTCCGGGTAAATTGGAAGCATTCAATTCTTGCGCAAAGCGATTGGCATCTATTTTTTTGCCTCCCACCCAATGAAATTTGTTTGCTTGTCCAAGTCCTGTTCCTTCTCCCATTCCTGTCGCCATATAAAGGAATGCCGATTCAACATCCGGAATATTCGGCGAAGTCATCACAAAAGGAAGTCCTGTATCTTGCCAAATCATAGAGCGACGGTATCCTTTCATCGGAATCACTGTAATATTTGCGTGGATTTTGCGATTAAAAAAGTTTGCCAATTCTCCGCAAGTCATCCCATGTGCCAGCGGCAAATTGTCCACTCCGACAAAGGTCAAATATTTGTCTTTTGCAATATGTCCTTCCACAATTGATCCACCAAGTGGATTCGGTCTGTCAAGAACAACAAGAGGGATATTGTATTTTGCACATGCTTTCATGACATAATTCAAAGTTGACATATAGGTATAAGTTCTTGAACCGATGTCCTGCATATCAAATAACAAAACATCAATTCCCTGTAACATTTGACGGGAAGGTTCTCTTGTACTTCCATACAAACTATACACCGGTATCCCCAAGTTTCTGTCTTGATAGGAACTGACATACTTTCCTGCACTTGCTTTCCCATCCAATCCGTGCTCCGGAGAATAAGCTGCAACCAATGTTGTGTACGGCGTTTGCAACAATGTTTCAACAGTTCGAACTCCCTTTGAATCTACACCTGTTTGGTTCGTCACAATCCCCACTCGCTTCCCTTCAATCAAATGGCGATATTCCGAAAACAATCTCTCATTTCCCAAAATTACATTTTGACTCGACGGGACCGGTGCAGGTTGTGTTATCTGTGTCTTTTCAGAAAGAAGCAGTGTATCCAAATCCTGAAAGACAGGAGTTAATGTAGAGTCTGCAAATGAAATATTTGTCACCAATACCATCCAAATCATCACGATGCATCCAAATTTTTTCATAGCAATCACCTTTCCGTTTTATATTTTAAGTAGGATAGTTTTATTCTTGTTACACATCAAATGCCAAAGTTAAAGTTTCCTATCGGTATCCTTAAAAAAGCTGCCGACATTTCAGTTGTCACTCCAAATTTACCTTGAATAAACAGCCTGATTGCATTTCAAAATCACACCTCAAACTCCATCGCTCAACCTTCACAAATTCTTATGTTCAACTAAGAGTTTTCAGCATTTGAGTTTCCAACGCTTACCCTTTATGCTCCTATCAAGTAACACCATTATATCCCAAAAATACTGTTTTTCATTTACAAAAGAATTACATTGTAATATCAAAAGTGTATGATTTTAGAGAAAACTTTTTGCGTATACCGGTCAAATTTCATGTCCTTATAAAAAACAGTTTCCTTTATATATACTTCTTCTTGTGTTTCAAATTCTATTGTAATTCTTTCGGATAAACAGTTGCAAAAAGTTCTGCGTAAATTTTTTCCTACATTATATGTGCTTATCATCATATGTGCTTATCATCAAACATAATAATATTGAAATAAATTCATAATTAAAAAAATATCACACAATCTCTTTCTTTTCAAAATTAGGGAAACGGAGTATGGAATCATTTAACGTGAACAGGAACGGAGGCGATTACTTAAAATTTGAAATAGTGATGATATCTGCAATTCAAACAGGACATCGTGTGACAAACATCGCTCGCTTTTATAAAAATAGTTGACACACATTTCATAACACAGTATACTTTTGTTATAGTAATTTAATACAGTTGTACAATATTGCCGGAGGAGGTGTAATGTATGGCATGGGAATTTCATTCAAATAGCCCTATTTATGCACAGGTAATTACAGAAATCAAAAAACAAATCGTAGCCGGCTCTCTCAAACCGGGAATAAAAATTCCATCTGTCAGAGACTTGGCAAAGGAGGCGGGTGTCAATCCGAATACGATTCAAAGAGCAGTATCTGAATTGGAAAGAGAGCAACTTGTATTCGCCCAACGCACTGCAGGTCGATTCGTCACAAATGATATTTCTTTGATTGAGGATAAGAAAAAAGAGATGGCGCTTGATATGATTACGGAATTTATCAATTCAATGCAGGCAATCGGGTATTCAAAAGAAGAATTACAAAAATTTATTTCTCAATATTATGAGCAAAAATAAGAACTTGAATATGATAAAGTCTACTTAGATTCTATCATGATAAAATCACAAGGAGGTATTGTATGCAAATAAATGATAATTTATTGGAATTTATCAATGTAACAAAAAAATTCTCGAATAAAACAGCTTTAGATAATGTATCTTTTGCAATACAACCGGGAAGAATCATTGGTTTACTGGGACCTAACGGAAGCGGAAAATCTACTTCTATCAAGATGATAAACGGTTTGTTGCAACCTGATTCCGGCCAAGTTTTAATTAAAGGAAATACGCCAAGTATCGAAAGCAAAAAAATTATTTCCTATTTACCGGAACGAACTTATTTGAATGATTGGATGACAGTTTCACAAATCCTATCTTTCTTCGAAGATTTTTATGAAGATTTCGATAGTAATCGTGCAAAAGAAATGCTTACCAGCTTAGGCATTGATGAAAACGCCAAACTGAAAACTTTGTCAAAAGGAAGCAAAGAGAAGGTACAACTTATTTTGGTAATGTCTCGAAAAGCGGAGTTGTATGTCTTGGATGAGCCCATCGGCGGAGTCGATCCGGCTGCAAGGGATTACATCTTATCCACTATCATTCAAAACTATTCCGAATCTTCCTCTATCTTGATTTCCACTCACTTGATTCAAGATGTTGAAAAAATCTTGGATGATGTGATTTTAATCAATAACGGTCAAATCTACATGACAGGTTCTGTAGATGACATCCGTAGTGAAAACGGGATTTCTATCGACAATTTATTTAGGGAGGTATTCCGATGCTAACAAAACTAATTTCTTATGAACTCAAATCTGTAGCCAGACATTTCATTCCTATCTACGGCTTAATTTTGGCTGTATCAACTATATTGGGACTATATTTCCACACCTTACCTATTGTTCAATGGGTAGGTGGCATAGGAGGCGGTTTGTTATTTGGACTACTGATTGCTATTTTGGTTTCACTTTATGTCGCACTTTATGTCATCACCATTATTATGATTATCAAGCGATTCAATTCTAATTTACTCGGAGATGAAGGTTATTTAATGATGACTCTGCCGGTATCGGTTGAGACTATTTTGCACTCCAAATGGATTTCTTCGTTAATATGGTTTATCGCAAGTGCAATTGTATCAGGGCTCAGTTTCTTTCTTATAATTTCTCTATCTTCAGACTTAAGTTTTTCAGATTTTATAGATATCGTCCATGAGATTCCGAAAGTGATGAACCAAGTGCCTGTCATGACCATTCTTCTCGCATTTGCAAATATCTTCTTTGGATTTTTATTTTTCCTGTTTTTGGTATATTCTTGTATTTCAGTTGCCCACTTAGCACCCTTTTCAAAACACAAGACAATTTGGGCAATTGTATTCTACATTTTAGTAAGCAATATTACAGGAATTGTTCAAATGAATATTACAAATAATTTGGGTATAAATGAAATCAATACCATTGCTCTGTTCAATCAAGTCTTCCAAATCCAGTTGTTGTTCAATGTTGTCGGATTAGCGGTTTGTTTCCTTATCACACAGCATATTCTAACCAAAAAATTAAATCTAAATTAAGCTTTCGGTGTCATAGATTAGGATAAAAACATATCACCCAAAGTTTATCGGCAATGGTCGTCTTGTTCATATAGTGATGAGGCGACCTTGCTTTTGTAGTAAAATAATACCAATACTAATCGCTGATTAAAGGTATTCCAAAAATCTACTTTTTTCTAATGCCGATATATGTATTATCTTTTCCATAAACTACACTATTTCTATATTTGAAAGTAGTGTTTAGGTTAAAATCTAATATAATACAATATCCTTACAATTATGAAAAATAAAGATTACCGGAACAGTGCTTACAACAGTAGCTCAAAAGTGTTGTTCATAGACGTTGGATTACTGATATGAGTTTTAACAGATGTCAGCACAAATTGTAGATTCTATGCAAAATTTTTCTTTCCTCTATTCTTAGGATAAGATTATCAGCGATACTCTATTTGCTGATAGGATTCGGAGAAAAATCAAAAAACCATAAAAATACAATTGCTATTTTAAAAAAGCTGTGTTATACTCTATTGGTTAGTAATACCAAGATATCGATTTAGAGAGAGGTGAAAAAGATGAAAGAGAATTTACATCCAGAATATAAGGAAGTACAAGTACGTTGTGCATGTGGAAATACATTTACAGCAGGTTCTACAAAAGATGAAATCTCTGTGGAAATTTGTTCTAAATGTCATCCTTTCTTCACCGGTCAAGCAAAAACCATGGAAAAAGGTGGACGTATCGAACGTTTCAACAAAAAATTCAAAAGAGACTAATTCAGCAAGCAAAAGACCTAAGTTAGGTCTTTTTTTGTGTAAATATTTCACTTATTTTGGAAACTATGGAACCAAAAGGGATCTATAAGGACAAAAAGTATTGATAAAAACTTGCCAACACATTGAAATCACAAATATTTACAGGATATATCTTTCTTAGAGCAACCATCGTTACAGCAAGATATCTGTTATATACC
>ERZ773008.2409-NODE-2409-length-12233-cov-5.343817_pt1 | contig 12233 bp, 12 predicted proteins | sample MGYA00580664_ERZ773008 | MGnify/ENA primary metagenome ERZ773008 (study PRJEB29015, sample SAMEA2738016) | human oral metagenome | biome: human oral; feature: human-associated habitat; material: dental | place: China | collected 2048 ... | reverse complement strand
GAAAGCGGCGTCGCCAACGCCACACTCATCTCGCGCGGCGCCACCTCCCGCCCCAGCGGCGAGCCCATGCCCACGGGAACAATCTGCAACAGCGCATGGCACGCCGTTGTTTTCACAGGCATATCCTTTTCAGGCTGCTTCACCGCCGTTTTCACTTCCAACAACGGCGCACCATATTTGTGCAACAGCGTCCAACACACCCCCACCACCGCGCCACACGCCAGCAACGCCGCCAAACGCCGCTGTGCCGAAGCCTGCGCCACCAATTCGCGAAACGAAACATGCCCCGTTGCCCAGCCACCATAAAACACCCATTGCTGCACCGCGTGCAACAAATGCGTAAACCCAATCCCCGCCAAGCCCGCCAATCTGCAAGACCTTATCCGTGCCGTGCAGGCCGGTTCGGCCGAAGTCGGCCTGGCTTTCGACGGCGACGGCGACCGCCTCGGCGTGGTTACCCGCAGCGGCAGTATCATCTATCCCGACCGCCAGCTGATGCTGTTTGCGCAAGATGTGCTCGGGCGCAACCCCGGCGCGAAAGTGATTTACGACGTGAAATCCACCCGCCTGCTGGCGCCGTGGATTAAGCAGCACGGCGGCGAACCGGTGATGAGCAAAACCGGCCACAGCTTCATCAAAGCCGCCATCAAGCAGCACGGTGCGCTTTTGGCGGGAGAAATGAGCGGGCATGTGTTTTTCAAAGAACGCTGGTTCGGCTTCGACGATGGCCTCTACGCCGGCGCGCGCCTGCTGGAAATCCTTTCAGCCAGCCCCAATCCCAGCGCCGTGCTGGAAGCCTTGCCGGAAGGCGTATCCACCCCCGAATTGAATATCGCCCTGCCCGAAGGCGCCGACGGCCACGCGCTGATTGCCGATTTGGCTCAGGCCGCCCGGTTCGACGGCCTGCAAGAGCTGATTACCATCGACGGTCTGCGTGCCGAATTCGCCGACGGTTTCGGCCTGCTGCGCGCTTCCAACACCACGCCGGTGCTGGTGTTGCGCTTCGAGGGCGACAACCCGGCCGCGCTGGCGCGGATTCAGGCACAATTCAAAACCCTGGTGGAACAGCACGGCGGCTTGCAGTGGCCGTTGTGAAACCGAGCCGGATAGAGCAAACCGCACCGTGGCAATACGGTGCGGTTTGGTTTTCAGGTAGCCTGATTGCATTCGGCGAAGGCTGGCCAGGATTTGGCGGCATTCAATATTGGATCGTGCCGTTTGCGGTTTGCTGCACGGTGCTGCTGCCCGGGCTGTCGAACACGGGCTCGGGATGGCCGGCGCGGACTGAACCGGACCCTCCCTCTACTCCAATGAAATAGTTGTAGTCGGATAGGCGTTCAGAGCTTTGCTGCAATGATACTTCCACCACGCGGTAGCCGCTGCCGCCCATGCTGCGGCTGAGGGTGTCGGCGCGTTTGCGGAAGTTCTGTAGGGCTTCGATGGCGAGGCTTTCTTCAATTTGGCGGCGGCTTTCCGGCTTGAGCGAGAAGCCGATGCCGTTGATGGTGGCTTCGTTGCTGCTTTCGGCAATCAGCTTGCTGATGGCTTGGAAATCGCTGCCGGAAACGCGCAAGATGGCGATGTCTTCCCAAGGGCGTGAGCCGTTGCGGTAGCTTTGGTAGGCGTGGCGGCTTTCCAGCTCCACTTCTGCGCCGGAGAGGCGGCGGGCGCGGCTTTGCAGGATATTTAAGCGGCGCGTGGTTTCGGCGGCAGCCTGGGCGGGATTGGCGTGGGTGGAGGAAACTTTCAGGTGCACGGTCATCCAATTGTTGGGCACGGTGCGGCTGGCGGTTTCGCTGAATTTGAGCAGGTTGTAGTTGAGCGGCTCGGCGAGTGCAGGGGCAAGGCTGAGGCCGGCCAGCAGGGCGGGCAGGAGGAGGGCGGTTTTCTTCATAAGCGTTTTCCTGTGGATCGGGATAGGGTGATTATAGGGAACAGCCATGCCGAAGGCTACCTGAAAACACTTCGGGTTTGCCTGCGCTAAGGTTTTCAGGTAGCCTTGCGCGCCATCTGATCGTGAAAAGGAAATGCCGTGATTACTGTGAACACTTTGCGCAAGATGAAGCGCGAGGGCGAGAAAATCGCCATGCTCACCTGCTACGAAGCCAGCTTTGCCGCGCTGATGGATGCGGCGGGAGTGGATATGCTGTTGGTGGGCGATTCGCTGGGCATGACGGTGCAGGGGCAGAAATCCACCCTGCCGGTGAGCCTGGCCGATATGTGCTACCACACGGCGGCGGTGGCGCGCGGCAGCAGCAATGCGCTGATCGTGAGCGATTTGCCGTTTGGCGCCTACCAGCAGAGCAAGGAGCAGGCTTTTGCCGCTGCGGCCGAGTTGATGGCGGCAGGGGCGCATATGGTGAAGCTGGAAGGCGGCGCCTGGATGGCGGAAACCACTGAGTTTCTGCAGTTGCGCGGCATTCCGGTGTGCGCGCACATCGGGCTCACGCCGCAGTCGGTGCATGTGTTTGGCGGCTATAAGGTGCAGGGCAAGGGCGATGTGGCGGCGCAGGCACTGCTGAATGATGCGCTGGCGCACGAGAAGGCCGGTGCGGCAGTGGTGCTGATGGAATGCGTCCCCGCCGCTTTGGGCAAACAGATTACCGAAACGCTGGCCTGTCCCACCATCGGCATTGGCGCGGGCGTGGACTGCGACGGGCAGGTGCTGGTGATGCACGATATGCTCGGCGTCTTCTACGGCCAAACGGCAAAGTTTGTGAAAAACTTTATGCAGGGGCAAGATAGCATTCAGGCGGCGGTGGCGGCTTATGTGCGTGAAGTGAAGGAGAAAACCTATCCTGCGCCAGAGCATACCTTTGCAGCTTGAGGCAGGCTAAATAAAGTGAGGCTACCTGAAAACGCAGCGCTGCTTTTGCCAAGCTGAATTCAGATTGCCTTGTCATTATTTTCAGGTAGTCTCGCGATTGAACCAAAAGGCTACCTGAAAACCTCGGCCAAACCATTCCCACTACCAATCAACAAAGAAGATAGAGCAACCATGCCGCACCGCACCCCCCGCCGGCAGAAAATTGCCCGGCTTGTGCACGACCACGGCTTTATGTCGGTGGAAGAGCTGGCGCGCAGCCTAAACGTGACCCCGCAAACCATCCGCCGCGACATCAACGTTTTGTGCGAACACAATATCCTGCGCCGCTACCACGGCGGCGCCGCGCCCGGCAGCAGCGTGCAAAACGAAGACTACGACACGCGCAAAAACAAGCTGCAAAGCGAAAAAGCCCACATTGCCGACTTGATTGCCGAGCACATCCCCGACAACGTTTCCCTGTTTATGAGCATCGGCACCACCATCGAAGCCGTGGCGCTGGCGCTGGTGAAAAACCATAAAAACCTCTGCATCATCACCAACAATATCCACGTTGCCTCCATCGTGTCCGGCCGGCCGGACTACACCGTCATCATCACCTCCGGCGTGGTGCGGCCGGTGGACGGCGGCATCACCGGCGTGGCCACCATCGATTTCATCAACCAATTCAAAGTGGATTACGCCATCCTTGGCGCCTCCGGCATCGAAGCCGACGGCTCGCTGCTTGATTTCGACTACAAAGAAGTGAGCGTGATGCAGGCCATGATGGCCAACGCCCGCCACTGCTACCTGGTCGTGGACCACAGCAAATTCGGCCGCAACGCCTTGGTGCGCATAGGCGATGTAACCGAATTTCACGCCCTGTTCACCGACGAGCCGCCCAGCGCCGGCCTGTGCAAAAAACTGGACGACGCGGGCGTGCGCTGGCATCTGGCGGCCAAAGAAGGGAAAGAGTAGGGCGGCAGGCTACCTGAAAGAGATTCGGCATAAATTTTCAGGTAGCCTTGGATTAAGCCGATGCGGCTACCTGAAAGCCAAGCTTCAATAAAGCGAAATGCCGTGGAATGATTGAAAAAACGGTATTCATGCGGCAAGAAACTGGCGGCTGCACCCGTTTTGCAGTATATTTTGCCTAAATTGATTTTGTTACGGAGAACACACCATGTCGATATTAAAAAGGCCGGAAGAAGTGGTTATGGCGGTGCTGGGCGCGCTGTTTGTGGTGCTGACTTATGCGGCGGCATCCTATTTCGGCGCACAGGGGCAAACCGCGCTGCTGGTGGCGGCGCTCACGCTGATTGTGTTGCTGCCGGCGTTTTTGCTGTGGCAACGCAACCGCGCCGCTTGGCTGTGGCCCTGCCTTATCGGCCTGCTGGCCGCTTGCTGGTGGCCGTATTTCGATGCTCGCGGCGAGCAATCGCTGCCGGTGGGTTTGTTGCAGCAGGATGCCGCAGCTGCGGTTTCAGCCCTGCCTTGGTATGCGGGCTGGACGTTTAAGCTGATCTTCGCCGCGCTGCCGGTGCTGGCGGGGTATGGCTGGATGCTGTATCGGCGCTATTATCGGAAGAAAACACCGGTGGTATAGCCGGAATTGGAATGGGAAAGGCTACCTGAAATTTTCAGGTAGCCTTTTATATAGTGAATTAACAAAAACCAGTACAGCGTTGCCTCGCCTTGCCGTAACGTGTGTATTGTCTGCGGCTCGCCGCCTTGTCCTGATTTTTGTTAATTCACTATAGCAGGGTAAGCAAAATCGATATTGCTTTGGCTCGCTTTTTCGAACGTTGTGGCGCAAGTTGATTGGGTGGCGATATGCCGGGAATGTGTTGATCCGGCATTGCCTGTTAATCGGCCGGCAAACCATTAACAGCAATAATTATCATGCGCAAGCCAATATTTTCACTGAAATTCTAAAAAAATACATATTCAATGCAAAGAAAAGTAAATATTTTGCCAAGTGATAATCATTGGCAGGTTCATTTGGATAGGTTGTTTTATATAACCGTTTAATCTATATCAGTTTTTATTTGATAGATTAAAGCAAAATAGCTTACTTTTTAGGATAATTGTTCGCATTAATATGTCCGATATGAGAATTTTCTCAATAATCTGAGTATAATTCGCCCCCATCGAAACAGCGGCACGGTTGCTGCCGTGATGACACATCATCAAAACCCTTTCACAAATAGGAGCGAAACAATGCAAGGCAATAAAGAAGTTATCGACTACATGAACCAACTCTTGGCTGGCGAACTCGCCGCCCGCGACCAATATTTCATCCATTCCCGCATGTACGACGAATGGGGCTACACCAAGCTTTTCGAGCGAATCGGCCACGAAATGGAAGACGAAACCGGCCACGCCGCCGATTTCATCCGCCGCATCCTGATGCTCGGCGGCACCCCGCAGATGGTGCCCGCTTCCGTGCGCATCGGCCGCAACGTGCGCGAAATGCTGCAATTCGATTTGGATACCGAATACGAAGTGCGCGAAAACCTCAAACGCGGCATCAAACTGTGCGAAGAAAAACAAGACTATGTAACCCGCGATTTGATGGTGAACCAGCTCAAAGACACCGAGGAAGACCACGCCCACTGGCTCGAACAGCAGCTGCGCCTTATCGACCTCGTTGGCGAGCAGAACTACCTGCAAAGCCAGCTGTAATACGGAAAGGATAAAGCATGAAAGGCGATCGCGAAGTTATCCGCCAGCTCAATAAGAATTTGGGCATCCTGCTCATCACCATCAACCAGTATTTCCTGCATGCCCGCATCCTGAAAAACTGGGGCTTGGAAGAGCTGGGCGGTTATTTCTACAAACAATCCATCACCGAGATGAAAGCGGCCGATGCCCTGATCGAGCGCATCCTCCTGCTGGAAGGCCTGCCCAACCTGCAAGAGCTCGGCAAACTGCTGATCGGCGAAAATGCCGAAGAAATCATCCGCTGCGACCTGCAAAAAGAGCAAGACAAACATCAAGCACTGGTGGAAGCCATTGCCGTGTGCGAAGAAAAGCAGGACTACGTTTCCCGTCAGCTGTTGGAAAAACAGAAAGACGAAAACGAAGAGCGCACCGATTGGTTGGAAACCCAGCTCGAGCTGGTGGAAAGCATGGGCTTGCAGAACTATCTGCAACACGGGGCGCAAGAGGACTAAAAACACCAAACCACCGCCAAACCCGGCAAAGCCCATTCCAAATAGCAACAGCCTGTACGCTTCAGCGGCAGGCTGTTTTTTTGCGGAGTCGATCTCCGTTTTAACAAGAAGGCTACCTGAAAACATCGGCTTCAACGGGGTTAAGGCTTAAAAAGCATTTTCAGGTAGCCTTATGCCCCACCTTCCTCCAAGCCTCTTCTCCGCCCATCATCTGTTTCCACTGCTTCAGTTCGACATACACAAACCCCCATCCTGTTTGCGGGCCTTGGTTAAATCCCTTTGCACCAGCCAATGCTCTATCCGCCATTTCGCCACCCATCTGGCAAAGCTCAGCGTAAAACCGAACAATGCGCCTGCTATGGCGATACCCCGCCCGCGCAGCAGCCGGTAGGGCAGCCATATGGACAACATAATCACAACCAGCTACAGGCCGAGCAGGTAAAACAACCAAGCCGGACATAATTATCCCTCCTTTGATGTTTAATCAAAAAGGCTACCTGAAAATCCTGTTGCCGAGGTTTTCAGGTAGCCTTTGTTTGGCCGGCTGAGGCTACCTGAAAATGGTTGCTGGAAAGCAGGCGGCCAGGTATGCGTGCGACGGCTAGGGCTGTTGGTTTTCGGGCAGTTTCTGTATCCACTGCCATTGCTGTTGCAGCACGTCTTGCAGGGCGCGTTGTTTCTGCTCGGGGCTTTGCAGATTGCCGGTGATGCGTTGGTAGTCGAGGGCGAAGTTGGGGCGGTTGATGCTGCCGTTGATTTTGAGCGGCAGCCAGAGGTCTTGGCCGGCGCTGGCGAGCACGGCGTAGTTGAGGGTAGCGGTGCGGATGTCAAAGCTGCCTTGGCCGCTGAGGTTAAGGCTGTCGCTTTGCAGACTGAGGCGCGGGGTGGTGCCGATGCCGTTTTCTACGGTGGCTTCGATGCTGAAGTGGCGGAAGGGGGTGCTGCTTTCGGCGTTGTAGCGGATGAGGTTTCGGACGGGCAGATTATCGGGTTTGTTGAGGAGTTTGCCGAGGTTGATGCCTTGCCAGGCGCCGTTGTCGAGCACGATTTTGCCTTGCCCGGCCAGGGTGGTGTGCCATTCGCTGCGGTTGAGGCCTTCTGCGCCGAGGCGGAAGGATGCGTTGCCGCGACCGCTGAGGTGGTTGAAGCGGAAGGCGTCTTGCAGCAGGGGTTTGATTTGGATGTTGCTGAATTGGAGGGCGGCTTCCCATTTGGGACGGCTGCCTTGGTGCAGCACGGCGCTGCCTTCGGCGCTGCCTTCGTACATCTGCATTTTGATGGTTTGGGCTTCGAGCTTGTCGGCATCAAGGTGCAGGGTGCTGTGGAAGTTTTGGATTTGCAGGCCGGAGCTTTCGAGTGTGCCGATGTCGAGGGTGAGGCTGATTTGGCGGCGGCGCAGGGCCTGCGGCCAATATTGGAGCCATAGGGGTGGGGTGTTTTCGGCGGCGGGGGGGCGCTCGGCTTCGAGGTAGCCGCTGAGGGAGAGTTTGCTCAGGTTGAGGGCGGCTTGGATGTTGTGGCCTTGTTCGCTGAGGCTGCCGGAAATTTTCAGGTAGCCTTCGTTGTTGTCGAGGCTGCCTTGCAACTCGGCGTTCCAGCTTTGGCCGTTGCCGGTGGCTTGGCCGTGCCATTGGCCGGAGAGGTAGGGCATGCTGCCGGGGGCGGCGTTGTGGCGGGTGCTGAGGTAGAGGCTGTCAATTTGGAAATGGCCGGGGCCGGCTTGGAGGCGGCCGTTGGCGCTGTAGCCGCTGCTGCCCCGGCCGTATTCGGCGGTGCCGCTGATTTGGAAGCCGCCGATTTCCAAGGTGCGGTTTTGATAGGAGGCTTTGTTGATGCTGCCGCTGCCGCTGTGGCGCACGGCATCGGCGGGGGGCTGGCCGTTTGCGGGGTCGGCGTTGCTGAAGATGATGTGGGTTTCGGGCAATACGGCGCTGTCGGGGGTGAGTTGCCAGTTGCGGGTGTTGCCTTCGATGTTGAGCTGCCAATCGGGGATTTGGATGCTGAGGCGGCCTTCTTTGGTGTTGAGGCGGCTTTGGCCGGGGGTGTAGTCGGCATTGCCTTGCCAGGCGGCGGTGAAGGGCTGGCCGTCGGGCAGGAAGCCGGAAAGGGTGGTTTGGAGCTGCTCGAAATGGCTGCCGCTGTAGCTACCGGTGGCCTGCATCCGGTATTCCTGCGGGGCAAACAGGCTGGCGGAGAGGCTGAAGTTTCCGTCTGCACGGTCGATGAAGCCGGCCACTTGGCGCAGGGTTTGTTTTTGCTCGCCGTATTGCAGGCGCAGGGTGCTGTCTTCCAGTTCGATGCGGTGGGGCAGGGTGCTGTTTTCGGCTTGATTGTCGGTGAACCCGGCTACTTCCCACTGCCCGTTTTCCAGCCGCTGTGCGCTGATGCTGGCGCGTTGTAGGTGCAGGCTGTGGAGGGAGATGTCGCCCCACAGAGACGGCCAGCCGAAGGAGAGCCGTGCGGATTCGGCATTCATGGTTTGGCTGCCACCCTGGGTGCGGCTCAAGCCCACTTGGTGCAGCACTATGTAAGGATAGGGAAACCAGCCGCGTTCGATTTGGCGGCCGTCGAAATTCAGCTGCTGGCCTTGTGCGGCAAGCATTTGGTTGGCGGTTTGGCGGATGCGGGTTTCGCTGAGCAGGTGGCGCAGGCCGAACGAGGCGCCCAGCCATAATGCCAACAAAACCAGACCGAAAAGCAGCGTTTTCAGCCAGAGTTTGCGCCAGTTCGGGCCGTGGTAGGGCAGTTTGCTCATTAAAACACCGTGGGAAAGGGAAACCAGGCGAAAGGTAGCGGCTTTATGCCTGTCTGGCAAGGGTTTTAGCCGATTTTTTCAGAGCTGCGGGGAATGAGGGAGGGCAAGGCAGGGTGGGAGGGAACAGGCAATCTGAAAATATCGCTTGAAAACGCTTGCCGATTTTTCAGGTAGCCTTGGCCGATATGGGAGGCTACCTGAAAATGCAAACCCCCAACCACTCAAGCAAAATGGTTATATAATGCCCGCTTTCCTCCGCCTGCCTACCGAGCCATGCAGCTTGCCGATTTCGATTTCCACCTGCCCGAACACCTGATTGCCCAGCAGCCGCCCGAACGGCGCGGCAGCAGCCGCCTGCTCGACGCCCGCCCCGGCCACCCCCTATGCGACCGCCTGTTTACCGAACTGCCAAACCTGCTCGAAGCCGGCGACCTGCTCGTGTTCAACAACACCAAAGTGATGAAAGCCCGCCTGTTCGGGCACAAAGCCAGCGGCGGGCGTATTGAAGCCTTGATTGAACGCGTATTGGACGAACACCGCGCCCTGGCGCACATCCGCTCTTCCAAGTCGCCCAAGCCCGGCAGCCTGCTGGAATTTGACGGCGGCATTCGGGCGCAAATGGAAGAGCGCGAAGGCGAGCTTTTTAAACTGCGGTTTTCAGGTAGCCTCAACGTATACCAAATTCTCGAACAAACCGGCCGCCTGCCACTGCCGCCCTATATCGAGCGCGCCGCCGACGCAGCCGACGACGAACGCTACCAAACCGTTTACGCCAAGCATCAAGGCGCCGTTGCCGCCCCTACCGCCGGCCTGCACTTCACCCCTGAACTGTTGAACCAACTGCAGGCAAACGGCATCCGCCGCGCCGAAGTAACCCTGCATGTGGGCGCTGGCACCTTCCAGCCCGTGCGCAGCGACAATATTGCCGAACACAAAATGCACAAAGAATGGTACAGCATTCCTGCCGAAACCGTTGAAGCCATTGCGGAAACCAAAGCCAACGGCAAGCGCGTATGGGCGGTCGGCACCACCTCCATGCGCAGCCTGGAAGCCGCCGCCCAAAGCAGCCGCCTGCAAGCGGGCGAGGGCGATACCGACATTTTCATCACCCCGGGCTACCGTTTTCAGGTAGCCGACGGCTTGATTACCAATTTCCACCTGCCCAAGTCCACCCTGCTGATGCTGGTGAGCGCCTTTTCCGGCGTCGAACACATCCGCGCCGCCTACCGCCACGCCATCGAACAGCAATACCGCTTTTTCAGCTACGGCGACGCCATGCTGCTCACCCGGGCAGAGGCTACCTGAAAACAGGACAGGGCGGCCATTTCCATTTTTCAGGTAGCCTCCCATCCCCAAGGGGCTACCTGAAAACCATCCCTTCTCACACCCAACAGGAGAAAACATGATTCAAGAGCAGCTCAACCCCCTCATCCTTCCCGATCAAAACGGCAACTTCGGCCAGCACGGCGGCCGCATCGGCCATCCCGCCCTTGCCCAAGCCCTGGCCGAACTGGAAGCCGGCTTTCACAGCATCATCCGCGATGCCGACTTCATCAGCGAAATGAAACGCCTGCAAGCCACCTATGTCGGCCGCCCCAGCCCCATCTACCACGCCCGCACCCTCTCCAAACGCGGCGCGCAAATCTTTCTCAAACGCGAAGACCTCAACCACACCGGCGCCCACAAAATCAACCACTGCATCGGCGAAGTGCTGCTGGCCAAAAAACTCGGCAAGAAAAAAGTGATTGCCGAAACCGGCGCAGGCCAACACGGCGTAGCACTGGCCACCGCCGCCGCCTTGCTCGAACTCGAATGCGAAATCCACATGGGCGTGGTCGATATTGCCAAAGAGCACCCCAATGTGTCGCGCATGAAAATCCTCGGTGCCAAACTCGTGCCGGTATCTGCCGGAGCAGGCACGCTTAAAGAAGCCGTTGATAGCGCTTTCGCCGCCTATCTGGAACAAATCGACAGCAGCATATTCGCCATCGGCTCCGTGGTCGGCCCCGCACCGTATCCCGAAATGGTGGCCTATTTCCAAAGCATTGTCGGTCACGAAGCGCGCGAACAATTCCAGCGCGAGCAGGGCGGCTTGCCGGATGAAGTCATCGCCTGCGTGGGCGGCGGCTCCAACGCCATCGGCCTGTTCAACGCCTTTATGGACGACCCATCCGTAGCCTTGGTGGGCGTAGAGCCGGCCGGCGAAGGACTCGACAAGCCCGGCCGCCACGCCGCCACCATGACCAAAGGCAAATTCGGCAATATCCAAGGCTTCAACTGCTACTACCTGCAAAACGAAGACGGCACTCCCGCCGCCGTGCATTCCATCGCCTCCGGTCTGGATTACCCCGGCGTCGGCCCGCAGCATTGCCATTTGAAGGATATCGGCCGCGGCCGCTACGAAACCGCCACCGATGCCGAATGCCTCAACGCCTTCCTGGCACTCTCACGCGAAGAAGGCATTATTCCCGCGCTCGAATCTGCCCACGCCGTTGCCTATGCCTTACGCCGCTCCGCCGAACTCGATGGCAGCAAACGCTTGTTGGTCAATCTTTCCGGCCGTGGCGACAAAGATATCGATTTCGTGTTGGGCAAATTGGATTTGGCTTAAGCCCGAGTGTCGATAGGCTGACGGCGCGGCGCAAGAAAGATTAGTCCGCAACAACCAAACCCGATTTTTAAAAAGGCTACCTGAAACGCGGCGCAGAGAGGTTTCTGCGAAGCCGGAGTTTCAGGTAGCCTTTTTGTGCGACTTGAATTTGGCTTCATCTGAAAATCATTCTTTTTTGATTTGTCGTAATGGTTTGTTTGAAACGGCGGAATAGCAGGGGTTTCAGTTTGAATTTTATGTTATAGTGAATTAAAATAAGATTTATTATCGTAATAAACTGGCTAAGAAATATCAAAACCATTTCGGTGCGCCATTCTTTCGCACCCGTTCCCTCAGAAAGCCCCGCCATGTCCACCATCCCACTCTCCCAGCTGCGCAAAGGCGCGGTTGCGCATATTGATTCCATTGTCCCCAATCCCGTGTTCGGCGAGCTCGATGCCTTGGTGTCGCGCCGTTTGGCGGATTTGGGCTTTTCCGGCGGCATGCCTTTGCAGGTGATTGCCGTGGGCGGCTTCGGGCGCGGGCCGTTTGCGGTGCGCTTGGGCAACCAGTCGCAGTTTTCGTTGCGGCAGGAAGAGGCGGGGAAGATTATGTGCCATTTGGTTGATGCGGAACAAAAGCAGCCTGCACCTTAAAGGCTACCTGAAAGCGTCAGCTTCAACGAAGTTAAAATGAAAAAGCAGCCTGCAACCCTGCCGACCAAAGTGCAGGCTGCCTGAAACCCGTGCCGCGCCGCCCGAAAGTAGCCTGCACGCGGCAAACAGAAGAAAATTGAGAGAAATCAAAAAGGAAATATGATGGAATTAAGCTATTTCGCCCTGATCGGCGCGCCGAACTGCGGCAAAACCGTTTTGTTCAACGGTTTGACCGGCTCACATGCCAAGGTTG
>ERZ773008.2406-NODE-2406-length-12243-cov-4.674926_pt1 | contig 12243 bp, 14 predicted proteins | sample MGYA00580664_ERZ773008 | MGnify/ENA primary metagenome ERZ773008 (study PRJEB29015, sample SAMEA2738016) | human oral metagenome | biome: human oral; feature: human-associated habitat; material: dental | place: China | collected 2048 ... | reverse complement strand
GCCGAGTTTTACGAGCCCGTCCAAGAGCAAAGGATACATCGATACACTCACACAATAGGGTTTAAGACTCGTTTCATCGTGCACATAGATTTCGTGGGCTTCAATCTGACGAATATACTCATCTGCTAATTCTTTGCCAAAGAGTTGCTCAATTTTGCGCGATACCAGCGAGCGGTTCACTTGGATATTGATATCCTTGTTCAGCTCGGCTTCCATTGTAGCGATGTTTTTATGGGCTACATTGGCATTGGCATCAAAGAGAGACCCCGTAGCAGCGTTATGAGAACTCAAGTAGTTCTCAATAAAGTTACATTTTGTCTGTAACTGTTCAGCAGTAAGTTTGGTAAATTTACTCATAATTTTTTATTTATTATTATTTCGTTCAAGTAAAAAAGGGTGCTGAGAGGTTTATCTAAACCTCTCATATATAGTACATTGTATAATATTGCTTTTTGTAAGTCCCTAAAAAAGGGGAAGTGATTTTTTCTTAGTTGCTGGGGCAAAGGTACGGAATAAAGCAATAGGTTATCAACAAAATTAAAATACTTATCAACAAAGTTATGAACAATTTTTGTTACTTGTTCATACTTAGAAGTTAAGGAGTAAAAACTCTGTTATTAAAATTTTGTACAAAAATAGGATTACCTTTATCATAAATAATTTAGCAGGAAGCATTAACAATGTTTTCTATAAGAAGAAATTGCTTATTATCAATTGTTTTGTATCTTTGCAAAAAAAATCGTTATGCCTATTACAATAACTATTATTAATAATAATGCTCAAGCCTTAGCTTTTATAGAATATGCTAAAAAATTAGATTTTACTATTGTAGAAGGTTTTTTTAGATACTCAAAAAGATACTATTTCCAACTCAACAATTGAAGAAGATGAGTATGGAATTCCTATTGCTCATCGTGATTTCTTAATGAAGTTATCAAATCAAGTTAAAAAAAACGCAGCCAAACGCTTTTACACCAAACCTGCTAAAATGAAAACAGAAAAATGATTGTAATTACAGATAGAACTATCCCCTTCCCCATTCACTAATTCACTAATTTTCCTTTATGAAATTCTTTACTATCCTTATAGGAATCCTATTCTTTTTATTTTTCAAACGCTTTGCCCAGCAGCCTAACACAACTAAAGGGTTTGGCAATCCTTTCCGTTCACACATCTCTCCTGCAACTTTTGAACTCAACCTCCTCTCTCTCTGCTCTCTCGTCATCAAAGCCAACGGAACTGTTACGCAAGCAGAACTCGACTTTGTGCGTGCGCAATTCGTGCGCCTATATGGCAAAGAGCGTGCTAATGCAGTATTTCGCAGTTTCAATGAGCTCATAAAAGGCAGAGAATTAGATGTCAGCCGCATTGCTATCTATGTGCGGGTGCGCACTACCTACGAAACCCGATTGCAAATCTTGTATTTCTTGTTTGGTATTGCCGAATCGGATGGGGTGATGAGTGAGGAAGAGGTACGACAAATACGAGAAATTGCTTATCATTTTGCTATAGAAAACAGCGATTTTGAGAGTATCAAGGCAATGTTTGGCAGTAGCCAAAACGATAATAACAACCCTCATAACACCACGCCTAATGCCTTGGCAAAAGCTTACGCTATCTTAGGATTACAGCCCAATGCCACTGCTGAAGAAGTAAAAAAAGCCTATAGAAATATGGCAAAAAAATATCACCCCGATAGAGTGATTACTGAAGATGCTGCCATCAAAAAAGGCGCTGAAGAAAAATTTAAACAAGTACAAGAAGCCTATGAGCTAATTTGCAAATATCAAAATTAACAAATTTGCAAATTGTCAAATCGACAAATTACAAAAAAAAGTGGCAAGCGATCTACATCGCACCGCTACAACCGAATACCTTTGCTGTGTTCCCACCCTGGAGGATTTTTCAGGAGCTGGTCGTGTAGGACTTGCCGGTGCAAAAGTACAACTTTTTTATTACACTGCAAGTTTTTTTGAAAAAAACTTGTATCTTTGTGGCTGAAACTAATAAAACAACATACAATGACTACAAACAGAACCCTTACAATGATTAAACCCGATGCCGTTGAAAAAGGCTATATAGGGGCTATCCTTACCGACATCATCGCTGCTGGTTTTACCATCAAAGCAATGAAATTCACCCAGCTCACCCGCCGTGATGCCGAACAATTCTATGCCATACACAAAGGCAAACCTTTTTTTGAGAGTCTGCTCAACTTTATGACCCGTGGACCTATAGTAGCAGCTATCCTCGAGAAAGACAATGCTGTAGCCAGTTTCCGTGAACTCTTAGGGAGTACCAACCCCGAAAACGCTGCCGAGGGTACTTTGCGCAAGAAGTACGCCACTTCAGTGACCGAAAATGCCGTTCACGGTTCTGATAGCGATGAAAACGCCGCTATCGAAAGCCATTTCCATTTCTCAGAAAGAGAAATTTTCTAATGAAAAATTGGCAACTCTCTTTTTCTTGTTGTGCTCGTTTGTAACCTACAGTCAGCTTTCAACCTACGCTTACAAACGAGCACTTGAAAGGGTTCACCTCAACTAATGGCAATATCTTACCTTGCCCAATAATATCTTCAATCTTGAGTTACAACATATCTTTACAAATATTACTAACTTTCAGTAAGTAATATTCCTGAAAATCTCCCATTCACTGAGCAAGATAAGAGAGCACATAGAAGAAAAAATCTAATTAAAAGTACCATAAATAGCACTTTTACTTGTATACTACTATTATTTTCACTACTTTTGCACAAAAAGTGCCATATAATGAACTTTCAAGAATTAATACAAACCGTTAAAAAACGACGAAAAGTACTGAATGTCAATCAAGAAGAGGTTGCTTTACTCTCAGGAGTAGGTTTGCGTACTCTGAAACATTTTGAGAGTGGTAAAGGTAATATCACCCTGAAAAACTTACAAAAAATACTAGAGGTACTTGGTTTAGAATTGAATCTAACCATTAAAGATATGACTCAATGAGACAAGCAGAAATTTTTTATAAAAGAGAACCAGCTGGTATTCTCACTCAGCACAACGATGGTTGTTTTACTTTTAGATATCACGACCATTGGCTTGCTGATAGTCAAAAACCTCCTATCAGTTTTAGTTTTCTAAAACAACAACAAGAATATCATTCTCCCTATCTTTTTGCTTTTTTCTTTAATATGCTCCCTGAAGGAAAAAATAGAGAACGCATTTGTATAGATTCAAAAATTGATAGCGATGATGACTTTGGATTATTAATGGTAGCTGCTCAATACGATAGCATCGGAGCAATTACTGTAAAACCAATTTAACAATGAAAGCATTAAATGTATGTCCTTCATTACTTTCTGAAGGTTATCACACCTATTCACCTTTAGCTTTGCGCCGTTTGTTCAACGGGAAGCAAGTATCTCATCTATTGTCTTTTTCACTAAAAACAGAAGAAAAAAACAGTTATAAACCTCTGTACTCTCTTTCAATTTCAGGTTATCAAAGAAAGATTTTAATGACACTGGACAACACTTCTCTTAGAATAACCCAAAAAGGTGAGCAGAGTACTTATATTTTGAAACCTATCAGTGAGATGCCTAAAAATGAAGCCTTTGCTCCTGCTAATGAACACCTCACTATGCAAATCGCTCAGCAGGTATTCGGTATAGAAACCGCTGAAAATGCTCTTATCTTCTTTGCCGATGGCACACCTGCATACATTACCAAGCGTTTTGATATTGCTCCTAATGGTGAAAAATATGCTGTAGAAGACTTTGCTTCTCTATTAGGCAAAACCGTTCAAACCCACGGTACCGACTATAAATATACGGGTACTTACCTCGATTTGTTCAATATATTGAAAAAAAATGTAGCTGCGTGGCAAGTAGAAAGTCTTAAACTGTTTACTCTCATTGTTTTTAACTATTTGTTTTCTAATGGCGATGCTCACCTGAAGAACTTCTCGCTGATACAGTCTCCACAAGGCGATTTTAGATTGTCTCCCGCTTATGATTTGCTCAATACAGCCATCCATATAGACGATAACCCTTTTGCCCTAAAAAGCGGACTACTCCCTTCCCCTTTCAACCAACAAAAAATAAGGGAACAGTTTTTGCTCTTGGGTAAAGAAGTGGGGCTCCCCGAAAAACTCATCACCAAAACCCTAACCCTGCTCACCTCTCAAACTGATAAGGTAATAACTCTAATCCAGCGTTCGTTTTTCCCTGAGAAACTCCAACGCAATTACCTACAAACCTACCAGAGAAAAATAAAAAAGTTAGCTATTAATGATTAAAACTGTCAGAACACTTATTACTTATATTTATGAAAAAACTCCTTTTACTCTTAGCAATCCTATCGCTACAATGTAGCAAATCTCAAGATAGTGATAACGTGAGCTTAAAAACTAACAAAATGCTCACCCTCATCAATCAGCAACGCCAAAAAGGTTGTAACTGTGGTAATACCTACTACAAAGCTGTACCACCCCTCAAGTGGAACGCAACCCTCGAAAAGGTCGCCAAAGCCCATAGTGACGATATGCGCCGTCGCAATACAATGACCCACTATGGCAAAGATGCTAAAGACCCCGGCGATCGCCTCTCAAAAGCAGGCTACAAGTGGAGTACTTGGGCTGAGAATGTAGCTATGGGGCAACAAAATGAAGAAGAAGTGATGAAAAGTTGGCTCAAAAGCCCAGGACATTGTGCCAATATTATGAACCCCAATGTAACCGAAGTAGGCGTAGCACGCAGTGATACCTACTGGACACAACTCTTCGCCACCCCCTCCAAACCCTAATCCTTGCCCGTGCGGCTCGCACCTAATCCTTGCCCGTGTGGCTCGCACCCTGACCCCTGACACCTAAAAATGTACTTAGATATTCATTCTCATACTCAGCACTCTACCGCCGATACTTTGGTGATTCGCAACCAATACCCCCTCACTGCCGATACTACTGAACCTTTCTCAGTAGGGATACATCCTTGGTATATAGAGAATTGGGAACTGCAATGGGAAGCCTTAGTACCATTGGCAAAACATCACAACTGTTGGGCTATTGGCGAATGCGGACTTGATAAAAACATCACCACTCCCCTACCCCTGCAGCAAGAAATATTTTTAAAACACATTCAGTTAGCCGAAACTTTAGAGCTTCCACTCATCATCCATTGTGTAAAAGCCTATCCTGAAATCATTCACTTGCGAAAAATCACCAAAACCAAACAACTCTGGATACTTCACGGTTTTCGCAAAAATCTAAAAATCGCTCAAGAGTGCATCACTTGCGGTATTGCCCTTTCATTTGGCACTCCCCTACTCTACTCACCTCAACTACAGGAAGTTTTCAAAAATATCCCACCAGAATACCGCTTCTTTGAATCCGATGATAATCAAACATCAGTATCTGCGCTCATCGATAAATTTTCTAATTTCTAATTCACAAATTTGCAAATTAGAAAATTAGTTTGTACTTTTGCGCCCTGAAAATTGAAAGGAGGTGTAATCACTATGTTAATAATTCCTTTAAAAGACGGAGAAAGCATCGATAAAGCTTTAAAACGTTACAAACGCAAATTCGACCGCACTGGTGTAGTACGTGAACTACGTGAAAGACAACATTTCACTAAACCATCTGTACGCAGAAGAGCCGAAATCCAAAAAGCACAATACATTCAACACTTGAAAGATCAAGAAGAAGTATAGCTTTTTATTAGATAATAAATAAAGAGGTAAGAGATAAGAGTTATCACAACTCCTATCCCTTACCTCTATTTATTTCTATATATTAATCATTGACAATCAGTAACTTAAAACAATTTGTTACATTCATCACAAAAAACTTACTTCTTTATCCCTCAATAATTTGCATTTCTACATAAAAAGTGATACCTTTGTCCCGATTTTGAAATGAAAGTATAATAATACAAAAAATTTAGCAATGAAAACTACATTTTTAACATTAATGGCAGCAACTTTAGCTGCAACAACACTCACTGGTTGCAAAAAAGACAGTGGAGATGACGACTCAGGATTGAAAATCACAAGAAACAATGTAACCTTAGCAGTAAACGGTGATGACACTGTAAGGGTCTATACTTCTAGCGATTTACTTAAACCTCAAGCTAAGAATGCAAGTATAGCTATTGTAAATCAAATAAATAACTACGTAGACCTCAAAATTACTGGAAAGTCTGCAGGCTCTACTACTGTAGAACTTACTAATCGTTCTGGTGATAAAGGTACTATTACCATCAATGTTATAAAAGAAGATATAGCAGAAAATGGTGGTTTTAAGGTAGATAAAAGTACTATTTTCCTTAAAAAAAATGGGGAAACTGATGTGACAAGTCACATTAGAGGTGGTTCTGGTAACTACGATGTATCCATAAGAAATTCTAACTTAGGTAGTGTACGTAAAGACGGTGGTAAATTTATAGTAACAGGTTTAGAAGAAGGTTTCACCGATGTAATTACTTTTAAAGATCTTACTCTAAACAAAACTGTAGAGGTAGAGGCTTATGTAATTGTACCTTTCAAAGCTCTCATTAGTTCTACTGAATTAGTACAAAATAGCGCTTACAACATCACTTTAGAAGGAGTATATACCACTACTACTCCCGAAAATGGTCGCTTCGATAGAATGCAAATGAACGTAAGTGGTGGTGCTGTAACTGCTCAGTTCATTACAGCAGAAGTAAAAGCTCAAAATGGGGTAAAATTAGGTGAAAAAGTTATAGGTATCAAAGTAACCGCTAAAAGCTTAGGTACTGGTACTGTAAATCTTATCAATGGTGACGGACAAACATTGAGCCTCAACTTTACTGTAAAAGCCTTAGTAGCTGATAACTATTTCAATGTAGATGCTGATGGTGTAGCTACTGTAAAACCAAATGTTACATTGCCTTCTCACGTTACATTACCTGCTAACGCTAAAAAATTAGCAAGAGAAGCCTTAAAAAACCAAAGAAATCTTATAAGTGTTAATTTGATGAATGTAGAAGTAATAGACCAAGATGCTTTTATGGGTTGTTCTAAATTAGCTACTGTTGAAATGCCTATTGTAAAAGTAATAGAAGGTGGTGCATTTAGAGCTTCTGGATTAAGAGATGTAGTATTACCTGCTTCTCTACAAAGAATAGAAAGAGGAGCTTTTGACACAGCTGCTATACAAAATGTAACTTGTCAAGCAACTACTCCTCCTGTTATTGATAATCCTTTCAGCACACTTGGTGGTACTAATCGCAAACTCTATGTTCCTGCTAGTAGCATTGAAAGTTATTATAATGCTTGGAGAAATGTTCTAACTAGTAGAGCTTTTGATGGTTTAAAAACAAATGGTTATAAACCTCTCCCTATTCAGTAATCTATTTATATTATTATAAACAAAAACCGTTATAAGTCCCCCTTATAGCGGTTTTTCTTTGCACTATTCACTTTTAACTTTTCACTATTCATTTTTAACTTTTCACTATTCACTTTTCAATGGAAGGATATATTTTTGATTTAGATGGCGTACTAGTAGATACCGCCAAGTACCATTACCTCGCGTGGAAAACTATCGCTCAAGAATTTGACTTTGAGCTCACTCCCGCACATAACGAACAACTCAAAGGCATAGGTCGTGAGGTCTCCCTGCACAAAATACTTCAGTGGGCAGGTAAAACACTGCCCGAAAATGAGTTCCAAGCCTTAGCTCTCCGCAAAAACGAACTCTATTTGAAGTACATCGCACATATTGATAGCAGCGAATTGCTTGTAGGAGTAGCCGATTTTCTACAAACTCTCAAAAGCAAAGGCAAGAAAATCGCCTTGGGTTCTGCCAGCAAAAACGCGCGTTTGGTATTGGAGCGCACAGGCATTTTGCCGCTGTTCGATGCTATTGTTGATGGCACTATGGTAACTCAAGCCAAACCCAACCCCGAAGTATTTCTCAAAGCTGCTGAACTTTTACAACTACCTCCTGCCCAGTGCTGTGTATTTGAAGATGCTCCTGCAGGTGTGCAAGCTGCTAAAGCCGCTGGAATGAGAGTCATAGGGGTAGGAGAGGAGCAAGTACTTTGCGCCGCCGATGAGGTAATTCCTAATTTTTCGTCATTCGTACTTCATAATTCGTAATTATTTTATATTTTTGCTATAAGAATTGATAAACAAAATTATGAGAAAAGATTTAACACAATCAAGTATAGAAAGGCAAAATATTTTAAACAATCGTTTTGCAATAGAAAATATTACTAAAATATTAGATGTTGAGGGAATTCTATTTGAAGGTGAATATCGTTTAACCAAACAAATGGTAGCAAATTTTTATAAAGTAGATATTTCTACCATTGATAGATATCTATCTAATTATGGAGAAGAATTAAAACACAATGGATACATTTTAAGTAAGGGTAAACAATTGAAAGAATTTAAGTTACAATTTGGTCACCTTATAAATGAGGCGAGCAAAGTAACTCAAATAGGACTATTTAATTTTCGCTCATTTTTGAATATGGGAATGCTACTAACTAACAGTGAAAAAGCTAAAGAAGTAAGAAGTTTGGTACTTGATATTGTTATCGGCAGTATCAACGAAAAAGTAGGAGGTGGTACAAAATACATAAACAGAAGAGATGTTAATTACTTACCTGCTGCTATTGCTGAAGAAAATTATAGAAAAACTTTCACCAATGCTATAAAACATTTTGTTAGTGGACATCAAAACTATAAATATGCTCAAGCTACTGACTTAATATACAAAGCTGTTTTTAAAGAAAATGCAAAAGAATACCGTGAAATATTAAACCTTGATACAAAGGATAATGTACGACACACTCTTTATGCTGAAGTTTTATTAGTAATTTCATCATTTGAAAATGGAGTAGGAACAGAAATAGAAAAGGTATTCAAAGAAAAAGGACAATTACTAACAATGGAAGAAGTAAACGTAATAGTTGACCAGTTAGCTAATGCTCCTTCACAACAACCTTATCTAAACGATGCACGCACAAAAATGGCTTCACGTGATTATGGTTTCCGTGAGGCATATCACGGAAACATTGCAGAATACTTAAAAGCTATAACTCCTGAAGAATTTGAGCGATTTATCGGTTCTGAATCAATTGATTTTGATAAAATTTTAGAAGAAAATAAAGATGTATTGGAACGATTAAAACAAGCAGGAATTAATGAATAAAGTTGTTTTATACTTCACTTATGAAGAAGTACTTGATATTTACAAACGAACTATTGATAAAAGTGGTGGTGGTTTTGTTGGCATCCGCGATGAAGGAGGTATAAAATCAGTAATTGATTTTGTTCAGAATGATATATATTATCCTGATTTTTCCCATAAACTAACTTACATAGTTTTTCGTTTTTGTTCTGGACATTTTTTTAATGATGGTAATAAGAGAATTGCTTTAACATTAGGAGCTTACTTTTTGCATAAAAATAAACATTTATGGGCTGCAACAACCTTTATGAAACGTATGGAAGCTATCATTTATCATATTGCAGCAGGAAATATTTCGGAAGAGTTATTGTTACTTATTATGCAAGCTATTGTAGATTGTGAAGATTTTAGCGAATCTCTTAAAATTGAAATTGTTAAAGCAATGAGTCAATCTCAACTCTTTACAGCTTCTGACAATTAATGATGGTGATTCATACTTGCTATTTGAAAAAAAAATATTACTTTTGCTCGCTATAACAAATAATAGGTAACACGTAATGAGCTAACAACATTTGTTACCTCTTACTTCTTACCTCTTACCTAAAATCAAATGGATCAAAGAAAAAAAGAAGAAGCATTACACTATCACGAGTTCCCTCAACCTGGGAAAATTGCTATCGTACCTACTAAAAAACACTCTACACAACACGATCTCGCGTTGGCTTATTCTCCTGGAGTAGCCGAGCCTTGTTTGGCAATTGCCGAAGATAAAAGCAACGCCTATAAATATACTGCCAAAAGCAACCTCGTAGCAGTAATTTCTAATGGTACTGCCGTACTCGGTCTGGGCGATATAGGTGCCGATGCCTCTAAACCTGTAATGGAAGGTAAAGGCTTGTTATTCAAAATCTTTGCTGGTATCGATGTATTCGATATCGAAATAGATGCCACCGATGTAGATAAGTTTATAGAAACCGTAAAAGCTATCGCTCCTACTTTTGGGGGTATTAACCTCGAGGATATCAAAGCTCCTGAAGCTTTTGAAATTGAACGACGCCTAAAAGAAGAATTGGATATCCCTGTAATGCACGACGACCAGCACGGTACAGCTATCATTTCGGCGGCTGCCCTCATCAATGCCTTGGAAATCGTAGGCAAAGACATCAGCAAAGCACAGATAGTGGTAAACGGAGCTGGTGCGGCTGCTATCTCTTGTACACGCCTCTATGTGGCTTTAGGCGCCGACCCTAAGAACATTGTAATGTGCGACAGCAAAGGGGTAATTCGCAAAGATGCGCCTAACCTAACAGAGCAGAAAGCTGAGTTCGCTACCGACCGCAACCTCCACACCCTCGAAGAAGCTGTAAAAGGCTCCGATGTGTTCATCGGTCTTTCTAAAGGTAATGTACTTACCCCCGAAATGCTGCTTTCGATGAACAAAGACGCTATCGTATTTGCGATGGCGAACCCTACCCCCGAAATCGATTATGATTTGGCTATCAAAACACGTAAAGATATCATTATGGCAACGGGTCGTTCCGACTTCCCTAACCAAGTGAACAACGTACTCGGTTTCCCTTATATCTTCCGCGGAGCGTTAGACGTTCGCGCTACCAAAATCAATGAAGAAATGAAACTTGCTGCGGTACACGCTATTGCCGAATTGGCTAAAAAACCTGTACCTCAAAAAGTGAGTCTTGTATATGGCGGTGAAAACCTTACTTTCGGTCGCAACTATATCATTCCTAAACCGTTTGACCCTCGATTGATTTATGAAGTACCCCCTGCTATCGCCAAAGCAGCTATAGCATCGGGAGTGGCACAGAAACCTATCACCGATTGGGAAGCCTACAAAGGTGAACTAATGGATAGAATAGGCGTAGGAAGCAAAGAAATACGCCTCTTGCAAGACCGTGCCAAACGCGCTCCTAAACGCATCGTATTTGCTGAAGCCGACCAATTAGAAGTGCTCAAAGCAGCACAACGCATTTATGAGGACGGCATTGGTATTCCAGTGCTTTTAGGCAATAAAGAACTTATCAAAGCCCTTAAATACGAAATAGGATTTAACGGTCGGGTAGATGTAATCGACCCTAAGAGTGATGCCGAAAAAGCACGTCGTGAGAAGTTTGTAAAACACTATTGGAAATTGCGCGAACGCCGTGGTATTACTTATGAAGTAGCCGAACGACTAATGCGCGAACGCAACTATTTCGGTACGATGCTTGTAGAAACTGGTCAAGCCGATGCGATGATTACAGGTTATTCACACGCTTATCCAAATGCTATTCGCCCTGTATTAGAAATTATAAAGAAAGAAGAAGGAGTGCGCCGTATTGCTGCTGCCAGCATTATGTTCAGCAAGCAAGGACCTATTTTCCTATCGGATGCAACTATCAATATCAACCCTACTGCCGAAGAATTAGCTAATATTGCTTTACTTACAGCACGCGCAGTGAAGTTCTTTGGTTTAGAGCCTTCGGTAGCGATGTTGTCGTATTCTAACTTTGGATCGGCAGTGTCCGAAAGCAGTCTCAAAGTACGTGAGGCAGTAGCTTATTTACATAAAAACCACCCCGATTTAGTAGTAGATGGAGAAATCCAAGCCGATTTTGCCCTCAATCCCGATAAGATTGCCAAGAACTATCCGTTCTCAAAACTCAACAACGGCAAAGCAGCTAATGTGCTCATCTTCCCTAACCTCGAAGCAGCAAATATCAGTTATAAGCTTCTCAAGGAAACAGAACACTTAGATACCATAGGTCCTGTAATCTTAGGTCTTACCAAACCTATTCACGTGGCTACCCTTGGTTCTACTGTTGATGAAATGGTGAATTTGGCTACCCTTGCTGTAATTCAAGCACAATCTGAATAGTGCGAGCTACACAAGCAATAAGATTATAAATTACACTTTGCCAAAGTTATTATAGCCTTTTGTGCTATAGAACTTTGGTAAAGTTTTTATATTCCCTTCAAAAAAGCGTTTGTAGCGCCTTTTTTTATCGTTATATACTCACGGTTGATATTTCCTACTATCTGGCGCTCTTCAGCCGAATTTACAAGGCTATTCATCACCTCAGCAAATGCTTCTCTACTATCAACAGA
>ERZ773008.2403-NODE-2403-length-12246-cov-6.207940_pt1 | contig 12246 bp, 9 predicted proteins | sample MGYA00580664_ERZ773008 | MGnify/ENA primary metagenome ERZ773008 (study PRJEB29015, sample SAMEA2738016) | human oral metagenome | biome: human oral; feature: human-associated habitat; material: dental | place: China | collected 2048 ... | reverse complement strand
AAGCCAGCGCCTTGAGGTGCGTGTTAGTAACAAAGGGTTATACCCGAAGAGAAAACCACCCCTTTTCAGGGGTGGTCATTATTTAACTTTAACAGTTGCTCGATCAGGCTTATTATCCGTTGTGAAGAAACCAGAAGCAGCTCCAGCTCCTAAGTAGACATTTCCTCTTAATTTTTTTAATATCGGTGAAGATTCAGCTTTACTAGGAATTCCATTAGGGAAGACGTAGATAGCTTGAGCTCCGCCAAATGGGACGTTACCTTCAGGGTCATGTTTAAATGAATATATTTTGGCAGGTTGAGACGGTGTTCCTAAGTTGCTAGTATCACTAGCTTCAGTGAATGACCATATTCCAGCCCATTTTTGGGGTACATCTACACTAAAGTATTCATTTTCATAGTGTGTCGTTTTTGTTTTTCCTGATTTTTCGTCATTATTTTTTGATGAATTCTCTTTTTTTGATTCACTATCTTTAGATTTTTTCTTTAGTTCAGTAATTCGCTCTTCGTATTTTTTTATAAGTTTTTCTATTTCAGATTGTTTATTTTGTGCTTGTTGTTCTGTTTCAAAAGTAATATCTTTCTCTTTTTCTATTGTTTTTGTTAATTCGTCTAATTTTGTCTTGTTATCTATAATTACTTTTTCATCAGATATAGTAGTAATTTCCGATATCGTGTTTGTTTTTAGAGTGTTATCATAATCATTTTGGAAGTAAGTACGCATTGTAGTTATGCTGTTTTTATATTCATCTTGAACTTTTGAATCTTTGTAGGAATTTAGATTGTATTCTGATTGTTCATCAAGAGTGTCTTTTAAAGTGTTTAGCTTTTTATTTCTATCAGTTTCATCACTAAATTTTTTCGTTAAATCGTGTAATGCTGTTAATTTTTCGGCTGAAACAACTTCTGCTTGTTTCTTTTGATAAAAATTATAACCGAAGAAACAAATAACTACGGCAATGACTACGGAAACAATTGATATTATAGTTTTATTATTTCTGTTCATAAAAATCTCCTTTTACTCTTCTACATAAATAATTATAGAATAATAGGAAGGCTACGTCAACAAGAGGAGGAGAGTAAAATTAATAATAGTCGATAATATGACAAATATATTAAGAACACCTCAATCTCCGATTTGATTGGGGTGTTCCTGTCTTATTTAGCACGTATTTTAGCCATTTCATCTTTATAGTATGTTTCATTTTTTTCGTTAAAGAAACCACTACTAGCGCCGACACCTACATAGATATTAGAGCCAAATTTTGTCCATTCTTTAACTGAGTTTGCCTTGCTTGGTAATCCATTAGGATAAACATGTACGGTTTGTCCGCCACCACCGAACATAGGATTATCCCCAGAACGACTAAATGCATATATTATAGCTGGTTGAGAAGGTGTTCCAAGATTTTTTGTATCTATAGTTTTACTAATAGACCATTTCCCAGACCATTTCTCAGGAACATCAACGATAAAGTATTCATTTTCATAGTGCGTAGAAGTCATAGTAACAAATTTTTCTCCTATATCAGATGAAGAGCTTTTTCTTTTTTCTTCTGTCGCTTTCTCTTTTTTGTCCAATTCAGTTATGCGTTCTTCATATTTTTTTATAAGTTTTTCTACTTCAGATTTCTTTTCTTGAGCTTGTTGTTCAGTTTCAAAAGTAACATCTTTTTCTTTCTCTATAACTTTTGTCAAATTATCTAATTTTGATTTCTTATCAGAAAATCTACTTTCATCAGAAGTATTATTAAGATCTGAGATGTTGTTTTCTTTTATAGTATTGTCGTAGTCTTTATGAAAATACTCTCTCATGATATTTATACTATTTTTAAATTCATCTTTAACCTTTGAATCTTTATAAGAATTTAGATTGTATTTTGATTGTTCATCAAGAGTGTCTTTTAGCAGGTTGAATTTATTATTTCTATCATTTTCATCATTAAATTGTTTTGTTAGTTCATGCAGTGCTGTTAATTTTTCTGCTGAAATAACTTCTGCTTGTTTCTTTTGGTAAAGATTATACCCGAAAAAACAAACAACTAGGGCGACGATTATTGAAACAATTGATATTATAGTCTTGTTGATATTTCTATTCATAAAATTCTCCTTTTATTCTTTTACATAAATAATTATAAAATAGTAGCAAGACTACGTCAATGAGAGGTAAGGTAATAGTTTGACTTAAAAAGAAAAAACTTCCCAATATCAAGTTTGATAATTGAGAAGTTTTCATATTAAAACTCTACATGTAGGTTAGTTGTAGCATTAACTAGTCGAACTAAGTGAGGATTTTCATAAATAACAGCTAATCGATTTTTAGTAAGTCCTTCAACATAATACTTTCCATCAGTATCTTTGACAAAGCTTGCTTCAGGATGTTCTCTCTTAATAGCAGAAACCCATTGAGAATAATATGTTTCTAGAGGATTTCCACTAGTAGATTCAGTATTTTGTGATGAATGTTTTTGATTATATCTTGCAATAGCATCTCTTATTTGTTCATTTGAGAAGTTGGCTATCGGACCACCTAGCTCTTCAGAAAGAAGTTTACCTATTACAGTTTCTGAACCTCCATTATTATATACACCACGTTTTAATTCACCATATGTAATTGGAGCTTGTTGTAATCCAACTCTAGGTATATTTTCATTATCAGAAATTGATGAGCTAGAGTTAGAATCGTTATTTTCAGATTTAGTTTCGTTCTTTCCTTCGCTAAGTTTAGCTTTTAAAGCACTATGTTTGAATTTATATTTATCAAGTATTGAATTGATATCATTAGATTTAGCATCTTGAATTTCTTTTTGAGCTTTTTCATAGTTAGTAATATCTTCTTTTAGCCAATCGATTGCTTTATCGAAAGAATTATCTGTAGTAAGAGAATCTACTTTATCTAGAGATTTCTTAGCAGCATCCACATCTTTGCTATCTAGACTTGCATCAGTATTTTTTAATTCTTTAGCGATTTTAATTTCAGTTTTAATGTTTTTGAATGCTTCTTGACCTTTCTCGTTGTCAAGAGTCTCTAATCCAGCAAGTCCTCCTTTAAAATCATGACTATCATTTATAAGAGCTAGGTATTTAGTATGTTCTTCTTTTATAGAATTATTAGAACCAAAGAAGTAATAAATCCCACTAGCAACGACTATAATAGCAATAAGACTAGATACTATTGCAATAAGTTTTTTATACATATAATTTGTGTCTCCTTTTTAGATTGATTGTTATAAGTAACTAGGAAATCAAAGTGATTTAGTGATACTTCATTTAATTATATGCCTTAGAAATTTCTTTGTAAATACTTTTTATAAAGATAGTGATTATTTTTATCATGCTAATAACTGTAAAATTAACCCCACCAAAAATTATTGGTGGGGAAATGGCAGGGTATAAATTTGTATTTATTTTGTATTTAGTTTTTAAAAGTAAACTATATCAAATTTCTTGGAGAATATACTCTACTTTTATTTTTACTCATCGAGCTTTTAGATACTAAAATATTTTATTTATAAATAAAACATTATTGAAGTATTATTCCCCTAAATATTTAATATATATTTGACATGGATTCCATTCGTCCCATAAGGTAGGGAAACATTCTAATTCTTTATAACCCATTGCGATATAGAATTCATTAGTAATATCATATTCTTTGTAGTGTCCCATTTTTACAGTTTTCACCTGTGAGTAAGAATATCCAAGATTTTTTGCCATATTTTCGAATTCTGTATTTAGTTTTGTTCCAATTCCCATTCTATGAAATTTTTTCTTTATACCCATTACAAAAATATCTGCAGTATCCTTACTTGTTGAGTTTAATACGATAAAACCTGCAACTTCATTATCTGCATAGCAAGCCAAAAACGGTTTATCTTGTGAATCTTTAATATACTCTTCTGTACTTTCAGGTAGACCAAACCATTCAGGAAGGTCGTAAAGGACCTCTTTTGATATTATTTCTTTTTCTTTCTTGTCTATTATTTTTTTAATTATTAAATCCATATTATTTTCCTCTTAAAATTATAATTCCATTTAATTATAACACAGATAAGGTGTTGAATATATTATTCTTGATTACCTATTTTTATATTTATGTTTTAGTGTAGATAAGGTAAGAAATCAAAGATTTTAATAAAAAGACCTTATCAATAGTTTTTGATAAGGTCTTTTTGGAGACACTTTGGAGACAATCCAAAGTGTTTTAACTAATTTTCAATCTATATATTTTAACATATGGGTAGTTAGAACTAATAATCTTTTCCTCACTTTGTTCGTTAAGATTAAAGTTCTTATTGCATACGCTGTACCTAAGAATTATGTTGTCGTTATACTCCTAATAATTCAATGTACACTGTATTATTCCCACTCAATAGAGGAAGAATCTATCATGAGTAGTTGATATCATAGGGAGTGTCTACTTTATTTTCTATATCGGCAGGGGAAATGGCAGGGTATAAATTTGTATTTTTCCTGTATTTAGTTTTCAAAAGTAAACTATATCAAGTTTCTTGGTGAATATACTAGCTTCTATTTTTTTCTTTAACAACACATATACCAAGTTTCCCTTTTATTTTCGAACCTATCTAGAATATATACCACTACTACAAATAGTTTTCTGCATAGACCCTTTCTTGTATGGATAGATCATTGTAACTTTCAAACAATTTATAGAAGATTTTTGCAGTCTTTGGATAATTTGGTTCTAAATATTCAGCATTTTTTTTAAATTCTTCGGCTATCCTTAATTCTTCTTTTCCTGCCGAAGCGTTAAAAACACCACGTCTGTTGAACACAGAAATTTGATAACTATTAATCATTTTATCATCACCGTATTTTTCAATCATATTTCTTACTGCCTTACATGGTTCATGTCCATCATCATCCACCGGAGAAAAAGAGAATACTCTGCCGAGCGTTGATGTAAACAAGCTTTCTTGATCGTTCTCGATTAATAATTCTCTATATGTTTTTATCCACGCTTCTAGATTATTTTCATCTACTTTTCCATCAAGTTCTGCAGGACAAAAATGGGCCTTATAATAGATTAAATGCATATTATGGATATATTTTTTCTCTTCAAATAAATTATCCGTAGAATTATGATCCTTTTTAAATATCGCAGCAACTAGTTGAGCTAATATTTCCGGAGACTGTTTAATCATTTGATGAAAACACTTCATTTGGTCCCAGGTTAATAAATTCATAAAAAATACTTCAATCTGGGATATTCGCTTGCATTTTTCTAAATCATTAATATATGCAGTTTGAATTACACTAATTAACTGTTCAGCATAATAACTTGTCATCTGATTAATTTCAAAACAGGGTATTTTCTCAATTTCATTAAAGCAATCAAATATTTTTTCTGCGGCTAAAGGTTTTCTATAGTGCATTTGATGAATTTGATTTAAATACATATCTAAAGTAGCATATTTCTTACATTCAGCTAGAAGCCATGAATCATTACATTCTTCACAATGAATGTATTTTTTCCAAAACTCTTTCTTAATTGATTCTGAAGCCATAGCTACTAATGGAATATTTTTTGTTCTAGAAGCTTCAATTCTATATACACTTGCTAATGTTTCTAATGAGTAATCACTACTTATTAAATCTTCAATGATTGAGCTATATGGTATACATTTTATATCATTGAATTCTCTCAAATAATCGCACGCAATCTGACCTGATGGTTGTGCTTTTAATAAACATCTGAATGTTGCATAATCCCACGTTCCATCATTCCAATATTTTGCTAAATAGGTACCTAAAGATGAATATGATTCATTAGCGTATATTTTAGCTAATATTGATAAATCATAATTAATAGATTGAAATTCTAAGATTTTTTCTTTTATTAGGTTTTCTTTAGCATTCTCGTTTTTAACGCGTGCTCCATTTCTATCATATGGTTCAGGATGTAGTAGCGGGAAATCATAATTATTTTTAAATAAATAACCATATTCATACTCTGATGTATTAATATGTATCTTATTAAGAAGGTTGTCGTACTCAATAAGATTTTCTTCAGACATTGCCCAGTGAGAAGATGCGAAATATCTATGTGTAAAAATGAGATGACGAATCTTATTTTTAATTAGCATTACTTCTTCATCAGACATTTGACTTAGTTCGTAGAAAAGCTGTTCGAAAGACTTTCTTCGGAGTTCACCTGGTAATTCACTTGATAATTTAAGTATCTTTTTCCAACGATTTACTGAGAAATCCATGTGGTTCATTAGTAAGTTAAAATATCCTAATTGTGTATTTTTCATTTCAGCTATTGTTGTGGATTGTGAGTTATAATGTTCACGATATTTTGGTGTTGATAATTCACCGAATATACCTTTTCCATTGTAATCAATTGCTGAAAATAAGTATTCCCACGTATTATCATAATTAATTTTGAAGGCTATTTCGGCGGCTTTAATTTTTTCTTTTGCAGTCTGTAAAGGAGAAAAATTCATCCATATACAAAATATCTTTGAAATGGTGTCTTTAGGAGAATTAGATTTATAGTCAAACTGTTGTGAATCTAATTTAAGGAGCCATTTAAAGGATGTCCAAAAGAATTCTTTTTGAGTAATGAACTGTTCAATCCCCCATAGGATATCTATATAATGATTTCTATTAAAAGGAAAGTCATTTGATTGGTTTTGAAAAAGAGAAAACAATCCTGTATTTTCCTCCCATTCATGTTCAATTTTATCTATTACAGCTACAGGAGAAATCTCACAGAGTTCGGTCCAGAATTTTGATATATAAATCCATTGTTTTTCCGTTTTAACATACTTTAAAATATTCTCAACTAATTTGTTAAGGTATAATTGAGTTTCTTTATCACCATCGTCTATAGCTTTAATAAGTAATGTTTTTAACATTCCTTTTCGTATTGTTTTTGACCAAAACAATCTTTCACCTTTAAACTGTGCAAGAAGTCTTTCATTACCATCATAAGTAAATAAATTTTCAGATTCATTAATAACTTCAAGAAACACAGTAATAAATGATTTCCAAATTTTTTCGTTAGTTAATACATTGAGATAATCCCATATATTTTCAATACTTGCTAAATAGTATGATAGACTACCATTAAGCTTAACTCTGTATAGCAAAGGATCTTCTCCTTTTGCATATGGAAGAACTTCCTCAATAAACTTATCATATGAATCCTCATATAGAGATTCTATAATTAACTTATCACCGTCAGTTTCCTCCCAACTTCCAATAAGAAGACATGTTTTTTTTGCTTTTTCACTTATTCCAGTTATCCAAGTAGGTTTTTTTAAATATTCTCCTTTAAACATCTGCTTTTTCATTTGGCTATATAATCCATTTGTATCAGATAATAAAGAACAGGCTTTGCTAGATTCTAACCCTGCGGTGTGTAAGCATTTTAATAATGTATCACGCGTCCTTGGGCGTAACTTCAAAACACTTTTACCAAATACTGGAGTATTTTCATCCATTATGAAAATATTAGTATTGTTTTCAATTGCTGCTATCTCGTCAGCATAAAACGAAGGAATATAAATATTCCCTTTAGTCCCTGTTGATTGAAGTTTTTTCCACGATTCCAAATTTTTCACTATATAGATAGGTCGTCTATCATTAAGTCTCCATAATTCATTAAGAATACAAAAAATAGTTTCTTCTTTGTTGCGACCGCTTATGAATACTAATTCGTTATATCTTAAATTCACAAATTTATTTTGGAAATGCTCATCGTCGATAATGAAAAATTCAATTCCAATAGAGGGGTAAGCTGTACTTTTTCTAAGATCAATATCCATCTTTCCCGAAGATGAGATTTTAATTTGCTCACGATTATAAATTACAAGTTCCCTTGACATCTTGTCAATGCGATTCGTCAACTCTGAAAAAAGTTTTTTCTGCTCTGCTCTCCAGTCGTTAAGAAAATAATGTTCATATTTCTGAGGGTTTATATATCTTAACTGCTCTAGTACCGTGTACATAATTTTGTTAGTATAAGATTCAGCAATTTCGTGTGGAATTTCGTACTTATACATAAGCTGCATAAAAGATGTATATAGTTTATGCTGTAAATCGTAACCATCTTCAGTATTTAAATCCTCTGCAATCTTTGATAAGTTTTCTTCTGATAGTACTATCTTCAAGTCATCAAAAAACAAACTTTGGTCATTCTCATTTTTAATGAAAAATTCGCCTGTCTCTACAATTGTTTTTTTCCATGTGAGGGCGTCTTTATAATTTTTCAGTGCACTATTACCAGCTGAAATCAAAAGTTTTTGGGCTTCAGCAGTTCCAAGTGATGCAATATTATCTAATAGAAATCCAAGCATTTCAACCACTCCTTTATTCACAACAATAAGTATATTATCAATACCTTTATACTGTTTAATTTTCTCATTTTATTTAATATTTTAATTAAATATTTTCTTAAGTAAACTATAAATAACTTTTATAGTCTTGTTTGATATTATATATAGTTAAATTTTTTCTAATTATCTAACTACAATCCAATTTTTATAAAAATAAATGGGATAGTATTTTTATCTATCTCAATAGAATATGTATCTTTATGATATTAAGGAAAGATACTAATTCTTTTGAGATCGTATTAGTAAGTTATGTTTTCAACTAAGATATTAAGACATTACTGAGTTATTACACTCTCGCTTTAATATTTTTATTATAGCATATTTTTTATATTCGTAGAATATAAGAGGATATTTAATGGTTGTAATTCTTTTAGTAACACAATAGATGTGGGATAAAAAAAGAAGAGTAAATTCCTGTATAATGAAGTTACGATAAATCAAAAAAGTATTATTTAGAAAATATGGATGTTTTTGAAAAGATGTCGATGTGAAAAATTATTTTTTGTAATCTAGATAATGGAATTGACAAAAAGAAAGTATTAGTTTAAAATTGATGTATAAGCAAATCAAACAAATTAAACATAAACAAAAAAGACAGGAGTACCATTCCTGTCTTTTTTTATCTCAAGGCTAGTTACTTTCTAAAAATTCTATCTAGCCATTTGCAAATATAATAAGCAGCTATACTTGCCGTGATAGAAAGTGTAAAATCAAACCAATTAAACATAAACCCACCTCCCTCTGTTGCGAGTTTAGTGAAAAGTAGCGGAGTAATTATATCATGAAATTATGATAATACAAAATAATTCTTTCTGGTGCAGAGCAAAAAATAAAAAAGTAAAGGATTAGCAAGGAAGATTTTTAAGGTTACGAAAAAATACTCTTGCCCTTTACTTTTTTAAGCCAATAAGTTATCTTAAATTCTTTATGTTTTTTTGTTTTTTTATTAAAAATATGATATTATATATGGGACACACAAATATACGGAGATTAAAATTATGAAGAAGTATCTTTTATATGCATATATATTAACTTTAACCACAATGCTATTTGGATGTTCTGCTCAGGACAGTGATGGTTTTTTTTATAATACTTTCACTAAAAATATGGATGTATTTTTAGCGTATATAAATAATTATATTGGAGTTTGGGGAATTTCAATTATTATTATTACTCTTATTGTAAAGGGGATTATCTTACCTTTTATGCTTAAAAATTATAAGAAGCAACGTATATCATCTATGAATATGGAGCGTGCAAAACCCGAGTTGGATATTGTTCAAGAAAAGATAAAACAGCTTAGAGAAAGTGAAAAAAGGGTGTTTAGTAATGATGAGCGAATGAAAATAAGAATGGAACAAGCAGAACTACAGAGAGAGATTTTCAAAATCTATAAGAAGTATGATTGTTCTCCAGCAATTTTCGGGAATTTAATACCTATTTTAATTCAAGCACCATTTGTTACAGGATTATATTTTACTTTACAAAATCCAATATATTCAAAAGATATCTTAAATTCAAGTTTTTTATCTATTTCTCTTGGAGAAAAATCCTATATTATTTTAATACTTGTTTTTATTGTTTATATGGTAGTTGGAAAAATTTCTCAAAGTATGATGCAAGCCAATCCTATGGCGCAAACTAATCCCGAAGCAGAGCGTATGCAGAATATGTCAAAAAATATGGTGTGGATAACACCGATAATGTTAACTTTTATTACCTATACGAGTATAGCAGCAATAGGGATTTACTTTATAGTTAGTGGAATTTTAGTTATTTTTCAAATATCCCTTGGGCGTAAATTATATCCGCCATATATCCCAAAGCTAACTACTATAAAAAGTAAAAAAGTAACTAAAAATAAATTAGTTAAAAGGTAAGAACTTATAAAATAAGGCTGTATAATAGATCCGGAGCATGATTTTTCCCATGCCCCGGATTTATTATACAGCCAGTAAAAATGCCAAGCAGCTTAAAACTGCTTAGCATTTTATATCGTTATTTTCTCATGCCCAGAGCCACATTTTATAGAAATATTTGGTATAGAGTAAAGTTAACTTATATTAAATTTAGTATACATGATATTAAAGATAACATTCTAAAATATAAGTATTCTATGAATTGACTGTTAGGTAATTTTTTCTGAGTGATTTCTGAGTGTCTTATTGAATAGGAATTGCCAATTTTTGTTAACTCTCTAAATTCGTTATCGAGCATTTGAGAAATTTCTTTATCACCATTTGTAATATGAGCAATAATGGTATTAATAGAAACTTTTTTATCAATGCCCTTAATAGTTTTTAGTCGTTCAAAAGCATCCCATATCTTCTCAAGGCCAATCTTCTTTTGATTATAATCTTCTTTACTGATATATATTTTAGATTCAATAATTAAATTGTGTAACTCTTTTTCAGTAGCCCTAGGAATATTATGAATAGAGTCTTTTGCCTTATTATGAATATAGGTGCCATCCATCTCTAATTCATCTTCATTTATTGAAATCCAGGTTAATAAAGCGGTTTTTAACTTTTTTAATTCAGGCCTAAAATCAAATTCTAGGCCAATAGTGCCTATTTTGCCGCCTACTTTAATGTGTTTGATAATATCTGGTAAAAGTATGGAATATTTTGTTTCTAAATTACTCCATAATTCACCAGAACCATTCCTATTATTTAATTGTTTTTCAATTTGTCCAATGTCTTCTTGGATGGTATTGAAGACTTTATTTTTGTTCAATATAGTATACCTCCCAATTTTATGAAGCTTTAATTATTTATGTGAATTTTTTAAATCTTAATTTTAGATAAATTAGATATATGCCACCTTAATCTACTGATTAAAGCATGTGTTAAGTTTTAACTTCTATTTTCGTAAATTTAAGACTCTTTTTAGCTTCATCTTTTGCTGATAATCCAAAATGATTGACTTTATCTTCAAGTAGAATTTCAAATTCAAGTTTATTAATTATTCCCATTCTATTGTTGCTGGTGGCTTACTTGTAATATCGTAGACTACGCGGTTAACGTGAGCAACTTCGTTTACGATACGAGCTGAGATTTCTTCAAGTACTTCAAATGGAATGTGAGCCCAGCTTGCTGTCATACCGTCGATACTTGTTACGGCACGAACTGCAACTGTGTAGTCATATGTACGGACATCTCCCATAACTCCTACTGAGCGAATATCTGGAAGACACGTGAAGTATTGCCAGATTTCTCCTTCTAATCCACGTTTAGCGATAACATCACGTAAGATGAAGTCACTGTCACGAACGATTTGAAGTTTTTCTTCTGTTACTTCTCCAAGAACACGAATACCAAGTCCTGGTCCTGGGAATGGTTGACGCCAAACGATTTCGTGTGGAAGACCAAGAGCTTCACCTAATGCACGAACCTCATCTTTGAATAGAGTGTTAAGTGGCTCGATTAGAGAAAAACGCATGTCTTCTGGTAATCCACCTACGTTGTGGTGAGATTTGATTGTTTGAGCATTCTTAGTTCCAGATTCGATAACGTCAGTGTAAAGAGTACCTTGAGCTAAGAATGGTACATCGTGAAGTTTAGCACATTCTTCGTCGAATACATAAACGAATTCATTACCGATAATTTTACGTTTTTGTTCTGGATCACTTACACCTTTAAGTTTTCCAAGGAATCTATCTTTGGCATCGACTTTGATTAGATTCATGTTGAATCCACCTTCGATTTCTTTACTGAATGTGTTCATTACAGCTTCAGCTTCACCTTTACGAAGTAAACCGTGATCGATAAACATACAGATTAGTTGATCTCCGATTGCTTTATCTAGTAGGGCTGCAACAACTGATGAGTCTACACCACCAGATAATGCACAAAGAACTTTTTGATCTCCAACTTCTGCAC
>ERZ773008.2402-NODE-2402-length-12250-cov-2.679541_pt1 | contig 12250 bp, 6 predicted proteins | sample MGYA00580664_ERZ773008 | MGnify/ENA primary metagenome ERZ773008 (study PRJEB29015, sample SAMEA2738016) | human oral metagenome | biome: human oral; feature: human-associated habitat; material: dental | place: China | collected 2048 ... | reverse complement strand
CAGAAGATCATAATAACTAGTTGACCAGGTGAATTAGTCGATAGGGGTTCACCTGGTGCAACAGTTGCGCAGGGATTGCGTAATACTCGTTCAACACTTGCTTGAAATACGGCGATACATTCCCATGATAGGGAAGAATGTGTCGCCGTATTTCGTCTGTGACGAAATAATGACGGTGCACAACGGAGGCTGTCAGACATTGTTCGGGGGTGCGGAAATAATACAGTATATGGGGGTAGAAGATCGACGATTATTACGATAAACTTTGGCGTCATTCTTCCGGTAGAAGATAGATTTTTAGTTCATTACTTTAGGAATAATTGGCATTTTGCGGGATTGGGATCATGGCCTGATCCGGTTAAGGGTAACCAATAGTTGTATCATTTGTGGGTTTTGTCTGCTTCTGCCGTTTGGGGGTAGTGGGGAGGCAGCTTCCGCGATATGAGGTTGCCAATGGGGAATGAATAGAATTATGGGGGTAATTTGGAAAAATTTTTCACCCCCATGACGGGTCTCATTAAGGGAAAGCTAACCTTTTATCGTCATCAAAACGTGTGTTGCTTTTTTATGATTAACCATGGTGAATGCTGTCCATAAAAATAGTGCCAAAAGTATGTCTCACTATAATTAGCAAGTTTGTTACCAGGTATTTTATTAGGTTTAAGGCATGCCTTACTATTGATAATTGCGCCTAACTTGTTTACGCTCAGAACGGCAAGCCGATGAGGCAATAAACATGTGGTGGTTCTTTCGGAGATCACATGAGTTTCCTCCGTGCTTTTCTTACCGATTCAACCAAGCTGTCAACGTCTCCGGCATTATTTCTGCTGGATATGGTGGCAGAGGAAGTGCATGATATGAACAAGACCATAATTGCAAGAACTGCTACCCAGCGTGCTATTGCTGGGTTGACCTCGCTGGCGTTAGTCGCCGGTGGTTTGACAGTCTTGCCGCATGCCGCCGCGGAAGATAATACCGCAACCCAGTGCATTGCTCATGAGCAGCGGAAAGAACGAGGCCAGGGTGCCATTTCGGCAAACCAGAGCACCTACAAACCTGGTGATGTTGTCGAAATCAGTGGTACCGGGTTTGCCAAGCGTGTTCACCGTGACACCGGCGAACAGCTAGAGGACACCTTCCTGGCAGTGAAGCTGGACAGCAATAAGGCCGATTGGCCGAAGGACCAGAGTGCCGGCGATGATTTCGCATACCAAGGTGGCGACACCCCGACTACGTTGATCGCTCCTGGTTCGGTTCTTGATGAGGCTGGTAACTTCACCATTAAGGTGGTGCTTCCTGCGGAATTCACCGACAAATTCCAGGAAGGCAAGCACGTTATTACGGTTCTGGGTGGGGAAGATAACGGTCCGCAGGTTTCTACCAGCGTTGATATTTGGGTCAATGAGTCCGGTGACGCAACCCAGCCGTGTGGTGCAGAAGGCCCAACGGAGAAGCCCACCCAGCCCAAGCAGGATGACAACAAGGCTGACAATGGTAATAATGCCAACAATGGCAATAGCCAGGGCAACCAGGATAACAACGCCAATAACGGCAATAACAACCAGGATGGTAACAAGCCCGATAACGGTAACAAGCCTGACAACAAGCCAGCGGATCAGGCCAATAACGGCAACAACCAGGCAAACCAAGCTAACCAAAACAACCAAGGGAACAACAAACCCGACAATAATAAACCCAATAACGGCAACAAGCTGGCAGGCCAACAGTCTAAGGCTACTGGCGAAGCCAAGGCCACGGTCACGGCGATTGATAACCGCCGTGGCAAGAAGGGCGATGTAGCAGTCAACCTTTCCTTGGCCAACTTCCCCAAGGGCGAAAAAGTCACCGTTACCTTCAACGGCCAGGAAACGAAGGCTGGTCGGGGTGGCGCCATCACCGTTGGTGACGATGGCAAAGCCCAAGGTTCCGTAACTATTTCCGGGGGGCTTGCCGCCGGTAAATATGCGGTGAAGGCGACCGCCAAGGACACCAGCGTGGAGATCCCGTTCGAAGTCACCCCAGCCGGTGCCATCAGCAATAATGCTGCTACCGGTTCGAAAGTGGAATTCCACGCCGCCGGCCTGCCCAAAGACGCCAAGGTGACCGCGGTCGGCACCGAGGGCGTGAACTGGTTGAAGAACCAGGAGGGCATTGCCGATGACAAGGGACAAGTCACCATTAAGGACGTTCAGGTTCCGGTGGACGCCCCCTTCGGCAAGGTGATTTCCTTCACCTACACCGCCGGTGGTGAAACCAAGACCCTTGAGACCAACACCAAGGTGAATGCCAGTACTGAGTCTCTGAATGTTGACCAGTATTCGGGCGTGAAGAAAGAATTGCCGTCGGGCCTGTACCAGTCAGCAGTGAATGACAAGACCGGTCACGTGTTTGTGACCAGCGCGCAGCGCACGGACAAGTCCACCATCTATAAGTTGGATGCTAAGACCTTGGACGTCGTCGCAAAGAATGATTCGCTGGAAAAGGACGGCGACAAATTCTACGCAGCCTACGGCATCGGCCTTGATAATAACAAGGGTTTGGTGTGGGTAAGCGATACCCGTCAGGGCACGGTCTCGGTGTATAAGCAGGAAGACCTGAGCCATGTCAAGACCTTCCCGAAGGATTCTGTGGGACATTCACGTGACGTGGTGATTGACGAGCAGACCGGTTTGGCCTATGTTTCTTCATCCGCCGGCGATGAGGTTGTGGTTTTTGATGCGGGCAAGAATGAGCCGGTGCGGCGGATCAAGTTGCCTGGTTTTGAACGGGTGATGAGCCTGGAGTTCAACCAGGAGACCGGGGAATTGTTCACCACCTCCTTGAATGCCCCTAAGGCTGCCAAGATTGATGTTCGCAATAACGACAAGGTGACCACTTATGATCTGCCTAAGGATCAGGTGGAATCCGCTTCGGGTATTGCCTACGATCCGGTAAGCAAGAACATTTTCGTTGCATCCCAGGGCTCCGGCAATGTGGTTGTGGTGAATGCCGAATCCAAGAAGGTGGTGGCAAGCATTCCGACTGGCGCAGGTTCGCTAAACGCGCACTACAATAAGGCCGACAAGCGGGTGTATGTGACCAACCGTGGTGGTGGTACGATCACGGTTATTGATCCTGCTACCAATAAGGTGGTTGCTAACTTGCCGGCGGGCACGAATCCGAACCATGTGAGCGTTGCTGGTGACGGCACGATCATTGCGGTGAACAAGGCCGCCGCAGAGAAGAATGGTGAGCGCTTCGACGAAGTATATACCTATAAGTACAACGGTGCGGTGACGCCGGATCCGGGCAAGCCAGGTAAGCCCGGTGACCGAAATTCGCTCGAAGATTTCAGCAGCAAACTGCGTGACCCTGCTAACTTGCCGTCTCTGCGGAATCTCCTTGCCACAGTGTTTGCGGTGCTTGGTTTGACCACTATCTTTGCCGGCGCCCTGAGCGCCATGGCACGGTTTAACGTGATCCCAAGCAGCTGGGTTCCGCAGCAGCTCCGGTTCTAAAATTTCCACCCAATAGCGGCAGCGATGTATGGCATCGTTGCCGTTTTTGCTTGTCGACGCCCGTACGTCTCAACCACCCCATGATTCACCCCTGAATGACGGATTTCTTCGGTTATGGCCATACTGTTTTGTTGGTATTTTTTCGCCATGTGGGGGTAATTTTGGGATTATTTTTTGGGCTGTTGGGGTATGTTTCATATATTGAAAACATCTACCGGCATATGGCGTTTACATCGTCTAATGCGATAATTATGGGTCACAATACTGGACAGTGTTCTTCGATTATCTAACTTTTTACCGGGTTTTCAAAGGGTTTTTCCCTTGCGAACCGGGGGCAGCTTCGTTAAACTCAAGACTCATAAGCAAAATGGGTAGCGATAATGCACCATTATTTGTTTGTTGCTATTTTCCCTCGTTGTGCTTATCTCCTTCTTCTTTCCTCTGTTCAAATCCGTAAATCCTCCGCGACAATTTGTCGTGCAATCAGAAAGGTATGGCTATGAAACGTGCTATTGCTGGATTGATATCGTTGGCTCTCATGACCGGTGGCATCTTGGCTGCTCCCACCGCTTTCGCCGCCGAGCGCGCCGGTACCTGCAATGTCGAAGCTGGTGCACCCGCGCAAAGAGGCGCAGGTACGATGACCGCCGACAAGAGCACCTATAAGCCGGGTGACGTTGTGGCCCTTACCGGCACCGGGTTCCGGCCGCTTATCGACGCTTACCTGTCGTTGGATTCCAACACCGCCAACTGGCCTAAAGACCAGAGTGCCGGCAGCTCCCTGAAGATCTATGACGACTACGATCAGGCCCTGTATCTGCGTGATTCCGATCTTGGCGGTTCTTTTACCGCCAAGGTGGTGCTGCCCAAGCTTGACGACGACTTCACCGCCGGTAAGCACACCATCACCCTTGTGGGCATCGACTACAGCGGTCGGCCAACCACCATGAAGAACGTTGAGTTCTGGGTGAATGAATCTGGTGAAAGTACCGCCTTCTGTGGTGTCGACAACCACTAATACTGGACCAAAACCGTTACTTCTGACAGCGATGCGAATCTGCATCGCTGTTTTTGCTATGGGGCAGTGCCCCTAAAAATAGGGGCCATTTGAGGGTGATAGCAAAAAATCTATGGGGATATCGTTTCTGCTTGACAGAATCATGGGGGTAATTTTTGAAATATTTTTACGTGAATTGACAGGAGAATTTTAAGGATATTTTTATCTTCCGTGAGCGGTTGTATGTATGGACGATTCTTGCGTCCTAGCGTGATAAATGCCCGGGCAGCGTATATTTGAAAGGTTATTTCCCCACGTTGTGCGCATGTTTGCTATGTGGGATTTTATCAGAATTGAACTAGGCTTACCCCTTGCGCTTCGTTGGTCGGTCTGCTTATGCTCATGGCTATAAGCGAATGTGGCGCTGACTGCATATGATTCTTTGTTATATGCTATTGGCTCTTCTGTGCTTTTCTTCAGTTTTATCTATTTTGTAAAGGTAAATAGTGTTTACCCCCGCTATTTACCTCTCTACGAGAGGACTGCTCATGAGCAAGAGCGTATTTGCCGGAAAGGCCACCCAACGGGCACTTGCCGGTCTCACATCATTGGCCCTGGTTGCTGGCGGCTTGACCGTGGTACCTTCGGTTGCCGGTGCTCAAGAAATCAAAGAATGCAACGGTAGCTTCGTTGGCCCAAAGAACCTGGGTCTTGAAGACTCTAACCTGGCCTTGAAGAAGAATACCTACTGGCCCGGTGACGTTTTGGAGATCTCTGCTGAGAATCTGAATCTTCTCAAGAATCCCTACCTGACCTTGAATGGGAATGATAAGACCGGTGTTGCCTGGCCTGAAGACCAAGATTATGGTGAAGGCCTAACTGTCGACGGCAACAAGCTGATTATCAATGATGTGGATGACCAAGGTCACGCCAAGGAAGGCATCATTCGGGTCAAGGCTGTGCTTCCGTCACTGGAAGATGGCCTTTTCACGGGCAAGAATGTCCTGACTCTTTCTGGCACCGATGACAATAACGATCAGGACGTAACCCTCAGCCGTAGCGTTGACTTCTGGGTGAATAAGACTGGTCGTGAAGGTGATCCGTGTAGCTACACCCTCCAGCAGGAAGAAACGCCGACTCCGGAAGAGCCGGAGGATCCAGCCAATCCCTCCACCGAACCTTCGGCTAAGCCGAGTGAGCCTACGGCGAAGCCCACTGAGCCGGGTAAGCCCAGCACCAAGCCTTCAGAGTCCACCAAGCCGACCACCGAGCCCAGCACCAAGCCCACTGAGCCAGGTAAGCCCAGCACCAAGCCGACCACCAAGCCCACCGAGCCGGGTAAGCCTGGTGACGGCAACGGCAAGTCCGACTTCAACAAGTTCTTCGGCAGCCTGAAGGACAACACCAAGGGCATCCTGTTCGCGGTTGCCGCAGCCATTGGCATCCCAGCCATCATTGCAGGTGTGGTTGGCCTCCTGGCACAGCAAGGCATGATCCCGAAGGAATGGCTTCAGGGCTTTAAGTTCTAAATAATTCATTGTGGCGCACACTGTAGCAACGTGATTTTTCACGTTGCTACATTTTTATGGTTCACTAAACGGGCGCACGAGCAGAAGTTGGTGGGGGTCAACTTGTATTTCAATTTTGATGAATATAAACATAGCCATACCTTATTAAGATAAAGTGCTGCTAAAGAGGAGCCGGCGATGTGTGGCAAATCCATGGTTTAGAGGCCAATTGCGTCGGGGCAGATAAGGGAAATTTCCTCTTGGACAGGCTTTCACGAAGGCCACTGGTAGTTCTGTCAACAACGGCGCCTGGGGGTGCGTCGTAAAGCTCACGATTTTTACTTGGTCGTCTGGATTATCCACGTCGACGATAAAGTGATGATGCTTATAAAAACAACCATATTATTTGGGCGATTCCGTTGTTGTCGATGAAAAATGGGGGAGTGGTATTGCGTGAATTTAATATTTGTAACCTCAATATTTAGATGTGTGGCTAATGGTTAATTTGGATAAATGCCGGCTGCCGAGTAGGAACTATTTATAGTCAGATTTAATCTGTTATTTGAAAAGTGTCTGGATTATATACCGGTTTCACCCCCAAGAGAGCCTAGAATTCTAGTTACATTTGTCTCATTTAACGGGGGTGGAAATGGGGGTAAATTTCCGATTTTATGACCGATTGTGTGGTATCCAACATTTAGATGGTCGCCTAACTTTATGACCGCGAAAGATCAATGGGTGATACGTTATCTAGCACCATAAATAGTGAATTAACAACTAAACCAAAAGGTGGATTTGGGTGTAAAAATCAGCTTTTCTATCACCCCTCAGTGTGATCTGTGCCAATAAGTGTCTTGTTATTTGACAAAGGTTCACCTACTATCTTGATGGTGAGCCAATGGGAAATTAGATTATCCTTCATATCGATATTGGGAGTATAATGTTTTCCCTTTGCTCTCGCTCTTGAAAAGTCGATCACGCCCGTGCGCAATCCAAAATCTCCTCCATATGCGTGCGGGGGAAAGTACGTGAACATGCAAAAGAACAAGATCTCTGCTACCGCAACTCGCAGGTTTATGGCTGGTGCCTTGTCGGTTGCGCTCCTTGGTGGCGGCCTTACTGTCGTTCCTACTGTTGCAACTGCGCAGGATGCACAATGTGTTGTCAATGAACCGCGCAAAGGCAATGGGGTGGGTGAACTATCGTTTGACAAGCAGACCTACAAACCAGGTGATGTTGTAACTGTGACCGGTACTGGTTTTGTTGCTCGTCCTAGTGATGGTTTCCTCGCCATGAAGCTGAATTCCAACAAGTCGGAGTGGCCAGCAGATCAAAGCGCCGGTGATGATTTGCAATACAACGATGGTGCCGCCACGACATTGGAAATCCCAGCGGCAACAATTGGGGATGGCAATTTCACCGTGCGAGTAGTGTTGCCGGCATTTGATGCCAAATTCCAGGCGGGCAAACAGGTGATTACCATTCTGGGTGGTAACGATGGTGGCCCAAGCGCATCTCGCAGTGCCGCCATTTGGGTCAATGAGACCGGTGATGATTCTGATGCCTGCGGGGCTAACCCGGGCGTGAAACCACAACCAGATCCGCAGCCGAAACCAGAGCCCTCGGAGCCGGAAAAGACTTCAGAATCCCCAGCACCAAAGCCAGATCCGCAGCCACAACCAAAGCCTTCGCAACCGGAAAAGACTTCAGAGGCTCCGACACCGAAGCCGAACAAGACCTCGGAGCCGGAAAAAACCTCCGAACCTGCAAAAACCTCGGAAAAACCGAAGCCTTCACAAGAACCGCAAAACAATCTTAACAAAGGCGTCGAGAACCTTCTGAACTACTTCAAGGACGGCACCAACGTACGCAAGGTCATCATTGCCGTTGCCTCCGTTTTGGGCATCGCCGGTTTGGCCACCGCAGTCTTGGGGTCCCTGGTCAATCTCAACCTGATTCCCCGTGATTGGTTCCCTCCACAATTCCGGTTCTAATCATTAAAAATGTCAATAATCCCCGCTCATAGGCCATTTGGCTCGTGACGGGGGTTCTTGCATCATTAATTTATAGGCAATAACTGTGGTCTGCGCTTTTCGACGAGGTAAGGCGCTATAGATCTCGTCGAAAAGCACAGGGACGAAAATAGAAAGAAACATACTGTGATTAATAAAAAATTTAGCCGTCGTCACTTCCTGAGCCTCGCCGGACTTAGTGTTGCCGGGCTCGCATTATCCGGGTGTAATAGTGGTAAAAAGGCCAAAGTACAGGGTGGCAGCAGAACAGTAAAAGACCTCGACGGCAACGAGATCGAAGTGCCGGCAAGCCCGCAAAAAGTAGTCGCCATGTCTGAACCCACGCTTGATAATGCGCTCGCCTTAGGCGTACCACTGGTGGGCGCTACCGCAGGTCGTGGCCAATCAACCATCCCCAACTACTTGAGTGATAAGGGCAAAGATATTCCCATCCTCGGTAACGTTGCGCAACCCAATTTTGAGGCCATCGGCGCCGCCAAACCGGACCTCATTCTGGTCGACGGTACCAGTGTGAACAACAACCAGCCGGTGCTCGATGCGTTAGCAAAAATCGCCCCAACCGTGTACACCGGCTACCCGGGTGGTGATTGGCGGGAAAACCTGCGGCTCACCGCCGATGCCCTCAACATGGTGGACGAAGCTGAAGACCTCATGAAGGACTACGACAAAAAAGTCAAAGACGCCACCAAAAAACTAGAAAAATACCAGGATAAAACTTTCAGCATTATTCGCTGGCAAGGCAATAACGCCGCCCTGATCCTCAAGGAACTGCCGGCCGGCCGGGCGCTGACTGACCTGGGCTTGCAGCGACCCCCGGCGCAAGACATGGAAGGCAAAGGGCACTCGGAACCGGTGTCGCAAGAAAACCTCAGCGATATCGATGCCGACTACATTTTCTTCGGCACCTTGGGCGGCTCCTCGGTGGGGAACACTCAGGCAGGTGGTTCCGCAGATACCGAAGGCGCCAAAGACGCCATTGCCGAAGCCACTAAAGTTCCTGGTTTTGAAGACCTTTACGCCTACCAAGAGGACCACATCATTCCGGTCGATGGCTCCCTGTGGACCTCTACCGGTGGTGTGCTGCTCATGAACACAATCGTCGATCAGGTTGTCGAATTCCTGGTATAAAAAATCGCCCCACGTTAAGGATCGCACTATGGTTACTTCTCCCAAACCAGCTCGTCGAATACCCCGCCGAGCTCGGCGTACCGCCGCTGTCATCACAGCATCATTGCTGGCATCCGGATTTTCAATGGCAAATGCTATTGCAGAAACCCCTCAGCCCGGTAATGATGCTACAGAAGTAACGAAACAAGCTGACAATGCGTCGAATCAAACAGCTGATAATTCAGGTGAATCAAAGCAGGCCACTGCTGATGCGGCTACCGGGCAACCGAATAATCATGCTGGTATGACTTCGACTTCTACGCCCACTTCCGAATCAACTGCTAGTGGGCCGAAACCTGATGCGGAACAAGCACAGCCAACAGGTACCGAGGGGGCAAAAGAACCAGCTGCATCTGAAACGGCAGGTGAGACAAAGACGAATTCATCACCAGAATGTCTTCCTGACTCCGGGCGCACCCCAGTCCCCGAAATTGTTGGTGGTGTTACTGCTGATAACACGATTCACATCAGGGGCAAGGATTATTGCAACTCGAAGGGCGGTGGCGCCAAGATTGCCATCAAAGTAGACGGGAAGAATACCCATCGCCTCCAGCCGCTTCCCATACCATGGGATCCCAACAGCGACAAAAAGGGGGACGATACCATTTGGTTCCTGGCTGAGGCCAATAATAATGGTGACCTTGATATCAATATGCCGCTTCCCAATGGAACAACAACCGGTGAGCACGGTACAAAAGAAGGGGTCTTTGAAGATGGCAGGCACGTTATCCAAGTTCTTAGCGGTTCCTTGCAGGATGGAGACCCGGTATCTGGGGTAGAACTGACCTTTGTAAAAGGCAAGTACCATCCGCTATGGGCTCCTGGTAAAGCCATTGCGATCAGTAAATTCACTCCTGAAAACCAGACTGTGGTCGCAGCTCAAGATGGTAACAAGATGAAAGTCACTGTTTCCACTGGTCAACCCGGTGATTGGGTTTATGCCATCCCCTATGTTGAGAATAAGACCGGGTGGAAGAAACGCGAATGGTGGCCGACTGGGAAGGATGGTTGGCATCAGCTTGATGCCAATAAGCAATTCACCATTAATGACACCAGTAAGGTGGAAGCCGGCACTTTTCGGTTAGCGGTTGTGAACGGTAACGAGAATAAATACGGGGAATTTATTGGGTGGACACCTTTTAACCTCAAAGGTTCTTCGAATGATAAAGCAGGTAACGATAGTGCAGGTAGTCAATCTTCTGGTAATTCACCGCAAGATATTGATAAATCCCTCAAGGACGTCAACTCACAGATAAAAAAGGTTGATACTGCGTTTGATGGGATGCTGAAATCCATGGGGCTTGGTGCTGCAGGTTCTGGCGGATCTAATAACGCCAAGAAATCCACAACCCCTACTACCACCCCACCCAGCAATAACCCCGATGCCAGTAATAATACGACAGCAGGGGAATCGCCCAAGAAGAAAAAATCAAAAAAGAAAACCACCACAACTACCAGTGCATCTGGTGGTAATGCAACTGCGGGGCGAGCTACAACTACTGGTGGGGTCCGGACGGCAGCCACTACACGTAGTGGCGGAACCGTAGCGAGCGGTGCTAAGCCTGTTACCACTAGTTCTAGTAGTGCTACGCGTACCACATCTGGTAATTCCGCAGGTTCTAACAACTCTGCGGGCTCTAATAATTCTGGTGGTTCCACTAATGCCGATGCCAATAATGGGTCGTCGGCTGGTTCGAAACCACAGCCGAAAAACACACCAAAACCACCGGTGAAGAGCCGCGATCAGCTCACCAAGAAAAATGTCTTCGGGGTCACAGGCAAACTGAAGAAGGAAGTCCTCACCATGAAGATTCCCAAACTGAAGGCAGGTGACTGGGCATACCTGTACGTGTACTCGGCTGACACATCGCAAAAACCAGTGGGGGTTTCCTGGATCCAGGTTGATTCCACCGGTGCAGTCAAACTGGACACCAAGGATTTACCGGACGGTGAATACACTGTTGCCGCAGTTGACGAGAAAGGCGACCTGGTTGGCTGGGTTGATGTGAAGCTGGGCGACATTAAGAATGCCGCAGTTTCCGACGGCGACGAGGAATCAGACGATGAGATTGTGGCAGCCCAAGTAGGAATGATGGGTGCCGCCGACTGGTGGTTGATTGGCATCTCTGTGCTCATCCCCTTCGCAACTGCTGGTGTTATTTATGTGTTTCACCGATCACGCCGCAGCAACTAGTTTTAGAGGATTAGAATGACTTTTCGAATACATAATATCGCTCGGTTAGCGGCTACCATTGGTGTTCTGACGCTATTCTGGGGTCTTTCCTATATGCCTCCTGCATCTGCATTACCCCCCGGAGGCGCGGCTACAGTCAACACTCCTGGTACATCTTCCAGTGTCTCACCCGATTCCGTAGAACAGTGCGGTTCTGTGAGCTACGAGGTGAGCGGCTTTCCCGCAGGTGAAACCGTGAACGTGAAGATTGATGACGGTAATGTTTCTGGCGGTGATAAAAGTGTTCAAGGCCAGGGCGTGGTTGATGAACAAGCAATTGGGGACGATGGTCGCGCCTCCGGCAGCGTCGAAATCTCTTGCGATTTTCCTACCGGCATGCATACGTTACGTTTCCTAGCCACCGGCGGACCACAGAACAAGGGATACACTAACCGCAGCCCCGAATTTGAGGTTACAGCAAAATCTGGTGGGGGAGGAGAATCAGGAGATTCGAATAACTCGGACAGCGGCGCCTCAGACTCTAATAGTGGAGATAGTACTTCTGGTGCCACTTCGGCTGGTGGGACTCATAGTAATAATTCCGCGTCTGGTGGCGGTACCGCAAGCCGAGGCAACACCGCCAGCGGTAGTCGAGGTAATTCTGCTAGCAGTGATGACGACGATGATGATGACGAGGAAGAATCCACCTCCTCCGGTGGCGGAGGTGGTGCTTCAGGTGGGACTGCCCGCGCCGGTGGTGGTGGCAGTGCGTCCTCCGCTGGCGGTTCTGGTGGCGGAACTAGTTCCGGCAGCACCAGCAATGGTTCCGGTCGCGGCTCCTCGGGTGGCGGCAGTGGCAGTGGCGGAAGCAGCGG
>ERZ773008.2399-NODE-2399-length-12260-cov-4.668660_pt1 | contig 12260 bp, 8 predicted proteins | sample MGYA00580664_ERZ773008 | MGnify/ENA primary metagenome ERZ773008 (study PRJEB29015, sample SAMEA2738016) | human oral metagenome | biome: human oral; feature: human-associated habitat; material: dental | place: China | collected 2048 ... | reverse complement strand
TAAAGATTGGGGGAGATTCTCTAGAAAACTACTAACAGAATTAGTTAGTAAAAAATTATACAATGAAGAAACAGGAGAATGTTTAAACATCATTGGAGCAATGCGTCAGAATAATATTCTATTTATGGAATTATTGGCAGATAGATTTGATTACTCACAACAAATAGTCAAATTCAATAAAGAACTGCAAGAAGATGTAACAGAGATTACACCAGAAATCTTAAATGATTTATATGTATCGCCAGCTGTTAAACGTTCAATTTGGCAAACTTTTAGAATAGTAGAAGAACTTAAGAAGATTATAGGTTGTGCACCTACAAAAATCTTTGTAGAGACAACAAGATCTAATCAAGAGAAGAAAAAACCGACAGATTCTCGTAAGAAACAATTAGAACTTGCTTATAAAGCTGTTAAGAAAGATGTAAAAGAGTTAGAAAAAGAAATCGGTGCAATTAATTTTGATGTACTAAATGATAGACTAAGCTCTGTAGAACCGTCTAAACTAAAAGCAAAGAAATTATATCTATACTTTACTCAATTAGGAAGATGTATGTATAGTGGAGAACCTATAAAGATTAGTGAATTATTTGATAATAATAAATATGATATAGACCATATTTACCCTCAGTCAAAAATAAAAGACGACAGCTTCACAAATACAGTATTGGTAGAAAAGGAGCGTAATGCTAACAAAGAAGATAGATACCCTTTAAGTTCAGATATCCAAACATCAAGCAATCAAAAATTTTGGAAATTCTTAAAAGAAAAAGGCTTGATTACTGATGAAAAATATAATAGATTAGTTAGAACAGAAGAGTTTTCTGATGAAGAGCTAAGTGGATTCATAGCGCGTCAATTAGTAGAGACATCTCAATCTGTAAAAGCAGTAGCTAGTATCTTAGGAGAATTAAATCCAGAAACTTCAATCTGTTACTCTAAAGCAGAAAATGTATCTAGCTTTAGACAAAACTTCGGAAAAATAAAAGACGGAAATAACAAATCAAATAACAATGAACAGTTAGTAAAAGTGCGTGAAATCAACGATTATCACCATGCCAAAGACGCTTATCTAAATGTAGTGGTTGGAAATGTCTATGATACTAAGTTTACGCATAATGTATTTAATTTTATTAAAGATAAAAAAGATGGAAGAAAATATTCACTTAATAAGGTATTCTATGAAAATGTTAGTAATTCAAAAACAGTAGCTTGGGAAATGCATAAAACAATTCATCAAGTAGAGAAAGTCATGAATAATAACAATATCTTAGTAACAAGAAGAACATCTGAACAAAAAGGTGGTTTATTCGATGCTACAGTCTATAAAGCTAAAGTTGCAGCGAAGGCCAAAGAGGGAGTATATTATCCATTAAAAACTTCTAATTCTGCAGTGAAAGATGTTGCTAAGTATGGTGGATTTACAAAAATTAAAATAGCGTATTATTCTATTTTCGAATACGTACTTGTTAATAAAAAAGGTGAAGAGAAAATAACAAGAATTATTCCAATTCCAATTTATATTTCTCAAAATATTAAAGATGATAATACACTATTAGAATTTGGTAGAAGTCAAATCAGTACTAAGTCTGGTGAAGAAATTAAAGGCCTTAAGTTGAAATATAGAAAGTTATGTATAGGTGATAAAATCAGTTTAGAAGGATATCCATATTTTGTTGGAGGAAAGACAAGTGATTACTTTTTATATAATAGTGCAGTACAAGTAATAATAGATAAAGAAAATGAAAGATATATCAAGGAACTTGTGAAATTTACAAATTGGAAAAAAGATAATAAAGATGGAGAATTGTCGAAGAACATTACTCGCAAGAAAAATATTGATTTATACAATGCGTTATTGCAAAAAATGAAAACACAAGAATTAATCAATAAAAAACCAAATAAATATCAAGAATTGGAAAAAGAGAAAACAATACATAAATTTAATGACTTAAACGAGGAGGAACAGAGCAAAGTTCTTTTAGAAATGTTAAATCTTTTAACAGATATGAAGACGGTTTATGATTTAAAACTAATAAATATAACTGCAACAAGAGGAAAACAAAATTTTGACTTAACAAGTTTAAAAGAATTTACAATTATAGAACAATCTGTCACAGGATTCTATGAAAAAGAAATAACAATAATAGGGGATAAAGGGAATGACATGGAGAACAATAATAGTTAGAGATAGGGCGAAGCTAGACTATAGCTTGAATTTCCTAACTGTAAGGAAAGAAGCGGAAACTAGAAAAGTTAGTCTTAGCGAAATATACATGATCATTATTAAAAGCACAGCGGTATCTATTACCGCTGTGCTTTTAAATGAACTCATGAAAAATTAAATTAAGGTAATATTTTGTGATGAAAAAAGGAATCCTAGTTCGGAATTAATACCATACTATGGAAGTCATGATACAAGTCTAAAGTATAAGAATCAGCTAGAATGGTCTACCGAGAGTAAAGAAAGAATTTGGACAAGGATAGTATATGAAAAAATTAATAATCAAATGTTGTTGCTAAAGAAATTAGATAAAGCAGAGTATAAGTTACTAGAACAATATCTTACAGAACTAGAGTGGAATGACAGTAGTAACAGAGAAGGTCATGCAGCCAAGGTTTACTTTAATGCAATGTTTGGTATGGATTTTAGTAGAAATAAAGAATGTTTTACGAATGTAGCGTTAGATTATGGTTATTCAATTATATTATCTGCATTTAATAGGGAAATTGTATCGTGTGGATATTTTACCCAGTTAGGATTATGTCACAAAAATCCATATAATAAATTTAATCTAGCTAGTGATTTTATGGAACCTTTCAGAATATTAGTAGATGAAACAGTATTTAGTTTAGATGCTGATGAATTTACTAAAGATCATAAAAATATACTTGTTAATATTCTAAATAACACAGTTGAAATTGATGCCAAAGAACAAACTGTAGCTAATGCAATTAAAATATATGTTCGTAGTTTATTTACTGCACTAAAAGAAAATGATTTAGAATACATAAAGATGTATAAGTATGAGCTATAGATTTATGAGAGTTTTAGTAATGTTCGATCTTCCTACAGAAACATCTCTTCAAAGGAGAAACTATAGAAAATTTAGAAAAACACTAATAAAAAATGGATTTATCATGATGCAAGAATCAGTTTATGTTAAGTTAGCGATGAATCAAGGCAGTGCAGATTTAATTGTGAAGAGTATTCGAAAAATGTGTCCGGATGAGGGGATAGTTCAAGTATTACAGATTACTGGGAAACAGTTTTCCAAGATGGAGTTTTTAGTAGGAGAGAGTCAGACTGAATATGTAGATAATGATGAAAGGTTATTAGAACTATGAAGATTATTAACAAAAACTGGCAGAGAAAAATAGAAATAGAAGATAATATTATATATACATTAGTTTTTGAAAATAAAAAATATTATCGAGAAAATATAATTGAATTAATCAATCAACACAAAGGTAAGGAAGGGAGTTTCATCTTATCAAATGATAATAAAGAAATATCATTTGACAAGAATAGTTATATTATTACCGATATATTTAATATAGATATAAATAATAAAAAAGTACTATCAAAAATATACAGTTCATTACTTAAAGAAATAGTTGAAGATATTTCAAGTTATAATAAATTATCAACAAATATTAGAGTATATTTTGAAAAATTAATATTTAATAGTTCTTTAGAAATTGATCAAGGTGAAGAGATAGATATGTCGTCGTTATTAAAATTAGGGGATTTTAAAATACATGTTGAAAATGATGACATTTTAGAAAAATTTGTAAAATTTTTAAAAGTATTATCAGAACTTTGTGGTTATAAAATTATTTTTGTAGTAGGACTTCATACCGTTTTCACGCAAGAAGAAATAATAGAAATTTATAAAGAAGTATGTTTGAATAAAATAAATATCATAAATATAGAGTATCAGCAATTTAATAATTTATCTAATGAAAATTATAAAGAAATAGTTTATATTTTTGATGAAGATAATTGTGAATTATAGTATTGCATTTTTGCGAAAATACTTGTATAATATAGGTAGATTCAAAATTTACATTCAAGTTCAAATAAAGATTTTATCTAAATTGCCTTCGGGCTGGATCGGTGTCGGTCCATTTTTTTATACCCAAATTCAAAATTTCTATTCCTAATCTCAATTTGAGGTTTGAGAGATATGTAAATTTTGAATTCTACTAAACAAAAATTGGTTTAGCATAGATTGATACATCGTTTGAGAGATATGTAAATTTTGAATTCTACTAAACAGCTGTTCCACCAACATATACGCTACCTAAGTTTGAGAGATATGTAAATTTTGAATTCTACTAAACATTAAATCTGTATTAAAACTAACCTTAACGTTTGAGAGATATGTAAATTTTGAATTCTACTAAACACTATCATTTAACAATCTACTACCGATTATGTTTGAGAGATATGTAAATTTTGAATTCTACTAAACTTTGTTGTTTCGTCCATTGGTTCGCCCTTAGTTTGAGAGATATGTAAATTTTGAACTCTACTAAACCAGTTGTAGGTCTACTCTCCAACGCTGTAAGTTTGAGAGATATGTAAATCTTGAATTCTACTAAACATTGACTTCCGTAGTATCCGTCAAAATCATGTTTGAGAGATATGTAAATTTTGAATTCTACTAAACTAAGTTACTTTAATTATATCATACGTACGGTTTGAGGGATATGTAAATTTTGAATTCTACTAAACTGAATATATAGCGGTTGAATATGTAGTTTAGTTTGAGAGATATGTAAATTTTGAATTCTACTAAACTTAATCCGTATTCTTTAACAAGTAGCCAAGTTTGAGAGATATGTAAATTTTGAATTCTACTAAACCAATACAACAAGTGTAAAAGCATGAATGTAGTTTGAGAGATATGTAAATTTTTTTGATTAAACTATAAGATTATTGATGAGATAACAATGAGTGTTATTTGATTTATAATCTTATTTTTGTTCGCATAAACGCGAATAATTTGAAACTAAATACAAAAAAAGCATTTACGTTAATCTCTATAAACGTAAATGCTTTTAAATATTCTCTTACTTCGTTATCTCTTCAATTATCGTTTCTAACTTCATAGAACGGCTTGCTTTAAATAAGATAACTTCGTTTTTGTGTTTATTATTTTTTAGATATTCACTAACTTCTGCTGTAGTATGGAAGTGTAGTGTTTTAATTTTGTCGTTTTTAATTTGTTTTGTAATATTTTCTGCTAGTTCACCAACGCTGATTACTAAGTCAATATCGTTTGTGTTTTCAGAAATGTATTCTCCAACTTCACCGTGATAGTTAACTTCGTTAGGTCCTAGTTCGAACATGCTTCCTAGTACTAGCGTTTTATAATCAAAGTCGTCATAACTACTTACTACATCAACACCAGCTTTCATAGAAGTAGGGCTAGCGTTATATGCATCGTTGATTATCAGTGAATCCTCTCTGTAAGGGATACTTTGTAGACGCATGCCTGTTATTTCTACAGTATTTTCAATAGCTTTACGGATTTCTTCATTAGTTAATCCGATTTTACTTGCGATTGCTGTTGCAAACATAATGTTATATAGGTTATGTTTTCCTTTTAATTTTGTGAAGTATTGCTCGTCACTTATATTAAGTTTGAAATCAATTTTATCACGAGTAATTGTGTAGTTTTCTAATATAATATCGTTATAGTTATTTTCACCACATGATGTTGCATTGATTTCTGAAGAATCTACTAATGTTTTTAGAAGAATTTCATCTCCATTATAGACGAAGTATCCATCTTTCTTCATACCATTAGTTATTTCGAATTTAGCTTTAGCAATTCCTTCGCGTGATTTGAAGAATTCAATGTGACTTTCACCGATATTAGTAATTACTGTATAATCAGGTTCAACTAACTTAGATAAAAAGTCAAGCTGTCCGAAACCATCAGCACCCATTTCAAGAACTAGTATTTCACTGTCTTCAGGCGCAGCAAGAATAGTTATCGGTACACCAAGTTCGTTGTTAAAGTTTCCTTGTGTTTTGTGGACTTTATATTTTGTTGATAATACACTTGTGATAATATCTTTAGTAGTTGTTTTACCGTTACTACCTGTGATTGCGATAGTTTTAGCATTTAAACTTTCTAAATAGTGTTTCGCTAGAGTTTGAATTGCTTCGTAACTATCATTTACATAGATAATATTATTATCAGAAACGAAGTCGCCTTTTAAAGATAAACTTGCTGCAGCACCTTTTTCAAAGGCACTTTCTATATAGTTGTGACCATCGACATTTTCACCTAAGAAAGGAATGAATAAGTCACCTTGTTTAACTTTTCTACTATCAATAGCGATACCAGTAATTTCTACATTGCTAGTAATATTTGCTTTTTTTGCATTTAATATTTTTTCTAAATCTGTAACTAAATATTTCATGGTAAATCCTATTCTTCAGTTAATAAGTTTTTACGATCTTCGTAACGCTCTACAGCTAGTGCGAATAACTCTTCGATAATTTCAGAGTAACTTACATTCATGTTTGCCCATAGAGAAGGGAACATTGAGAATGGAGTGAATCCAGGCATTGTATTTACTTCGTTAATGAAGATTTCTCCTTCTTTAGTGTAGAAGAAGTCAGCACGTACTAATCCTGATCCACTAATTGCACGGAATGCAGTTGCTGCCATTTCTCTGAATTTAGGATATAGAGTAGTATCGATTGGCGCTGGAATATCCATACGAGATTGTCCATCTGTGTATTTAGTTTCATAATCGTAGAATTCTGTTGAAGAAATGTTTACGATCTCACCTGGATCAGTTGTTTTAACTTCGTTGTACCCAAGAACGGCAACTTCGATTTCTTTAGCACCTACAGCACCTTGTTCAACAACGATTTTTTTATCGAATTTAAGAGCTTCTTCGACACCTTTTACTAATTCAGCTTCATCATTACAACGGCTAATACCAACAGATGAACCTAAGTTAGCAGGTTTAACGAATACAGGGTATTTAAGTTTTTCATTAATTTCAGCGATAATAGCTTCTTTTTTATTTTTCCATGTATATTCGATAAAGTGAACGTATGGAAGTTGTGGAAGGTCATAAGCAGCGAATAATTGCTTCATAACTACTTTGTCCATACCAGCTGCACTTGAAAGTACGTTGTTACCAACATAAGCGATATCCATGATCTCTAGTAGACCTTGAATTGTTCCATCTTCACCGTTTGGTCCGTGAAGAACAGGGAAGACGATATCGAATTTACGTCCATCTTCGAATAATAATCCACTGATGTCATTATCAAAGTTTGAGAAAATAAGATCGTGTTGATCAGTTACTTCTGATGTAATTTTTTCACCACGTGCCCAGTTACCTTCTAATGAGATAAAGATAGGGATTACGTTGTATTTTTCTTTGTCTATTGCGTTAATAATTGATTTCGCTGTTAAAAGTGATACAGAGTGTTCAGCACTTTTACCACCATATACAATTCCAATATTTTGTTTTGTCATGTTTAAATCTCCTAAGAAATAAAAATTGTTTTTTTATTATAATGTATAAATTTCAATATACACATGTTTTAATTTAGTTATGACCGATATTTGTTAACTACGATACAAAACTAATATACCTTATTATATCATAAAAACATAAAAGTAGAATAAATTTGTAAGCTTTAATAGAATAAATTTTATAAAAAATAAAATCTTAAAAAATATAGAAGCAACGGATTATTACGAGTTAAAATAATCCCTTGCTTCTATAAGTTTATATTCTATAGTTTATATTTTTCTTTTAATTCTGCAATCGTATCACGAAGCTTCGCAGCTTGTTCGAATTCGAATTTTTCTGCAGCAGCGAACATTTGTTGTTCTAGTTCTGCTAAGTGTTCTTCAATATTATCATCGTTGATATTTGCAGTTTCTTCAAGTTCAAGAATCTCTTCATCGTTAACAACTTCTTTCTTAGCGCTAATAGAATCACGAATATCTTTTATAATTGTTTGTGGGGTAATGCCATGTTCCTCGTTATAAGCTATTTGAATTTCACGACGACGATTTGTCTCATCAATCGCTTTTTTCATGCTTCGAGTAATATTATCTGCATACATAATTACACGACCATTCGCATTACGAGCTGCACGACCAATAGTTTGAAGAAGAGCTTTATCTCCACGTAAGAATCCTTCTTTATCAGCATCCAAAATAGCCACAAGCGATACTTCAGGAATATCTAGACCTTCACGCAGTAAGTTGATACCTATTAGTATATCGAATTTACCAAGTCGAAGATTTCTAATTATTTCTGTACGTTCTAATGTTTTAATATCAGAGTGTAGGTATTCTACTTTTAAACCATTTTCTTTCAGGTAAGCTGTTAGAGATTCTGCCATTTTCTTCGTTAAGGTAGTGATAAGTACACGTTCTCCTTTAGCGATAATCTTCTCAGCTTCTTTAGTAATGTCGAATACTTGGTCACTAACAGGTCGAATATCGATAATCGGATCTAGTAGACCTGTAGGACGAATGATTTGTTCAGTAATTTTTGTACTTTTCTCTAATTCGAAATCTCCTGGAGTCGCTGAAACGAAAATAGCTTGATTAAGTTTTTTCTCAAATTCTTCGAAGTTTAAAGGACGGTTATCCAGAGCTGTAGGTAATCTAAATCCATAATCAACAAGCACTTGTTTACGAGCTCTGTCTCCGTTAAACATACCACGAACTTGAGGAAGAGTAACGTGTGATTCATCGACTACTAGTAACCAATCATCAGGGAAGTAATCTAGTAATGTATATGGCGTACTACCAGGCTCACGAAGTGTAAGATGAAGAGAGTAGTTCTCTATACCTGAACAGAATCCCATTTCTTCCATCATTTCAAGGTCGTAGTTAGTACGTTGTTCAAGACGTTGTGCTTCTAGAAGTTTATTTTCCATATTTAAAACTTTTAATCTTTCTTCTAGTTCAGCTCGTATTCTCTTAATCGCTTCTTTAGTCTTTTCATCACCAGCAACGAAGTGACTGGCAGGATATATTGCGATATGTTCAAGTTCACTTAGTACTTCGCCAGTTAAAGGATTAATCTCGCGAATACGATCGATTTCATCACCGAACATCTCTATACGAACAGAGTTTTCACTACGAGAAGCTGGGAAGATTTCAATTACATCACCGCGAACTCTAAAATTACCACGAGTAAACTCAATATCATTTCTCATATATTGAATGCTGATTAGTTTTTCCATTATTTTATTTCTACTAATTTCATCACCAACACGTAATGATAGTACTAGAGATGAATATTCTTCCGGTGAACCAAGACCATATATACAGCTGACACTCGATACGATAATAACATCATCACGATCAAATAATGAAGATGTTGCACTGTGTCGTAGTTTATCAATCTCATCATTAACAGATGAATCTTTTTCTATATATGTATCTGTAGATGGAACGTACGCCTCTGGTTGAAAGTAATCATAGTATGAAACGAAATACTCAACTCGGTTATTCGGGAAAAATTCTTTTAGCTCATTGTATAATTGTCCAGCTAATGTCTTATTATGAGCCAGAACTAGGGTAGGTTTTCCTACGTTTTTCACTATGTTAGCTATTGTAAATGTCTTACCAGTACCAGTAGCACCAAGTAATGTTTGATATTTTTCTCCGTTATTTAAACCTTCAGTAAGTTCGGCAATCGCATTAATCTGATCCCCCTTAGGATCATACTTACTCTGAAGATCAAAATCAACATGTAATCTATTAATTTCCAAAAAATCCACTCCTTAAATAGGTTGTTCTGTGAGTTAGTAGTATAAATAAAATAACTCACACAAAAAGTTAATTAATTCTTTCATTAAATATTATAATATAGATAAGGTAATTGTAAAAGAGAAAGTGATTATTATTAAAGATTATAGTTGTTCATATTTATAATTGAGTTGTTCATATTTATAATTGAAAATCTAAAGAAATTAACCGTGAAATACTATATATCAATGGTATAGAGAATATTACTATGATATAATATTGATATAGGAGATTGTAATTAATCACATTTGGGAGGTGTGAAATTATGAAAAAAGTTAGACATGAACATGTGAAACCAACAGAAGACTTAGTAGCTAAAAAGATATTCTCAAATACAGAGATAACATCAGCCTTTGTTAGTGATATTCTAGGTCTTTCGGTTAAATGTACAAAAATTCTAGATGGAACTCAAATTCATTCGAGTTTTGAAGACGAGATATTACTGTATAATACATCATTGGATGTTTTAGCTGAATTGGATGATGGTACTCAAGTTATTATAGAAATACAAGTAGCTAAGCAGTTAGAATTTTTAAAAAGATTATGGGTGTATATATGTAATCAGGTATCGAAAAATATGGATACTATAAGATTACAACTAGGTAGAACTAGTCCTATATATTCAGAATTAATACCAGTTTATTCAGTTTCAATTCTAGAAAAAAATTATTTCGATGATGATAGAGCTATAAGAAGTTTCAGTCTAAGAGATGATGATACAAATAAACAGCTAAAGGTCGATGTAAAAGGGATAAAAGAAAAAAGAAATTTAATAACTATGGCATTTTTAGAACTTAGTAAATATAATCCTGATATTAGAGAAAACTATAATAAAAAACGTTGGTTAGAATTATTTTCAAATCAGCCGTTTACTCAAAATCAAGATGAAATAATTGAAAGTGCTGATAGCATGATGGAGTATAAAAATTGGAGTGAGGAGGAAAAAGCTATGTATGATGAAAAGACAAGGAAATATGATGCATATATAGATGCATTGGAATATAAGTATGTAGAAGGAATAGAGCAGGGAATAGAGCAAGGAATAGAGCAAGGAATAGAACAAGGTCGTAATGAAGAGAGAAACAATTCGATAGCTAGATTTATCAAGTATGTAAAATTAGGAGTAATTTCAAAAAAAGATGCATGCCAAGATTTGGGTATGACAGAAAAAGAATTGGATAAATATCTACAGGCTTAGTAACCGAGAAATATTTATCAAAATTAAAAATTGTATATAATAACTGAGAGTGATATTGAATCATAATTTGAATAAGTAGATTCTAAATTGTCGCTCTCATTATTTGTTCTCGATAAATATAAATTGTATCTAATTTTGAAGCGGTATTTATTTATGATTTAATTTATATTTTAAACTTTTTATAGGTAAATTTTGAACAGTGTAATAAATACTATATTTTTAAACATTTCTACTATATTTTATTTTGTTTTTTTGAATGTATATGTTAAGATAGTATAGTATGAAAAAAGGAGGAAGTAATGGATACACAAAAAATTATATATACTTCACCGAAAAGTGAGAGAATTGATAAATTTTTACAACAAGAATTAACTGATGTTTCTAGAACAAATATCCAGAACTTAATTTCTGAAGGTTATATTAAAGTAGATGGAAATAATATTAAAACTAATTATAAATTAAAAGAAGGTAATGTTATTACTATCGATTACAAAGAACCTGAAGAGTTAGACGTTGTAAAACAAGATATCCCAGTGGATATTGTCTATGAAGATAATGATTTAATCATTGTAAATAAAGCTAAAGGTATGGTTGTTCACCCATCTGTAGGACACAAAGATGGAACATTAGTTAATGCCTTATTATTCCACAGTGAACTTTCAAGTATTAATGGTACTATCAGACCTGGTATTGTTCACAGAATAGATAAAGATACGTCAGGATTATTAATCGTTGCAAAAAATGATAAAGCACACGTTAAATTATCAGAAATGATCGCGAACAAAGATGTTAAGAGAAAATATTACGCACTAGTACACGGAAGTATTAAGCACGACTATGGAACTATTGATGCACCTATCGCTCGTAATCCAAAAGAACGTAAAGAAATGGCTATTATCGATGAAGGGAAACCATCTATTACACACTTTAAGGTTATTGATAGATTTGAGAAATATACTCTTATCGAATGTGAATTAGAAACTGGACGTACTCACCAAATCAGGGTACACATGAAATATATTAACCACCCATTAGTAGGGGATCCAGTATATGGTCCAAGAAAAACATTAAATACAAATGGACAGGCACTTCACTCGAAAAGTATCGAATTTAATCACCCAATTACAGGTGAACACCTATTCTTTGAAACAGAAATTCCAGAGTATATGGTTGAAACAATGTCTAAATTAGATAAATAGAATATTTTATAACATATCACTTCAAATGTTGGCAATTGTTGCCAACAT
>ERZ773008.2397-NODE-2397-length-12272-cov-10.240894_pt1 | contig 12272 bp, 10 predicted proteins | sample MGYA00580664_ERZ773008 | MGnify/ENA primary metagenome ERZ773008 (study PRJEB29015, sample SAMEA2738016) | human oral metagenome | biome: human oral; feature: human-associated habitat; material: dental | place: China | collected 2048 ... | reverse complement strand
GGTGATGCCGCGGTCGGAGACCTCGTAAATCAAGTCCCAGAACTGCCGCCGTGTGATGGGGTCTACCCCGCCCGTAGGTTCGTCTAAGAAGACGATTTTGGGGTCGTGAATCACCGCTACGGAGAAGGCGAGCTTCTGCTTCCAACCTAATGGCAGGGAGGCGACTAAGGTCTTTGCCTCACGCTCCAACTGCAAGCGGGTGAGCAAGGCGCGACTCTTCTCTTTTAGCTCCTTATCTGTTAGCCCATAGATGCCGCCGAAAAGCTCGATGTTCTCCCGCACGGTAAGGTCTTCATAGAGCGAAAACTTCTGACTCATATAGCCGATATTCTTCTTGATTTCCTCCGCTTGGGTGTATACGTCAAAGCCCGCCACCTGCGCCTCGCCAGAGGAAGGCGTGGAGAGCCCGCAGAGCATCTTCATCGCAGTGGTTTTGCCTGCACCATTAGGCCCAAGAACCACCCAGCGTTCATCTAATTCAACTTTCCACGTCAGCGGACCAACAAGGTTTCTGCCGCCTCGGATGAAAGAAACGTCGTCAAAATCGATAAGCAAATCTGGATTAAAATCGTTCACCTTCTCCATCATGGTGGAAAGTGCAGGAAAAATCACTATTTTCAGCCGTGTCCCGCTACTTTTGTTGATCTAGACTTTTAGGGAGTCGGTCTCAGGCAGTGCGCACGGGCAGACATCCAGGTTTTCGTAACGTTTACGTAACGCAGTTTCTCGCCGCACTACCTGTAGCAGACCTCAAGAATGCGAATACACCACATCCATCACCCGCGCATCAGCGTTGGGTCCCTGCAATCGGAAGGTAATAAACTGTGACCGGACGACTTGGAATAGACGACGTCCGCCCCGTTGTGTCAGGCGGAGCCTATCCATCTAAAGCTGTTGTGGGGGAACTTATCCCTGTTTTTGCTTTTGTATGGCGTGAAGGCCATGACGCACTCTCCGCGACCCTCAACGTGAAAGGCCCCGATGATTCATCTGTGGCCCCGCGCACCAAGCGGATACCCATGCAGCGCAGCGATGATGACCCAGACCAAGTCAATGCCATTTTCGTTCCCGATGTACCCGGTCGTTGGACTTTCCGCGTGGATGTATGGTCCGATCCACTCGCCACATGGCGGCACGCTGTGACCGCAAAAATTGAGGCGGGACAGTCCGCTGAAGAACTTGCCAATGATCTTGAGCATGGCGCCCGGTTGTTTGAAAAAGCCGCGAAAGCTGTCCCCAAAGCGCAACGTCCACACCTTCAGGACGTGGCGCAATCGCTGCGTGGCAATGGCGACCTACGTGCTCGCGTCGCACCCGGATTGTCCCGCGAAACCTTAAACATTCTTGAACTTCATCCACTGCGTGAACTACTCACACGAGGCAAAGGTCACAAGGTTAATGTAGAGCGTCGTAAAGCCTTGGTGAGCTCCTGGTACGAATTCTTCCCCCGCTCCACGGGCGGCTGGGACGAGAACGGCAACCCGGTGCACGGCACCTTCGCCACCGCCGCCGAAGAACTGGACCGTGTGGCACGGATGGGCTTTGACACTGTGTACTTCCCGCCAATCCACCCGATCGGCAAGGTCAACCGCAAGGGTCGCAACAACACTCTTGACCCCGAGCCACACGATGTAGGCTCCCCGTGGGCTATCGGTTCAGAAGCCGGTGGCCACGATACGGTACACCCGCAACTGGGCACCATTAAGGATTTCGACGCCCTGATGGCCAAGGCCAAGAAGCTGGGTCTTGAGGTGGCCCTGGACTTAGCGTTGCAGTGCGCCCCCGATCACCCCTGGGCCGCAGAACACCCCGAATGGTTCACCGTGTTGCCGGACGGCACGATTGCCTATGCAGAAAACCCACCGAAGAAATACCAGGACATTTACCCCCTGAACTTCGACAACGATCAAAAGGGCATCTACAAGGAAATTCTCCGCGTGGTGCAATACTGGATCAAACATGGTGTGCGCACATTCCGCGTGGATAACCCCCACACCAAGCCAGCAAACTTCTGGGAATGGTTGATTTCCACTGTGCATGAAACCCACCCTGAGGTGATTTTCCTGGCCGAGGCGTTCACCCGCCGCCCACGCCTCTATGGCTTGGCCAAGGTTGGGTTCTCCCAGAACTACACGTATTTCACCTGGCAGACCAACAAATACGAACTCACACAGTTTGGCGAGGAAATCTCCCGTATGGCTGACATCAGCCGTCCGAATCTGTTTGTGAACACCCCGGATATTCTGCACGCATCGTTGCAGCACGGCGGTCGGGGAATGTTCGCCATTCGCGCCGCTCTCGCTGCCACCTTGTCTCCACTGTGGGGCGTCTATTCGGGCTACGAACTCTACGAAAACCAGGCGGTGAAGCCTGGCAGTGAAGAATACATGAACAGCGAAAAATATGAGCTTCGCCCCCGCGATTTCGACGCGGCGTTGGAGAACAACGATTCGCTGGAGCCGTTCATCACCGCCCTGAACCGCATCCGCAAAGATAACCCGGCGTTGCAGCAGCTACGTAACATCTACTTCCACCAGATTGATAACGACAACCTGATTGCGTACTCCAAGGTTGATGCGCTGACAGGCAACTGCATTCTGGTGATTGTGAACTTGGACCCCTACAACGCCCAGGAAGGCACCATCCACCTGAACCTACCGGAACTGGGCCTGGATATGGATTCCACGTTCGAGGTCTACGACGAGATTACCGGTGCCACCTACCACTGGGGAACGCACAATTTCGTGCGTCTGGAACCGTGGAACAACGTCGCCCATGTGTTCGTCCTTCCAGAGATTCCTGCCAACAGGCGCGAAAAACTGGCATGGTTGCATGTAGACGAATATCGCGGCTAAAACCCGCCCCCTATGTCCCTTCTGAAGATAGGAACTACCATTGACCCCCGCACCTGAGCACGATCCCCGCTTCATTTTCGAAGAAGACCTGCACCGCCTACGTCACTGCCAACACCACGATCCTCATGGTTTCTACGGTTGGCACGCCGTTGACGGAGGTGCGGTGGTGCGCACCCGCCAACTAGGAGCGGAGCGCGTTGAGCTGCTTATCAACGGCCGCAGTCCTGTTGACATGGACCCCATTGGCGACGACATCTTCGCCATCTGGCTTGACGACGCCCAGCCGCAGGACTATCGCCTGCGCATCACCTGGCCCAACCAGGATCCCATCACCACCGCCGATCCTTACTATTTCCTACCCACACTTGGCGAAACGGACATCTACCTCATCTCCGAAGGCCGTCACGAACGTCTCTGGGAGGTTCTTGGTTCCACTGTGCGCAGCTACACCACCGTCATGGGTGAGGTCCACGGCACGTCCTTCGCTGTTTGGGCACCCAACGCCATCGGCGTTGCCGTGGTGGGCGACTTTTGCGGATGGAACTCATCCCAATACCCCATGCGCTCCCTCGGAAGTTCTGGGATCTGGGAACTGTTCATTCCGAACGTCGGTGACGGCGACGTGTACAAGTACGCCATCCAGACACGTGAAGGTCACCGCCGTGACAAGGCCGACCCATTGGCTAAGCTCTCGGAGACCCCACCGCGCACGGGTTCGGTGGTCACTACCTCCCAGTACACATGGCAGGACAGTGAGTGGATGGAGCGTCGAGAAGCGATCAACAACATCGACGCACCCATCAGCGTGTATGAGGTGCACCTTGGGTCCTGGAAGCAGGGACTGAGCTACAGCGACCTCGCCACAGAACTGGTGGATTACGTAGTCGAGCAAGGCTTTACCCACGTCGAGTTCTTACCCGTCGCGGAACACCCCTTCGGTGGTTCCTGGGGATATCAGGTGTCCGGCTACTTCGCACCCAGTTCCCGCTGGGGCACCCCTGATGAATTCCGCGCCCTTGTTGACGCCTTTCACCAACACGGCATCGGTGTGCTGGTGGACTGGGTGCCGGGGCACTTCCCCAAGGACGATTTCGCCCTCGCCCGCTTCGACGGTGAAGCCCTCTACGAGCACCCTGACTGGCGGCGCGGCGAGCAGAAAGAATGGGGCACCTACGTTTTTGATTTTGGCCGCACCGAGGTCCGCAACTTCCTAGTGGCCAATGCCCTCTACTGGCTCGACGAGTTCCACATTGATGGCCTGCGTGTTGACGCCGTGGCCTCCATGCTCTACCTCGATTACTCCCGCAAAGACGGCGAATGGCTACCCAACCAATACGGCGGCCGCGAAAATCTCGACGCCGTGCAGCTCCTGCAGGAAGTCAACGCCACCGTCCACCGCGCGTTCCCTGGGGTTCTCACCGTTGCCGAAGAATCAACCTCCTGGCCTGGCGTGACCGCCCCCACCGAAGAGGGTGGTCTTGGCTTCTCCTTGAAGTGGAACATGGGCTGGATGAACGACACCCTGGAGTACTTCTCCAAGGACCCCGTGCACCGCGAATACCACCACAATGAGATCACCTTCTCCATGGTGTACGCCTACTCGGAGAAGTTCATCCTGCCGTTCTCCCACGATGAGGTCGTCCACGGGAAAGGCTCCTTGTGGAACCGCATGCCCGGCGATGCCTGGAACAAAGCAGCAGGTCTTCGCAGCCTATTCGCCTATATGTGGGCGCACCCCGGCAAGAACCTGCTTTTCCAAGGCCAGGAGTTTGGTCAGATAGAGGAATGGTCCGAGGCCCGCTCTATTGACTGGTATGACATGGAAGGCTGGGAAGGCGAATATCACTGCGGCATCAATGCCTTGGTCCGCACCCTGAACAGCCTGTACAAGGAACTGCCCGCACTGTATTCGCAGGACCACACCTACGAAGGGTTCAGTTGGGCCAAGTCCGACGACGCAAGCCACAACGTTCTGGCGTTCCACCGACACGGCACTGACGGCTCCAAGCTACTCTGCGTGTTCAACTTTGGTGGAGCATCCCATCTGGGGTACACACTCGGCGTGCCGGAAGGCGGCCAGTGGGTGCGCATCCTCAACACGGACGACGGAATCTACGAAGGTGCCGACAACGACCTTCCTACTGAGGTTGAGGCCGTGTCCTTCCCTTGGGATGGATACGACTTCTCCGTGCAACTTCACGTGCCCGCCATGAGCGGCCAGTGGTACCGCTGGGAACCAGAGAAGTAATTTCCTCCGGACATAACGCGCAGCGTCTAGAAGATCCATCATGGTGCTTCTAGACGCTGTTTCACCACCACACAGTGCGCAGGTTCAGAAAAGAGCATTCGCCATCCGCGCACGAGCATCAGCCACGCGCGGGTCGCCCGCATCAAACAGAGCAAACAACTCCACCATGCGAGTACGCACCCGCTCCTTATCTTTCATAATTACTGCCAACAGGCGATCAAATGCCTGTTCCACCTTACCTGCGGCTATCTCGGCATCAGCGGCAGTCAGGGCAAGATCAACATCGCCCGGCGCGGCGTCGGCACGCGCAATGGGATCAGCCTCGCCATCAGCCATGGCGGCCGAAATACGGGCAAGAAATCGGGCATTATCGCGGGCAGCTTTAGCCTCAGCATTGGCCGGTTCCTGAGCGAGGATGGAATCATAGACGGCAATTGCAGCATCAAAATCGCCGTTATTCAGTGCCTCTGTAGCGGGCTCAAAGCGCGGATCCTCGGAGTTGCTCTGCGCTGGAGCACCCTGCGCACCCTCATCATCCGATCCCTCAACAGCTGCGTCACTCAACCCGACGAGCTTGCCCTCAACGGCCGAGACCACGGCAGTAGTCCACTGCTGAAGTGCCTCCAACGGTTGACCGCCCTGGAAATCAGCGAGTGGGCGGCCGTCGGCAAGCGCAATAACAGTGGGAAGCCCGGTAACGCCGAGCATCTGGGCTAATTCCGGCGTGGCATCTGCATCAAGGTAGGCGAAAATCCAGGCGAGGTTGGCCTGTGTTGCTAGCGTGGTAAAGTCAGCGCGAAGCTGTTCGGATTGCTCACTCCGGGACGTTCCTACCAGCACAATCACTGGAACCTGTAAGGAGCGACGCACCACATCATGCTCAAAATTTTCTTGCGTAATGGTTAACGTCGGTGCCACACTACCGGCAGGCTGGCGGCTAGCCTGGGCACGTGCCTCCGCGCGGGCTTTGACCTCACCAAGGTCGATGGCTCCGGCAACAAAACGGTCAGGCGTCGTCATTCTTTTGTCCTTTCTTTATTGCGACAGGTGGCGTTCCACCGACTCAACTTTAGCCGTAATTTGATTCGTGTATCCGGGCCGGATATCGGCCTTCAGCACCAGCGACACGCGTGGCGATACCTCCAACACAGCGTCGGTGGCGCGCTTGACCACAGCCATGACCTCATCCCACTCCCCTTCCACCAAGGTGAACATGGCGTTTGTCTCATTAGGTAGCCCGGATTCTCGGACGATCTTGATAGCAGCGGACACCGCCTCTGACATTTCGGCCTGGTTATTGGGGGTTTCGGTGGGTGCAACGGAGAAAGCAATAATCATGAGTTACAGGGTAGTCACATGATGAGGTTCATTGTGACTTTTGGCGCATTGTGTCAGCGATCTGACTACACTTGTAGGCATGACTCATGATATTTCTTCCATTGATATTCCACACGAGTACGTCATCTGCCTCGATCACGTAGGCATCGCCGTGCCGGATCTTGACGCCGCCGTTGAGTTCTACCGCTCCAACTTCGGCTGGGTGAACCACCACCAGGAAACCAATGAGGAGCAGGGTGTCGTGGAGGCCATGATCGGCCCGAAGAACCTTGGTACCACCGATGGCATGGTGCAGCTCCTCGCTCCGCTGAACGAGGACTCCACCATCGCCAAATTCATCGATAAAAAAGGCCCTGGCCTGCAGCAGATGTGCGTGCGCACCAACAACATTGACGCACTGAGCGAGCACCTGCGCGCACAGGGCACCCGCCTGCTGTACCCCGAACCCAAAATCGGCACCGGCGGAGCACGCATCAACTTCGTTCACCCGAAAGACGCTAACGGCGTTCTTCTCGAAATCACCGAACCAGCCTCCTAACCAACCGCTTATCGACGCCGTTCCCAGCACGGCTTGTGCCAATGCCTACGGTCGTCCGCACCCCGCCCGTAATCCCGTGGCCACGCGACAATGTGTGCCACGCCGGGCGGGATATTTTGATTGCATCCTGGGCACACGTAGTATTTCTTCGCCGCAGCCGATCCCATGTGCCGCACCAGATATATTTCCCCAAACGCTTCCTGCGTCTGGGTGCCAAAATACGCAGCGCCATCCTGAGGCAGCTGACGAGACGGAGTCGTATTCAACCGCCTATTTTTTCGTGGCATGCTGCACCGCTTTCCTCACTGATCCTCTAGAAGAGCCGAAGCTCATCAGATTCAATGCCGCGCAACGCCTGATAGTCCAACGTCACGCATCGGATTCCGCGATCCTCCGCCAGCGTCCGAGCCTGTGGCTTAATCTCCTGCGCCGCAAAGACCCCCTGCACCGGCTTCAACAGCTCATCCCTGTTCAGCAGCTCCAAATACCGTGACAGCTGCTCTACACCATCAATACCACCGCGACGTTTAATCTCCACAGCAACCGTTGCGCCGTCGCTATCCCGGCACAAAATATCCACCGGGCCAATCGCCGTCGGGTATTCACGGCGGATCAGCGTATACCCATCCCCCAATGTGGTGATGTGCTCGGCTAACAGCTCCTGAAGATGCGTCTCCACCCCATCCTTAACCAGCCCGGGATCCTCGCCGAGGTCGTAGTAGTAATCCGAATGCACTGCCTCCAACGTGATGCGCAGCTGCTCCCCCTTCTTGTTCTCCACGATCCACATGCGCACGCCCACATCCTGCCCGTCTACATCCGTAATCTCCTGCTCCTCCAGGGTGCATGGCGGTGTCATCCAGTTCAATGGCTTATATGCACGGTCATCAGCGTGAATGGACACAGACCCATCGGCCTTGACCATCAACAAACGATCCGCCATCGGAAGGTGCGCTTCCAACCGGCCAACATAATCCACGGAGCAACGGGCAATGACAAGACGCATTCCCCTACCTTATCCCACACCCAACAAAAATCCGGTCAATCCGGTGTGTGCTAGCGGCCACCCAATTCCCGGGCCTGCTGCATTGCAAAATGACGCATAGCCTGGCGCGGATTCACCCGAATCACCTGACGCGTTGGCGCTGACTCCAACCAGGCAATAAACGCCGTATCCCCACGGTTTTCAAACGCCAACTCATATTCCGTGCCCGCAATCTCGATCAACAAAATACGAGTGTTCGGGTGCATGTACAGCACCTCGTTCGAGGTTGGCTCGCGGCGAGCCAGCACCTTCAAATCCCCTCGCATAACAAAAAGATCCGCTCGTGGTGACAGTGATCGAAGCTTGTAATACTCAATCTTTTCACCTACGTAGCGGATCGCACCGTGCCTCCAACCGTGATCTCCCGGCGCTGGCATCTTACGCAGTAACACCGGTGTGCCCTTGGAACGCAGCGTGATAAAGCGCCATGTGGCCAGCAGAGTAATCACAATGACGGCCAGAATCAGCGCAAACCACACATATTCCATAGCGGTGTCCCTCTTGAAAGTTGCTCCAGGTGTGTGAACCTAGATGGCGTTTAAGCTGTTAACAGCTCATAGTACACTTTATTAGAGTTTTATTAAAAACTGGGGCGTTGCTTAGTGCACCCAGCCCCATCGAACTGCAGTTTTAGATGTCTACGACTACGTGTAAGCCGCTTCCCTTCATATCACCATGTCACATGCCGTCAACGCAAAAAGGACCCTCCCCCATGATGGGAAGGGTCCTTAGGTCACCATGCGCAGTACGCTTTTCAACACCGCGCACTCACGACGAGCGTGTGCTCTAGGCCGTCGTTATGACTCCTGATTTCGCCGAACCGCACGCAGCTTAGCTTCACCAAGAGCCTTGGTCTCCTCATCGTCCGATGCCGCCGCAACTTCAGCCTCAGCAACATCAATCTCGTCCGCCCACACGGCGAATTCAGCAAGGATAGTTACCTTGTCCTCGGAGACCGACAGAAAACCACCCTGTACAGCGGCGACAAGCTTGTCACCATCTACAGGACGGATGACCACAACACCATTGTCAACCAGCTGGCCAAGCATAGGTTCATGGCCGGGCAACACGCCAATCTCACCCTCAGTGGTCTGCGCAGTGACGATGCTGGCCTGACCGGACCACAGCATACGTTCAACAGCAACCAGTTCAACGGCGATTTCAGCCATGTGACACGCCCCTCTACTCTCCGGTCAGCTTCTTGTATGCGGCCTCGACATCTTCCAATCCACCCAAACCATTGAAAGCCTGCTCTGGGTAGTGGTCAAAGTCACCATTGCAGATACGCTCGAATGCCTCGATCGTCTCCTCTAGCGGCACATAAGAGCCGGGGATACCGGTGAACTTCTCTGCGACGAAGAAGTTCTGGCCAAGGAAACGCTCCAGACGGCGGGCACGCTGAACCGTGATCTTGTCCTCTTCAGACAGCTCATCCATACCAAGAATGGCGATGATGTCCTGAAGTTCTTTGTTCTTCTGCAGGATATTGATCACGCGCTGAGCCACTGCGTAGTGGCGCTCGCCCACAATGCCAGGCTCCAAAATACGAGACGTGGAGGTCAGCGGGTTCACAGCCGGGTAGATACCCTTCGAGGCAATGCCACGGTCAAGCTCGGTGGTGGCATCCAGATGCGCGAATGTTGTTGCAGGGGCCGGATCGGTATAATCGTCTGCAGGCACATAGATAGCCTGGAGCGATGTGATCGAATGCCCCCGCGTAGATGTGATGCGTTCCTGCAGGGCCCCCATTTCATCAGCCAGATTCGGCTGGTATCCCACAGCTGAAGGCATGCGTCCGAGAAGTGTGGATACTTCAGACCCTGCCTGCGTGAAACGGAAGATATTATCGATGAACAGCAGCACATCCTGGTTCTGGACATCGCGGAAGTATTCAGCCATGGTCAGAGCTGTCAGAGGGACACGCAGACGGGTCCCCGGAGGCTCGTCCATCTGCCCGAACACAAGCGCGGTCTTCTCCAGGACGCCTGCATCTTCCATCTCGCCGATCAGGTCGTTGCCTTCACGGGTACGCTCGCCGACACCGGCGAATACTGATACGCCGCCATGGTTCTGCGCTACCCGCTGGATCATTTCCTGGATAAGCACGGTCTTGCCCACGCCGGCGCCGCCGAACAGACCGATCTTGCCGCCCTTGGCAAACGGACAGATCAGGTCGATCACCTTGATGCCGGTTTCCAGCAGCTCCACCGACGGCGACAGCTCGTCGAACTTGGGGGCCGGCTGGTGAATGCCGCGATGCTCTTCGGTCTGGATCGGACCACGCTCGTCGATCGGGCGGCCCAGCACGTCCATCACGCGGCCCAGCACGGCGGGGCCCACGGGCACCTGGATGTTGGCACCGGTGTTCTTCACCGGCATGCCGCGGCGCAGGCCGTCGGACGAGCCCATGGCGATGGTACGGACAATACCGTCGCCCAGTTGCTGTTGAACTTCGAAGGTGAGGCCCTTCTCGGCGAGCGAGTCGCCGGATTCCTCCAGGACGAGCGCGTCGTAGACCTTGGGCATGGCATCGCGCGGGAACTGGATGTCGACGACGGCGCCGATGCACTGAACGATATGACCTTGTGCCATGGGGATTCCTTTGAATACTGTACGTTGATCGGTCGGGGACGTCGTCGGTCAGACGGCCGCAGCGCCGCCGACGATTTCACTGAGTTCCTGCGTGATGGCTGCCTGCCGCGCCTTGTTGTAGGACAGCTGCAGCTCGTTGATGATCTTCTTGGCGTTGTCCGAGGCAGCCTTCATGGCCACCACCCGGGCGCTGTGCTCGGATGCCATGTTCTCGGCCAGCGCCTGGTAGATCAGTGCCTCGATGTAGCGCACCATCAGCTCGTCCAGCACCGACTTCGGGTTGGGCTCGTAGAGATAGTCCCAGGAGTAGCCTGGATCGGGACGGTCGAGCTTGCCCTCGGGCAGCGGCAGCAGCTGCTCCACGACCGGCGTCTGCGTCATGGTGTTCACGAAGCGGGTGTAGGCCAGGTACACCGCGTCGATCTCGCCTTTCAGGAAGGCGTCGATCTGGACCTTGATGATCGGGACCAGCTTCTCAAGGCGCGGCGTGTCGCCGGGCTGCACGAGCTGTGAGACGATCTTCACCCCGGCGCGGTACATGAAGCCCATGCCCTTGGAGCCGATGGTGGTGGCCTGCACGCCGGCACCCTGGTCGTGAAGCTCCTGCATCTTGTGGGTGACTGCCCGGAAGATGTTGGTGTTCAGACCGCCGCACAGCCCCTTGTCGCTGGTCACCAGAATGATGCCGGCCTTCTTCACCTTTTCACGCTTCTGCATGAACGGGTGGACGTACTCGGGGTTGGCGTTGGACAGGTGCGCCGTGATGTCACGGATCTTCTCTGCGTAGGGCCGGGCCTGCCGCATCCGGTCCTGTGCCTTGCGCATTTTCGATACCGAGACCATTTCCATGGCCTTTGTGATCTTTTGCGTGTTTCTGACGCTCTTGATCTGGTTTCGGATCTCTTTGCTGCTTGCCATAGTGGAGAAACTCGTTGGCGCGCCGCTCATGCGGCGCGCGGTTCAGCCCGCAGGCTGGGGGACTAAGACGTTCAGAATGCGCCGTTCTGCTTGAAGTCCTTCAGGACTTCGTGCATCTTGGCCTCGACATCCTTGTTGAAGGTCTTGTCGTGTTCCAGCTGGGCCACAAAGTCGGGGTACTTCGTCTGCACGTAGTCGTGCATCGCCCTGTCGGCAGCCAGCACCTTCTCCACGGGAATGTCTTCGTAGTACTGGTTGTCGGAAGCGAACAGCGTGAGCGCCTGTTGCCAGACCTGCAGTGGGGCGTACTGGGCTTGCTTCATCAGCTCGGTCACCAGACGGCCATGGTCCAGCTGCTTGCGGGTGCTCTCTTCCAGGTCGGAAGCGAACTGCGCGAACGCTGCCAGTTCACGATACTGGGCCAGCGCGATACGCGAGCCACCAGCCAGCTTCTTGATGAGGCCGGTCTGAGCCGCGCCACCCACCCGCGACACCGAGATACCCGGGTTCACGGCAGGACGGATACCGGCGTTGAACAGGTCGGTTTCCAGGAAGATCTGGCCATCGGTAATGGAAATGACGTTGGTGGGCACGAAGGCCGACACGTCACCTGCCTGGGTTTCGATGATCGGCAGGGCCGTTAGCGAGCCGGTCTTGCCTTTCACTTCACCTTTGGTGAAGTGCTCGACATACTCCTCGTTCACGCGGGCAGCGCGCTCGAGCAGACGCGAGTGCAGG
>ERZ773008.2392-NODE-2392-length-12289-cov-3.953327_pt1 | contig 12289 bp, 11 predicted proteins | sample MGYA00580664_ERZ773008 | MGnify/ENA primary metagenome ERZ773008 (study PRJEB29015, sample SAMEA2738016) | human oral metagenome | biome: human oral; feature: human-associated habitat; material: dental | place: China | collected 2048 ... | reverse complement strand
ATTCCTTTATACACACTTTTTTTGATGTCAAAATAAAATTTCTACTAAAACCTAATAGAATGATATATCAATACAATATCGTACAATAATAAAAAATATAACTATTACTATGATTAATAAAGATTGGATTACCGGTATAGATTTTAGTACTATAAAAATAAATTAAGGTGACATACTATGAAACAATACTATGATAATTTAATATACTATCGAAGAATATTTCGCCAAATGGCAGAAACCGGATTTTTGGAAATGAACACTACAATTGAGTTGATTCGTCTTATGAAATCTTTTGGATTTCACGTGCGTTATGGACGAGAAATTCATGGGCACAGGGAAGGAATGCCGCTGAAAACAGAATTGGAACTCCACGCATCCACGCTGAATCAGAAAGAAATTCCATTTGATATCTCAGACATCAAATTAGGTTATACAGGTCTTATTGCAGACTTTGATACAAAAAAACCGGGACCGAAAATAGCCTTTCGATTTGATATCGATGCTCTTCCAATCAAAGAAACAGCAGTCAGAGATCATCTTCCAAATCAACTGAACTTCCGCTCCAAAGACGAAAATACTTGTCATGCATGTGGACACGATGCACATATTGCAATGGGAATTGTTCTTGGCAAATATATTTCAGAGCATTACGATATGCTCTGCGGAAGTATTCGTATCATATTTCAGCCTGCAGAAGAAGGTGTTCACGGTGCAAAATCCATGATGGAAAAAGGATGTGTAGACGACGTAGATTATATGGTAGGCTGTCATATCGGAATGAACGAACATAAGGACACCATCGGTGTTGGAACAAAAGACTTTCTCTCTACCAAAAAATTTAATGTCACTTATTGGGGACGCTCCGCACATGCTGCAAATAATCCTGAACAAGGAAGAAACGCTCTTTTGGGTGGTGCCAGTTTATGCCTTACTCTCAACAGTCTGATTCAATACAGTTCTTCCAACACCAAGTTAAACATCGGTAGATTCTTATCCGGTCAAAACAGAAATATTATTGCACAAGATTGCTCTCTTGAAGCAGAGGTACGTGCAGACCACTATACAACTTTGTCCGACTTGTGGGAACGAATTGTACAAGCTGTTCAAGGCACGGCACTCTCATTTGGGCTACAATATCGTATCGATGTTGTCGGAGAAGCACCGGATTTTAAAACGGAACATCCGCATTTTGAATCCTTGGTCAACAAAACTTTATTACAACAAGGTTTCAAGACAGATTTTCAACCTTCATTCAACGGCTCGGAAGATGTCACCTATATGCTCAAAAAAGTAGAAGAAAATGGTGGGAAAAGCATCCATTTCTTAATTGGTGCAAAATTGGCAGCACCACATCACAATGAAGCATTTGACTTCAATGAGGATTCCATGTTCTTGGGATTCTCTATGTTTACTCACCTATTTCCTATTATCTATACAGATTATTCTTCTAAATAATAGTTTTTTCATCTCTAATAAAAAGCCGTATAGAAATCACATAAATTTAGATTTGAAAAATATGTCACAATCATTTTTCAGCATTAAGGAAACGGAAATCTATCATTGCTGATAAACAACAAGAACTCACTGTAGGAATAATACTTTGAAATCATGATACTATGAGCTAAGTGAAACTGAGAGATAGTAGAAATAAAAAACTTCTCATCTAAATCTTTGTCATAGAATAGAAAAAGACATTGCCGTCTCATCAAAAATATGAGCTCGGTAATGTCTTTTTTGATAAATTTTTTGTTGAAGCAAATAGAATCCTGCTATTATTTCGGTCTTGACGCCAAAATCAACTCTTTCAAATCCTTTTCTTGAAACAGATATCTGTTATTACAGAAATGACAAGTGAGTTCCGCCTGTCCGTCTTCCATCAAAAGCTGTTCCAATTCATGTCTTCCCAAGCTAATCAACGCCCGTTCCATTCTTTCTCTGCTGCAATCACAAAAGTATCTCGTTTGTCTCTCTTCAACAATGTTCATTCCTAATTCACCTAAAATAACTTCCATAATTTGCTCCAAGCGTTCCGCATCATCCAACATATGGGAAATAGATAATACACCTCGTAGATTTCTCTCTAATATTTCAATATCTTCTTCACTGGCATCAGGCATCAACTGAACAATAAAACCGCCGGCAGACTTGACGGTTCCGTCCACATCCACCAAAACACCCAACGCAACGGAAGATGGTACCTGTTCAGAGTTTGCATAGTAAGCTGTCAAGTCTTCTGCAATCTCTCCGTTTGTAAGCGGATACTGTCCGATATACGGCTCTTTTAAACCCAAGTCTCTTATAACGGATACCGTCCCTTTCGTTCCAACTCCGGCAGAAACATCCAACTTTTTATCCTTCATACGAATCGGCAAGTTTACTTCAGGATGAGCAATATATCCTTTTGCATCCCCTTGAGAATTTGATACACAAACCAACAAACCTAAAGGTCCGTCACCCTTAAATTGTAGAGTCAATTTTGCATTTTTCTCTTTCATCATGACTCCCATCATCGTACCGGCAGTAATTACCCGTCCCAATGCTGCTGTTGCAACAGGCGTACATTGATGAACTTTTCTTGCCTCTTCTACCATATCTTTTGAATCAATTGCAATCATATTGATTGTTTTATTGTCTGAAATTGCTCTTAATAGTCTTCCCATTCTTACTTCCCCTTCATTTTCTATCTTATTCTATTTTACAGCTACAAAAAATAATCGTTCTGCAAAATCCAAATCTTTTTGTTCCTTATCCAAATCTCCATATACAAAAACTTCACGATATCCCGTCTCTTGAAGGATTGTGGTCATTTCTTTAATAGAATATGCCCTTTGGGTTTGTTTCTCTTGCATCCTTCTATATAGCATACCCTCTTGTTCCATTAAAGTAATTGTCATTTCCACCTGTTTCTTTTCTTCATCATATTCGTTTTCCCATAAATAGATCATATCCTCAAAGCTTTGACCAAAAACATTGTTCCCTAATATTTCAGAAAGCTTATATTCTGAAGAAATGTCAAATATAAATGTTCCGCCTTTTTTCAACCGTCTGTTAAGGTAAGACAATAGATTTTTTAGTTTATCTTGCTCTAAAATATAATTTAAGGTGTCATTTGACGAAAAGATACAATCTATTTCATAGATTTCAAAATCCATATTTTCAATGTCTTGTTCCATGAGTATGACTTTATTCCCAAACCTTCGCAATCTTTCTTGTGCCAAAAAAAGCATCTCTTCAGAAGTATCTACCCCAACCACTTCATATCCTTTGTTAAGTAAACATTCTGTCATAATGCCGGAACCGCATCCCAATTCCAAAATATGATGAATATCAGGAGTTCTCTCTAAAAACAGTTTCTCCATAAAATCACACCACTGATTGTAGTCTACTTCTTCCATCAATTCGTCGTAAATTTTAGATATTACCTCATATGCCACGAAACTTTCCTCCTTAAAATATAAAAAATAAAACCTACTTATGCAGATTTTATTTTTTATTTCCTATCTATCTTGGTCCGTCACTACAAATACATATGGAATATTTCTATAATAATCTCCAAAGTTCAAGCCATATCCGACTACAAACTTATCTTCAATCACAAATCCGGTATAATCAGGATTCACATCAACTTTTCGTCGAGAAGGCTTATCTAAAAGAGAACAAGTTCTCACACTCTTTGCACCCTTTGATTGAATATAATCTTTCACAAAAGCCATTGTTGTTCCGGAATCTACAATATCATCTACAATAAGCACATCATATCCTGCCATATCTGTAGAAACATCCGCCACCACTCGCACTTCTCCCGATGTTTCTTGGGAATGCCCATAACTTGAAGTTGTCATAAAATCAACTTTACACGGAACTGTAATTTCACGAACCAAATCCGCTGCAAAAATAAAACTTCCTCTAAGAAGAGAAATTACCAGCAAATTCTTCTCCTGATATTCTTTCGAAATTTGTTTTCCCATCTCTTCAACTCTTGATTTAATTTCCTCTTTGGAACACAAAACTTCCCAAACTTTTTTCTCAATATCCATCTGCTTAAATTCCTTTCTATTTCCCTTGATGTAATCTGTTAGAAGTTTCTCTCTCTATAATTTCATAAGGTAATTGTATATGTTTCTCTTTAATCGGTTTATTTTCTATTTTTTTCAGCAACAGGCTTGCTGAAGATGCACCGATATCATATAGCGGATGGTGCACTGCTGTCATTCTCGGTCTGACCCAACTGCATATTTCTGTATCATAATATCCTACGATAGAAATATCTTTGGGTATTGATAGTCCATTATCTACCACAGCACCCATTGCACCTACTGCTAAATCATCGGAGCAACAAAAAACTGCTGTCGGTCTGTTCTCTAACTGCAACAGTTTTTCCATTGCACAATATCCTTCTTCAAATGTATTTTTAACTTGTGATACAATCATTTTATCAACTGTAATTCCATGCTCTTTCAATGCGTTTTGATATCCCTCAAACATTCGTGTTTTTTCAATATCTTCAGATAATTTCATCTGAATCAGTCCGATTCGAGTATGTCCGTGTTCTAAAAAATATTTTGTAATATCATAAGATGCCTGTCTGTCATCTACTCCCGCTGATATTACATCATAATCCATAGCATTTTTGCTGATAAATACAGTCGGAATCTTTAGCTCTGCTGTCAAAGTAACTACTTTTTCCGTCAGACGAGGAGATATGATAATAATTCCTGCGACCTGTTTCGTATACAACAAATGAATAAATTTGATTTCTCTCTCCACTTCTCCATAGGAATTACACAAAAACAAATCATAATCATACATTCTCGCAACTTCTTCAATTCCATTCAAATATCCACCTACACGCGGTTTCGATACATCCGAAACAATGACACCGATACACTGACTCTTCTTCATCACCAAACTTCTTGCAACGGGATTTGGAACATATCCTGTCTCCTCTACGACTTTTTCCACTCTTTTACGAATCTCATCGGAAACTGGTTTGGAGTGATTCAGCACCCTTGATACAGTCGAAACAGAAACTCCTGCCATTCTTGCGACATCTTTAATGGTTATAACCATACCATACCTCCCACAAAATATATAACAAACAATTCTTTTTTTCTTACTCTTCTCTTAATTATTTTTCTTAAAAAGATTGTATTTTTACATTTGATACTTCATTATACTACAGATTAGCGTTTTTCTTCAAAATACATTTCACTTTACAAATCTTTTTTCCTAAATTCAAAAAATTCCTCTCATATTCTGTCACAATATTATCCTCACAGCTTTCCTCTTGATGCAAATCGTAAGTTAAAAATACAATCTCATACTGAGACTCTTTCAAACATCCTAAACTGAATTCAAACAATTCTTCATTGTCTGTCTTAAATTCCAAGATTGCACCGTTACGACAAACTTTTTCGTACTTTTCCAACATAAGACCATGTGTCAATCGCCTTTTCGCTTGTTTACTCTTTTTCCATGGGTCTGAAAAATTCAAATAAATTCCATCCAACTCATTTTCTTCAAAATATTCTTCCAAACAACTTGCATTTTTACCCATAAAACAAATATTTTTCAAACTTTCCCATTCTGCTCTTTGACAAGACTGAATTAAAAGAGCATCTAATTTTTCCATGCCGATATATGCACTTTTCGGATTTCTTTTAGAAATTTCATACAAAAACTGTCCTTTTCCAACGCCTATCTCCAAAAAAATGTCCTTACAGTCTTGAAATTTAGTTCTCCACTTACCTTTCCACTGCTCCGGTTGTTTTACAAGATAAGTATCTTCAAACGACTCCAACTTTTCTTTAAAATATTTCGGTCTTCTGTATCTCATACTTTCTCCTCATTTAAAAATTTGTACCGCTTTATCCTCTGTTAATTTGAACTCAAATGCTTTTCTATTCCTTACAAAATTTTTTTGTTTTTACTTGAAAAAACGAACATATTGTATTAAACTAAGTTCGAAATAGATAGATTGATTACTAATGTACAGGAGGTTAAATACATGATTTTTAATGTAATTCAAGATATTATTGCTGAACAATTGCATATTGATAAAAAAGATATCACTATGGACTCTCATTTACGAAACGATTTGAATGCAGACTCAATTGATGCAGTCGATATCATTATGGCTTTGGAAGATCGATTTGAAATAGAGTTTGATGACAATGATTTAGAAAAACTGGAAACCATTCGTGATGTTGTTGAATATATTGAAGAACATACTTCGAAAGAATAATTACTATAACCGATTTACTAACTCCTGCATATCTTGCGGGAGTTCTGCTTTTAAATAAATTTTTTCTTCTTTTCTCGGGGAAAAAAACTCCAATGTTACAGAATGTAATGCTTGACGATTCATATATTCCATATTTCCTCCATAAAGACTGTCTCCAATCAAAGGATATCCGATATATGCCATATGACATCTTAGTTGATGTGTTCTTCCTGTAACCGGAGTCAATTCCACTAACGAAAACTTCTCTCCTTCTTTCAACACCTTATATTTTGTAATAGCTGTCTGACCATCTTCCATCACTTCGCGCTTAATCCCATCATTTTCTCGTCTACCAATCGGAGCATTGATTTCTCCCTCTTGTCTTTTCATTTTACCTTCAATCAATGCGACATATGTTTTTTGCATCATCATATCTTGATGTGCCTGTGACATGCGATGATGTGCATATCGATTTTTAGCAATCAACAAAATCCCTGATGTATCTCTATCCAAACGACTGATAAATCTCACTTTCTCTAATATTCCGTTTTTACGAAACCAAGATTCCATATAGTTAAGGAGTGTTCCTGTCAGATGGGTTCCTGTCGGATGCACCACTATAAAAGGAGACTTGTTGACAGCAACGATATCTTCATCCTCATAGATTACATCGACAACCCCCTCTTCTAAACCGTACTCACTTCTGTTTTCTCCCAAATCCACTGTAATAATTTCTCCGACATGTACTGTTTCATGGTTGAAACGGAGTGTTCCGTTTACATTAACAGCACGTCTGCTCTTCAATTCGGATATCATTCGAAGTGAAATTCCCATTTCCTCAATCAACACTTTTTTCAACACTTCTTCTTTTTCTACACTCCAAACCAAATAATTATATTTCTGTTTTCCAGGTATCCACATATCATTTTATTCCTCTCTTTTTTGACACTACCACCAAAACAACCACACTCTGTTTTTTTATGAATTATCTGATTTCTCCTGCACTTTGCGTTTTTTATAAGATACTCTGTGGTATAATATGAAATAGTTCATTCAAAATATAACCTTCAAGGAGTGAGTCTTGTTGAAAAAATCAGTAGTGATTACTTATAATGATTATGCACTTTCTGCTGTCATTGCCGAACAGTTGAAAGAAAAACTAATCCGTGCCGAATTTGCCGTTCATCATCATTTTGTTGGAGATGAAGCCCTTATTTTTACCATCGGAGGAGACGGCTCATTTATCAAAACGATTCATGATTTTAATTTTCCGTCTATCCCGATTGTCGGAATCAATACGGGACACTTAGGTTTCTTTCAGGAAATCCTTCCTGAGCAACTCGATTTATTCATCGAAAATTATCAAAAACAAAACTACACTTTACAAGAAATTCTTCCTTTGCAAGCCACAGTATATATTGCAGACAAAAGATTTATCATAAAATCTTTGAACGAGATTGTACTTCGTTCTTATTTAGGAAAAACAGTGCATTTGAACCTATCCATCAACGGAAATTTTATCCAATGTTTCGGAGGAGACGGCTTGATTATATCATCCTCTGCAGGTTCTACCGCTTACAATTACTCTGCCGGCGGTTCCATCGTGGATCCGTCCATCAATACATTACAAATTACACCGCTTGCTCCACTCAATACCAATGCCTATCGGTCTTTTACTTCAAGCATTATTTCTTCCTCTACTTCTGATATCATCGTATCTCCTGAGGAACAATACCGAAATTATATCTCTATTATCGTAGATGGAGTACAAAAACATTATAATGATTTTAAAGAAATTGTTGTTACAACCCATACAGACCCGATTCGTGTCATTCGTATGGACAACTATGAATTTTGGAATAAAGTTACAAACAAATTTTTATAAGGTTGCATATTCCGTACACCTGCTATATCGACACTGTAGAGAATGTAAAAATTTACATTTTCTACAGTGTCTTTTTTATCAAAAATACCGAGACATCAGGATTTTCTATGTCTGTCCTTATCTATTCCATATCCTTATAATCGAAATCAAACAATTCATCCTGCTGCAACTGTTGCAGCCTATTTTGAAACATTGCCATTCGTTGTTGAAAATCTTGTTCTTCTTCAATGTCTTCTTCTGTTGTCTCTACTTCTTCTTGTTTTGAAACTTCAACATCATCTAATGCTTCAAACAAAACAACACCAATTCCATTTGCCTCTTCTAAAATCTCATCTGAAATATCTTCATCCTTTAAATCAAAGATATCTGAAATTTGCATTTCTTTATTCTCTTGAAGTGTCTGCTTCCACTTATTGAAAGTTTCGCTCATAACAACTTCCTCCTTACTCTAACAGTTTTACCTTCTTTTGATAAGAAGATATACTCCACTATATAATATAACATAACAAGACTCCTCACACTCCGAAACCCAAACGGATAACAAAGGTAAGGAGCTCTTGTATATTCGTATCTCAAATACTATTTTTGAATTTTAGCAATACTGTCCAAAATATTTGCAAGCATTTCTTCAAATTTTACCTTTTTATCTCTCTCAGCTTGTACCAAAGAATCAGGTGCTTTATCTGTAAACCCTTTGTTATTCAATTTTCCTTCTGCACGCTTAATTTCATTTTGTAATTTTTCTTTTTCTTTATTCAATCGTTCCAATTCTTTTTCAAAATCAACCAATTCTTCCAACGGTAAATATAGTTTCGCCTTATCGATAACAATAGAAACAGCATCTGACGGAACATCGGATTCCTGAACAAATTCTAATCCTGAAACAGAGCTCAATGTCTTAAAATATCCTTCAGATTTCACAAAAATTGCTTCCGTATTCCCTTCTGTTACAACCAATAATCTCGCTTTTTTAGAAGGAGGTACATTCATTTCACTTCTCGTATTTCGAATTGCCTTAATTGCAGACATTACAATTTCTATTTCATTTTCTTCCACTTCATAGCTGTCTTTTTCTTCAAATACAGGCCACTCTGCTACAATCAATTTATGTTCTGTTTCTACATAAGAATAGATTTCTTCTGTAATAAACGGCATAAACGGATGCAATAATTTCAAGATTTTTTTCAATACATATTGCAATGTATAAAGTGCGGTATCTTTTTCAGATCCGGCTTCTCCATACAGACGAGGTTTTACCATTTCAATATACCAATCGCAGAAATTTGACCAAGTGAAATCATAAATCTTATCCGCTGCCAAAGATAACTCATACTTATCTAAGTTATCAGACACCTCTTTTGCCACCTTATTTGACAATGAAATAATCCATTTATCACTCAATTCCAAATAAGACTCCACTTCTTCACGAGTTGTTAAAGCAGGTTGATATTCCTCTAAGTTCATCAAAATAAATCTTGATGCATTCCATAACTTGTTTGCAAAATTTCTTGCAGATTCTACCCGTTCCATATAAAAACGCATATCATTTCCAGGTGTATTGGAGCTTGCCAACATAAATCTTAGAGCATCTGCTCCATAATGGTCAATGATTTCTAAAGGATCAATTCCATTTCCTAAAGATTTACTCATTTTACGTCCTTGATCATCACGAACAAGCCCATGAATAAACACATCTTTGAAAGGTACTTCTTTCTTCAAATAAAGAGAAGAAAATACCATTCGAATCACCCAAAAGAAAATAATATCATATCCTGTCACAAGCGTACTTGTCGGGAAGAAACGAAACATCTCGGGTGTTTCTTCCGGCCATCCCAATGTACTCATTGGCCAAAGTGCAGAAGAAAACCATGTATCCAACACATCTTCATCTTGTTTCAAATTAGTAGAATGACATTTATAACAATGATCAGGTTTTTGTTTTGCAACAATCATTTCTCCACAATCTTCACAGTAATATGCAGGAATTCTATGTCCCCACCACAGTTGTCTGGAAATACACCAATCGCGAATATTTTCTAACCACATATTATAAATTTTGTCAAATCTGTCCGGAACAAGATTCAATTTCTTTGTTTCCAATGCCTCTAAAGCAGGTTGTGCCAAGTCTTTCATCTTCACAAACCATTGTTTTGATACCATAGGTTCTACTACATTATGACAACGATAACAATGGCCTACCGCATGTGCATGGTCTTTGACAGAAACCAATAGACCTGCTTCTTCCAAATCCTTTACAATTTCTTTTCGACATTCATAACGATTCATTCCGGCATATTTTCCGGATTTCTCATTCATCGTTCCGTCTTCATTCATCACAATGATTTGCTCTAAATTATGACGAAGACCTACCTCAAAATCGTTAGGATCATGTGCAGGAGTAATTTTTACAACTCCGGTTCCAAATTCCGGATCTACATATTCATCTGCAATCAACGGAATTTCTCTTCCGATAAACGGTACTACCAACATCTTACCTATCAAATGACGGTATCTCTCATCTTCCGGATGAACTGCCACAGCCGTATCCCCGACAATTGTTTCAGGTCTTGTTGTCGCAACTTCCAAGAATTCATCCGAATCCTTGAACATATATTTGAAATGCCAAAAATGTCCGTTGTTATCTTCGTGATCTACCTCTGCATCAGAAAGAGAAGTCTTGCAATCCACACACCAGTTAATGATACGATTTCCACGATAAATATAGCCTTCTTCATACAACTTCACAAAAAACTCTAATACAGCCTCATTACATCCTTCATCCATCGTGAAACGCTCTCTGCTCCAATCACAAGAATCGCCGAGCTTTTTCATTTGTTCCACGATACGATCGCCAAACTCTTCCTTCCATGCCCAAGCGTGTTTCAAAAATTCCTCTCTGCCAATTTCTTCCTTCGTTTTTCCCAATGTTTGGCGAATTCTTTCTACCACCTTCACTTCCGTTGCGATGGAAGCATGGTCCGTTCCGGGTTGCCACAATGTATCATATCCTTGCATTCTCTTATATCGGATTAGAATATCCTGTAGCGTATGATCGAGCGCATGACCCATGTGCAACTGCCCTGTAATATTAGGTGGAGGAAGAACGATGCCGAAAGCTTCTCCTTTTTTTCCTCTCTGTGGTTTGAAGTATTCTCCTTCTTCCCACATCTCATAAATCTTCTTTTCAAACTCTTTCGGTTGATATGTTTTTGATAAATTTGCCATAAAATCCTCCATCTTCCTAAATTATTTTCATATACATTTGTTCTATCTTTACAAAATAATATTTACCTGAATTCACAAAAAATCAAATTAGTGAACAATCATCACTTTACTGATTTCATTCATAAAAACTTTTGTCCATCACACAAACTAAATATTTATTCAATCCTTAATATCTTTTAGTTCCTCTATCATAAAACAACAACCTTTCCACAAAAAAATTATCACTCAAACAAAACTCACGAGTTTTCGTTCTTTCAAAATAAAAAACCTTCGTTCTCTTAAAAAAAGGACGAAGGTCAAATCGCGGTACCACCTTAATTCATCATAATACTATGATGCACTCAATTTCTTTAACGCAGAACTACGACTATCTTACTAAACTCGGATAGTTTGCTCCAAAGCTACACATTTTGCAATTTCATCACAGTATCTTCCAGTCTATGAATACTGCTCCCTATCACTTCCCTGCAAAAGCCTCTTCTTCTATGCAATAAATTATAAATTTTCCCTTATAATCTCCTATTATATGCAATATGATTACTAAAGTCAAAGATTTTTTGAAAATACTTTAGTTGCTATTTCAATTTAGGAAAATTTATAATTTATATTCAGATGATAAGACAGTTTCAAAAGTAAAATCTTGACTATAGTCCACTTTCAAGTCTTTTTTTCTATCGTTCCTCTCATCTTGTTTTTATATGTACTAACTAATTTAGATTGTTATTCCAAATAATAATTCTTTTTTGACTTGTGGATCTGTATACTTAAATAATGGTTTGGAATTAGCAAAAATAACTTTACATTCTATGTTGTGTAACAGATATTCAAATATTTTTTCCGCATAGTATTTTGACATTACTTTATCATCATATCCGACAATAACATACGTTCCCTTTTTGTAGTTTTCAATGCAGGCTTTTGTATATTTCAGTATGGTGTTGGAGTTTAGATTGTTT
>ERZ773008.2387-NODE-2387-length-12296-cov-14.572257_pt1 | contig 12296 bp, 9 predicted proteins | sample MGYA00580664_ERZ773008 | MGnify/ENA primary metagenome ERZ773008 (study PRJEB29015, sample SAMEA2738016) | human oral metagenome | biome: human oral; feature: human-associated habitat; material: dental | place: China | collected 2048 ... | reverse complement strand
AATTTTTGCCATTAACCTATTCTGGTGATGCAATAAGCCAGATTATTCTTTACGGACACAATCTTGGTGATATTTTGTCAAATCTTGGTGCTTTAATGATTTTCCTGATCATTTTAACAATTCTCAATATCGTTGGATTGCGTCGTTATCGTAAAGTATAATAAGTGATAGATAAGAACAAAAGAGGAAGACGTGAGGGAACGAAATGACTGAAAATATTTTTGACTCTTTTGAGGATTACTTAGAGGGAGCTGCCTACCCCAAGGGAAAAAAGAAAATCATGCAAGCAGCAGTTGATCTCATATCAACAAAGGGCTACAATGGAACTTCCACTCTGCAAATTGCGGAGTATGCTGGACTCAGTCAGGCGACTCTGTTCAAGTATTTTAAAACTAAGGAAGACCTTTTAACAGCTATTTTGCATCCTGTCCTTCCTAGTCTGTTTGGAAGTTTTTTAGACCAGCTGTTGATTTTACAGACAACCGAGGAGAAAATTCACTATTTAGTCCATGATCGAATGGCTTACCTCAAAACAAATCAAGCCTTGTTGAAAATAATTTTGCAGGAGATGTTATCAAATAATAAATTGAAGCAAGAACAGACACTTATTTGGAATCTTCTTCAGGATAAAATTATAGAGCTTCGTACTCAATTAGGGATCGATGCACGTGTCAATCCAGAAATCTCAATTGAACAAATGATTCGGATCTTTACAGGTCCTTTAATAGCTTACTTTGCTCAATTATATATCATTGGGGACAATGGCGAAATAAGGGAAGAAGACTTAGATTTGTTAGAAAAACAGATCTTAGGTGGCTTGTGGAGATGATACTTGCATTATATTAATGAAGTTTAAGATTTATCTTTGAGAAATATTTTTATTAATCTATTCTTTCTCTTAAATAGTAGAACTTTTCTCATTTTTCTATTTTCTCTTGTATTAGTTCTAGACTTTATTTATAATCATTATAAATAAAAAGAAAGAGAAAATTTAAATAGTGGAAGAACATAAAATTGATACGAACTTTAGTGGTCGGCTGAATATATTGCGGGCCGGGGTTTTAGGAGCTAATGACGGCATTATTTCCATAGCAGGTGTGGTTATTGGGGTGGCTAGTGCGACGGACGATGTCTGGATTATCTTTCTATCTGGTTTAGCGGCAGTCTTTGCAGGTGCCTTTTCTATGGCTGGTGGAGAGTATGTTTCTGTTTCTACTCAAAAGGATACAGAAGAAGCTGCTGTTGCCAGAGAGCGGGAGCTTTTAGAGAAAAATCCAGATATCGCTAGGCAATCTCTCTATGCTACCTATGTTCAAAATGGAGAGTGTGAGACTTCTGCCCAGATCATGACGAATTGTGCCTTTCTCCAAGATCCGTTAGAGGCTTTGGTGCAGGAAAAATACGGCATCGAGATTGAGGAGTTTACTAATCCTTGGCATGCGGCTCTCTCCAGCTTTTTAGCATTTGCGGTTGGTGCGCTTTTTCCTATGATGACTATTATCCTGCTTCCAGCCAAAATCCGTATCTGGTCAACGGTTTTGATTGTAGCCTTTGCTCTCCTTGGGACAGGTTACACAAGTGCTAAGCTGGGCAAGGCCCCGATAAAAAATGCTATGATCAGAAATTTGCTTATCGGGTTGCTCACTATGGCAGTTACCTATGCTGTTGGGCAGATTTTTACAATCTAAAAGTTGTGAGCCATTAGATTTCTACAAATTATAGAAGAAAGAGTGGCTTTTTAGGAAGTCGTATTGAAGGCGTTGATAGCGTCTTCTTTTTTTGGTATAGTAAGGCTAATGGAGGATAAGCCATGAAGAAACTAGATGGACAGAGAGATTTATGCCGTAACTGGTTTTTTAGTCAGAAAGTAACTCAAGAAGAGGCACTAGCCACAGAGATGAGAGCTGAACAATGGGAAAGAGTCAGTCTGCCTCATGATTGGAGCATCTTTTATGATTTTGATTATCAATCTCCTGCACAAAATGAAGGTGGGCAACTAAATGGTGGGACAGCTTGGTATCGTACCTCCTTCTTTGTAGAAGAAGATGTGTCGCAAAAATCTATCCGTCTTTGTTTTGACGGTGTTTATATGGACTCGCAAGTCTTTGTGAACGGTCGATTGGTAGGTCGTTATCCAAGCGGTTATACTCCTTTTTCTTATGATGTGACGGATTATCTGAGAAATGATGGTCAAGAGAACATTCTGGTTGTTTTTGTTCAGAATCAACAGCCTAGTAGTCGCTGGTATTCTGGAAGTGGGATTTATCGAAAAGTCTATCTTTTGATCCAGGAACAGATCCACATATCATTAAATGGAATCAAGATTTCCTCACCTCATTTAATGAAGCAGCAGGATAGTAAGGTAGAAACTGTATTTACGACAGATCTTGTAAATGCTTCGCCAGATGTTGCTCATCTGTCCATCAAGCAGTGGATTGAAGATCAAGAAGGTAGAGAAATCACCAGTCATTTTCAGAGAGAAGAGATAGAAGTCCAGCCTTATCAATTGATGACAATCAAGGGAGGCCTCTTTGTATCACAACCGCATCTCTGGGATGTGTGGAGCAGTAATCCAGCCTTATATTGCTTGAAGACCTTTCTTTATCGAGAAGGTGTCTTAGTTGATGAACGGGAAGATTGGTTTGGTTACCGCGACCTTTCTTGGGATTCTGATCATGGCTTTTTCTTAAATGGAAAATCTTTGAAACTACACGGAGTTTGTCTGCATCATGATCATGGGGCACTTGGAGCTGTCGAAAATGAAAAAGCTCTATATCGTAGACTGACTCAGATGAAAGAAATGGGAGCCAATGCGATTCGGACTTCTCACAATCCAGCTAGTCCAGAATTATTGAAATTGGCTGCTCAGTTGGGGCTTCTGGTTCAGGAGGAGGCTTTCGATACTTGGTATGGTGGTAAAAAAACCTATGATTATGGACGTTTCTTTGAGGAAAAAGCTAGCCATCCTGATGCGAAAGCAGATGAGACATGGTCTGATTTTGACCTTCGTTCAATGATCGAACGAGGAAGAAACAATCCAGCTATTTTCATGTGGTCTATTGGAAATGAAATTAGTGAGGCGAATGGCGATAAAAAATCTCTAGAAACAGTGAAACGCTTGGTAAAACTTGTCAAGGAGTTAGATGATAGTCGCTATGTGACGATGGGAATCGATGCCTTTCGATTTGGAGATGGTAGTGGCGGCCATGAGTTGATTGCGGATGAGCTGGATGCTGTCGGATTGAACTATGCAGAGGATAATTATGAATATCTGCGCCAGCAACATCCTGACTGGCTAATGTACGGTTCAGAGACATCCTCTGCTACACGGACAAGAGGTAGTTATTTCCGCCCGCAGAAGGAATGGATTGGACATAACAAAGCGTTACGAAAGTTTGAGCAGTCGGACTATGGGAACGATCGTGTACCTTGGGGAAAGACGGCTAGTGCTTCTTGGATATTTGATCGAAACCATCCTGGATATGCAGGTCAGTTTATTTGGACAGGAGTGGACTATATTGGAGAGCCGACACCTTGGCATAATCAAAATAATACACCCGTAAAAAGTTCTTATTTTGGCTTAGTAGATACCGCTGGGATTCCCAAAAATGACTACTATCTTTATCAAAGTCAGTGGTGGAATCGAGAAGAATATCCTATGGTTCATCTCTTACCACATTGGAATTGGGAAAAAGTTAGTTTGCGTCAGCATGTAGTAGACCAGCAAGGGAGGATTTCTGTACGCGCATATTCAAATGCGAGCTGTGTTGAACTCTTTTTAAATGGAGAATCCCAAGGCATACAGCAATTTCATGAATGTTTAACGACAGATGGACGCTCTTACCAAGAAGGGAAAAATCCAGAAGAGCTATATCTAGAGTGGCTGTTGCCTTATAAACCGGGAGAATTATTAGCGGTAGCCTATGATGAAAATGATACGGAAATTGCACGCCAGTCAATCAAGACAGCTGGTAAAGCGGCAGCTATTCGGTTATTGCCAGAAGAAAATCAGATAAAGGCGGATGGACGAGATCTAGCTTATATTCGGTATCAGATTGTTGATGAAGGGGGAAATCTAGTGCCGACAGCAAACCATCAGATCCAGTTTGAACTGAACGGTCAAGGTCAAATTGTTGGAGTAGATAATGGTCAACAATCCAGCCGAGAACGCTATAAGGCTCAGACAGATGGGACTTGGCAACGTCGCGCTTTTCATGGACAAGGAATTGTGATAGTGGAAAGCAAAGAAGAGAGTGGTATGATAACTTTAACCGCAAGTAGTAGAGGCTTGCAGTCTGCTCAAGTGCTTATCTCAACAGGTACTTTTTTAGTCTCCCCATCCCAGCCTGTTGCTTTAACGATTAAGCTAGGAGCGGAGCGGTTTATAGAAGATGCTATTCTCCCTATTCGATGTCTATTGTCTTATCCAGATGGTTTGGAACAAGAAATTTCCAGTCAGGCTTTAGATTGGACATGTTCAGGGACTGGCTGGGCAACTATTTCCAATCATACTTTGCAACTGCGCCAAGCAGGAAAGATTCAGCTTACAGCTGTGTATGAAGGATTGAGTTGGACGGCAGAGTTTATGATTGAAAAATGCGAAAACCCACCAAAACCTGTCCGAATTCGACCGCTATGTCTGTATACGAATAAGCATCAGCAGCCTCAACTGCCAGAAACAGTATTGGTTGAAATGGCTCATGGCTTTCCTAAACGCTATCCTGTGAGTTGGGAGGCGATACCTGAGGTGGACTTGTCTTTTTATCATCGTTTTACCATCTCAGGAAAAGTACCTGGTGTAAAAGAGTTAGCCTTGGCTGATATTGTCGTTGAGGGAATTGTTGCAGTGGAGAACGCTAGTCTGGTGACATTAGTAGGCCAAGTGCCTAAGCTCCCTGAGCGAGTAGCAGTTTTTCTATCTAATGGTAAAATGGGGAGTGTTCTTGTTACTTGGGAGAAAGTGCCAATGGACTTGTATGAACAAGCAGGGTCTTTTCATTTGAAAGGGAAGATCAAGGAGAGCGATTTAGAAGCGTTGCTCCATATCCGAGTCAGTGAAGATGGGGTATTGGATGAAAATATATCTAACCAGTGGACAGGCTCTGCCCTTCCATTAGCCTTTGCTTCGGCATCACAAAGAAAGCATGGTGCTGCCTTTTTAAATGATAGACATCTAAGTTTTTCTGGTAATGATCAGAAGTCTTGGGTCAGTCCGGTAGCTGTACGTGAGGCCTTTGTAGGTATCATTTTTGGGGATGCGGGTAGTCTTAGTAAGAGTCTGGTAGATAATGTATCAGTGGCTTTCAGCAATTGGTCTGATGAACGATTAGAAAATCTTTTACTAGAATATTATACTGGCCCACAGCCAGAGTTGCCTCAAGTAGCCGATGCTATGGAGAAAGAAAAGATTGCTTTAGCGAATGGTGCAAATTGGAAGGCGGTAGCTAATCTTGTTGTTCAGAAGCCTGAAAAAGAGGACCAGATGGTTCGGTTTGATTTTGCGCCTGTGCATTGTTATGCCGTGAGATTGCGCTTTAAACATTTACAAGAACCCATTGCTATTTCTGAACTACAAGTCTTTTCTAAAAAAGCTCTTCCGTATAGCGAGGCAGAGGTCAGTGTTGTGGTCAAGGGCAGAGAGTTAGATTCGCAACAGCTGATTTACGAGTTTGAGGATGTGTTAAAAGAGGCTATATTCCAGATGGTTCGCTCTATCTTTGCTTGTCTCATCACGAAGAAGAGACTAATTTTTATCAGTTGGAGCTTTCTTCACCATATAAGGAAAGATTACAACAATTTAAAAATGATCTCGAAAAAATGCTGTTTTATGGTACAGTCGGGAGAAAGCAAACAGATCCTCTCTTTCAGTACTATGAACCGATGTATCGAGTGATTATTCAGGGGAATATCAATCAAATCTTAGAAGAGCTAGATATGCTCAAAGGAATTGTTTTAAGTCATACACCAAGAGTATCGATTACCAAGCAACTCTTTATTCAATTTATGATGGATGTCTACCACTTGTTTGAGCATTTACAGCCTGATGATATGACCAGCATTATCAAAGAGATTGAAAGTGTATCAGAATTTGAAAGTTTGTTAAAATACATTAAGCAGAAGTTGACGGAATTATTCGCTCAGTATCGTATGAATGAAAATGTAGCCAGCGTCTTAGAAGTCATCGGTCGCGATTATCAAAAGGATCTTTCTTTGAAGGATATTAGTAAAGAACTTTTTATCAACCCAGTCTATTTGGGGCAGTTGATCAAACGAGAAACCAATTCGACCTTTGCTGAACTTTTAAATAAACAACGCATTAAGGCAGCTCAACAGTTGTTGCTGTCAACTAATGACAGTATAGAAGATGTATGCTATGCTGTTGGTTATAGTAATGTAGGTTATTTTTACAAAGTGTTTAGAAAGCTGTGCGGTAAATCTCCCAAAGCTTATCGTCAACAGATGGATTAAGCTATCTATCAAATATCGGACTTGTTTTGCCATTTTTCTCTTTAAAAAGCGGAAAAAATAGAATAAATAAGTCCTATTTTTATTGCCTCAGAAAGAGTATAATGAAAGTGACTTTATAAAGTGAGGTATCAATATGCTGACATTTCCAAAAGATTTTGTTTGGGGTTCTTCTACATCTGGTCCACAGACAGAAGGGCGAATGATAGGAGATGGGAAAGGTGACAACCTGTGGGACTATTGGTTTAGTCAAGAAAATTATCGGTTTCATAATGAAATCGGCCCAGAGAAAACATCTACTTTTTATGAACATTGGGAGCAAGACATCGATCTTTTAGTTGAGACAGGGCATACAGCCTTTCGAACTTCGATCCAGTGGTCTCGGCTTTTTCCAAATGGCCGTGGTCCGGTGAATCAAGTGGGCGTTGAATTTTACCGCAAGGTTTTTGAAAGGATTCAATCAAAAGGCATTCGCTTAATTGTCAATCTTTATCATTTTGATTTGCCCTTTGCCTTGCAGGAAGCTCAAGAAGGTTGGGAAAGTTTGGATACCGTTTATGCTTACGAAGATTATGCTCGCTTCTGTTTTAAAACATTTGGAGATTTAGTAGATCAATGGGTCACTTTTAATGAACCGATCGTCCCAGTCGAGTTTGGATATTTTTATGATGGGCATTACCCACATAAGGTAGATGCACATGCAGCAGTAAAAGTAGCCTATCATACCCAGCTGGCTAGTTCCTTAGCAGTTAAGGCTTGTCATGAGGTTTCTGCAGATTATAAGATTGGTATTATTCTCAATCTGACTCCAGCCTATCCACGTAGCCAGCATCCAGCAGATTTAAAAGCTGCTCATATTGCCGAGCTATTTCAAGCTAGATCCTTTTTAGATCCTTCAGTTTTGGGATATTATCCAGCTGAATTGGTCGAACTATTGCGTCAATATGATCTTTTGCCAGCAGCTACAGAAGAGCAACTACAGGTCATCCGAGAAAATACAGTAGATTTTCTTGGGGTGAATTATTACCAGCCTCTTCGGGTTGCAGCACCTAAGTATTTAAAGCATCCTGAGTCACCACTTTTGCCAGAGCATTTTTATGAACCTTATGTCATGCCAGGTCGAAAAATTAACCCGCACCGTGGCTGGGAAATTTATGAACAAGGGATTTATGATATTGCACAAAATATCAAGGAAAATTATGGAAACATTGAATGGATGCTAACGGAGAATGGAATGGGAGTTGAAGGTGAAGAAAAGTTCCGTGAACAAGGCTTCATTCAAGATGATTACCGTATTGAGTTCGTCAAAGGACATCTGCGCGAGCTCCATCGGGCTATCCAGGATGGTGCTAACTGTAAAGGTTACCTTATGTGGACTTTTATCGATTGCTGGTCCTGGCTCAATAGCTATAAAAACCGTTATGGTTTGATTGAACTCAATTTGGAAACACAAGAGCGCATCATCAAAAAATCTGGTCGATGGTTTAAAGAGTTGAGTCAACAAAATGGCTTTTGATTTAAATAAGTGCAAACTCTGTCGCTGATGGCGACGGAGTTTTTGCTAGATAATTCCACATGATGATAGCTATACCAATTCTAGAACTTGACAACAAAAAAAGAAAATTATATACTTTTTTTGCTTGTTTAATATGTGCTTTATTAGACTATACCAATTTTTGAAGGAGAGTAGTGATACGAGAAAAGTATCACTCAAGTTAGTAAGTATGTGTGGAATTGTTGGAGTTGTGGGAAATACAAACGCAACAGATATTTTGATTCAAGGACTTGAAAAGTTAGAGTACCGTGGTTATGATTCTGCAGGGATTTTTGTCCTAGGTGGAACGCAAAATCATTTGGTGAAAGCAGTTGGTCGTATTTCTGAATTGTCTGCAAAGGCAGAAGGTGTCCAAGGGACAACAGGGATTGGTCATACGCGCTGGGCGACTCATGGAAAACCTACAGAGAACAATGCTCATCCGCACCGATCTGAGACTGAACGCTTTGTCTTGGTGCACAATGGGGTGATTGAAAATTATCTTGAAATCAAGGAAGAATACCTTGCAGGTCACCACTTCAAGGGGCAAACTGATACGGAAATCGCCGTACACTTGATTGGAAAATTTGCTGAAGAAGATGGTCTGTCAGTGCTTGAGGCCTTTAAAAAAGCCCTTCATATCATCCGTGGTTCGTATGCTTTTGCCTTGATTGACTCACAGAATCCTGAAGTGATCTATGTGGCTAAGAATAAATCACCGCTTTTGATTGGTCTTGGAGAGGGTTATAACATGGTCTGCTCAGATGCTATGGCTATGATTCGTGAAACCAGCCGATACATGGAAATCCATGACCAGGAGTTGGTGATCGTTAAGGCAGACAGTGTAGAAGTTCAAGATTATGATGGCAATCGCCGTGAACGTGCCAGCTATACTGCTGAACTAGATTTATCTGATATTGGTAAGGGAACTTACCCATACTACATGCTCAAAGAAATTGACGAGCAACCAACTGTTATGCGTAAATTGATCCAAGCCTACACAGATGAATCTGGCCAAGTTGTTGTTGATCCAGCTATCATCAAGGCAGTTCAAGAAGCAGATCGCCTCTATATCCTTGCGGCTGGAACATCTTACCATGCAGGATTTGCTTCTAAGAAAATGTTGGAAGAATTGACAGATACACCAGTAGAACTTGGGATTTCATCAGAGTGGGGTTACGGCATGCCACTTCTCAGTAAGAAACCGCTCTTTATCTTTATCAGCCAGTCTGGTGAGACAGCTGATAGTCGCCAGGTTTTGGTTAAGGCTAATGAAATGGGCATTCCAAGCTTGACAGTCACAAATGTACCAGGATCAACTCTTTCACGTGAAGCTAACCATACTATGCTTCTTCATGCTGGACCAGAAATTGCTGTGGCTTCAACCAAGGCCTACACAGCACAAATCGCTGCCCTTGCCTTTCTGGCAAAAGCAGTAGGAGAAGCAAATGGCAATACCAAAGCACAAGCATTTGATCTCGTTCATGAGTTATCAATCGTAGCTCAGTCGATCGAGTCAACTCTTTCAGAGAAAGAAATCATTGATGCCAAGGTTCGTGAGCTTCTCGAAACCACTCGCAATGCTTTTTATATTGGGCGTGGACAAGACTATTACGTAGCTATGGAGGCTAGTCTCAAACTCAAAGAAATCTCTTATATTCAATGCGAAGGCTTTGCAGCTGGTGAGCTCAAGCATGGAACCATTGCCTTGATTGAAGAAGGAACACCAGTGATTGCCCTCCTATCAGATCCTGTCCTTGCAAATCACACACGCGGAAATATCCAAGAGGTCGCAGCCCGTGGTGCTAAGGTTCTCACTATCGCAGAAGAGAATGTTGCTAGGGATACAGATGACATCGTTCTTACAACGGTACATCCTTACCTCTCACCAATCTCAATGGTTATTCCAACACAGCTGGTTGCCTATTTTGCGACCTTGCACCGTGGACTAGATGTAGATAAACCACGCAATTTAGCCAAATCAGTAACAGTTGAATAGACTATTAAAATCGTTGAGAATGTTTTTGACGATTTTCCTGCTAGCCACTTACTAGATTGAATGCCTTGAAAAAAGTATGAAAAAAGTATATTTTGATGAAACAGTTATTGTGAGATGTGCTATAATAAAATGAATGTAAAAGAAAAACCACGCCCTTTCAACTCATAAGTTAATCTTGAGTTAGATGGCGTAACAGAAGAGGTTCCTATGACAAAATTATACGGAAGTTTGGAAGCGGGTGGTACAAAATTTGTTTGTGCCGTCGGAAATGAGCAATTTGAGGTCATTGAGAAAGTACAGTTTCCAACAACAACACCAATTGAAACACTAGATAAAACAATTGAATTTTTCTCTCGTTTTGACAATTTAGCTAGCCTAGCTGTTGGATCTTTTGGTCCGATTGATATTGACCAAAATTCAAAAACTTATGGCTATATCACGACAACACCTAAGCCTCACTGGGCGAATGTAGATATTGTTGGTGCATTACGCCGTGCACTCAATGTACCAATTTACTTCACGACGGATGTAAATAGCTCGGCTTATGGTGAAGTTGTTGCTCGCAATAATGCTGGTGGCCGCATTGAAAATTTGGTCTACTATACTATTGGAACAGGAATTGGAGCAGGAGCAATCCAGCGTGGAGAATTTGCTGGAGGAATTGGCCATCCAGAAATGGGTCACTATTATGTAGCAAAACATCCTATGGATGTAGAAAAAGAGTTCAATGGTGTTTGCCCGTTTCATAACGGTTGCTTGGAAGGCCTGGCTGCTGGCCCAAGTTTGGAGGCTCGTACAGGAGTTCGAGGTGAAAATATTGAACTCAATAGTTCTGTTTGGGATATTCAAGCCTACTATATTGCCCAAGCTGCTATTCAGGCGACAGTTACTTTCCGACCAGATGTCATCGTCTTTGGCGGTGGGGTGATGGCTCAGCAGCATATGCTGGATCGTGTTCGTGAGAAATTTACGGTTCTTCTAAATGGCTATCTACCAGTGTCTGATGTTCGAGACTATATCGTGACACCGGCTGTAGCTGGAAATGGCTCTGCAACTTTAGGTAACTTTGTCTTAGCCAAAGAAATTAGCGAACGAAATGCAAAATAATATAATAAAGTGGGTCTGAATTTGTCAGACTCTTTATTTTGAGGTGAGAGATGCAACAAAAAATTGTAAAAGATGTTTTATTTTTACAACAAAAGTCAGAACCTGCTACCAAATTGGATCTTTATTTGGCGCAAGATTTACAGGACACTCTACTTGCGCATCAAGAAAACTGTGTGGGTCTTGCGGCAAATATGATTGGAGTTAGGAAGCGAGTGATTATCTTTCAGTATGGTCTGGTGCCTGTAGTCATGTTTAATCCTGTTTTGCTCTCAAAATCAAGTCCATATCAAGCAGAAGAAGGATGCCTGTCTCATTCTGGTAGTCGATTGACGACGCGTTACCAGGAGATTACTGTGGAGTATTTAGATAGAAATTGGGAACTGCAAAACATGACCTTGAATGGTCTTCCTGCTCAGATTTGTCAGCATGAGTTAGATCATTTAGAAGGAATTCTGATTTAAGAGAATGAGTCCAGCTTCATGCTGGATTTTTGATTTTTATCAAAATAGTTCTCGTGGAAACTTTTTTTCTTGACTTTGGTGTGTTATGTGTTAAAATAGTTCTCATGGAAACTTTTTTGTATTAGACTGATAAAGGAGTGGAAGCATTGGAAAAACCATTATTAGAGTTCAAACGTTTTGGTCGTCAAATCTATCGGATGGTCGAATTGAGAGCCAAAGAACGTGGGATTGAATTTATGGCTGGGCCTCAAGGTCAAGTTTTATATTTTGTGTCTCAGCGAGATAAAAAAGGAATCCAGACTTTTATCCGAGATATCGAATGCGAGCTAGATATTTCTAAATCAGTTGCCAGTAATTTGATGAAGAGAATGGAAAAAAATGGGACCATTATCTTGAAAGTAAGCAAAACAGATAAAAGAGCAAAAATTGTCCAACTAACAAACATCGCTCAAGATAGAATCAAAGAAATTCAGGCTTTTTTTGATGAGATTGATCAATGTATCTTGCAGGGGGTTTCGGAAAAAGAGTTAGAAATTTTTGTACTGGTTATGGAAAAGTTCTATCAAAATATAAAGAAATTAGAAAAAGGAGAATATGATGTTTAAGTTGTTCAAACGTATAACAGCGAAAGAGTCCGGTTTGATTTTCTTGACGATTCTATGTGTTTGGTTGACTGTTTATCTAGAGTTAGAAGTTCCGACTTATATGTCAGAAATTACAACTTTACTAC
>ERZ773008.2383-NODE-2383-length-12307-cov-14.889243_pt1 | contig 12307 bp, 12 predicted proteins | sample MGYA00580664_ERZ773008 | MGnify/ENA primary metagenome ERZ773008 (study PRJEB29015, sample SAMEA2738016) | human oral metagenome | biome: human oral; feature: human-associated habitat; material: dental | place: China | collected 2048 ... | reverse complement strand
CCATCTCCACAAAGAGATGAATATCGCCATTGCTTTCTTGCGGAATGCGCCTCACCACTTCAAAGCCCATGTTGAGATAAAGCTGCTGGGCTCTTTGGTTAAAATCAGCTACAGACAGTGCTAGCTTCTTGACTGAGAACTGACCGCTGACAAAATCCAAAATCTCCTCTAAAAATGCAGCACCTTGACCTTTTCCACAGTGCTCCGGCTTCATCCCCAAACCAAGCTCCAAAGTTCGATCTCCTTTCTGCTCTAAGCAGAAAAATCCATAGAGTTCCCCATCTCGCACCACTTGATAATAACGGTCCCCACGCGCTTCTAGGGAGACTATTTCTTCATAATCCTCCAGATCATTTTCCATATCATAAAAGTCATAAGGCGTCTCGTAATGCCAGTCGTTAGCAATTTCCAAAGCATGCTGCTGGCTTAATCGTTCGATCTCCATCTTATCCTCCTTTCTCTAAAATTCCCAATAAAAGCGTTTCTGGTCTGCTTTTTCGCTACAGCCGAGGTTGCGATAAAATTCATGGGCTGATGAGCGGGAAATGCCGGAATTAATCCGAATTCCTGTGTATCCTGCCGCTTTTGCCTCTTCACGCAAAGCTTGCATCAGCGCTCCGCCATGTCCTTGACCTTGAAAATCCTGAGCGACGGCTAAAGCCAAGAGATTGAGCAAGGACGGGAAATAGAGACAGTCGTAGCTAGCCGCATGAGCGTAACCTATGACCTGTCCGCTTTCTTCAGCCACCAAAATCAAATGCTGGTCATTCTCTAGCAGCCTCTTCAGTTGCCCCTCCGTCGCTTCCCTATCGAAAGCATAGCCCAAACACTCAGCATTGAGGCGCTGAATGGCTGCAGCATCTCTTAGTTTTACTTTACGAATCATCTTTTACCTCGTTCTTCTCTTTATTATAGCAGAAAAGCAGTCTCTTTGACTGCTTTCAATAAACTATTCTCCTAACTGTTTCTTCAACCAAGACTCCGCCTCTTCTAAAGGATAGTCTGTCAGGATATCTGGCTGGATGGTCTCATTTTCAAAAGCTTATTTCCATCTTTCACTCTTGGAAAATGCAATCATGATACCAGAACCAGCTAGAACTGCCAAAATTACAAGGCAGATATTTTTCAGTGGATAGAGCCAGTCTTTATTTTCCTCATGCCATCTTGACTTCCAAAGGCCAACATAGTCAGCGCCCATATGTTCGGGTTGATTCAGCTGGATATTGATCACAATGGCTAGTAAGATAAGGGCAAGTAAAGCAAGCGTAAGCAGCCAAACTTTCTTCTTTTTCGTTAGGTTAACATTCTTCATTCTTTTCTCCTTCTACTTTCTGTTTAAAACAACTTTTTTATACTACTTTTCTTTCACTTCTATTTCCGAATGACGATAGCCGTAGCCAAAGTAAATCAAAATTCCCAAAAGCAGGGCGATGCCAAAGGCCAACCAAGTGTCCCACGTGTACTGAGTCATAAAGGAAAGGCAGATGACAATGGACAAAATCGGAGTTAGAGGCACCAGCGGAGTTTTAAACTCTCCTGCCTTGGGCTGCCCCTTTTCCTTGCGCAACTTCAAAATGGCAAAGGCCAGCATAATCAGATAGGCCAAAGTACAGATATTGAGGAAAGAAGCGATGCTAGCAAGAGGGAAGATACCCGCACAGATAGCTGAGGCAATCCCCACCAAGACAGTAGCATTTTGAGGTACGCGGCTAGTAGCAGTCAATTCCTTGAAAGACCGCGGTAAAAGTCCGTCACGCGCTATGCTGTAAATCATCCGAGACAAGGCATAGGTCATGGAGATACAGACCGTAATCAGGGTCAAAATCGCTACGATAGAAACATAATTGGCCGCCCAATCAAGCCCAATACTGCGAAGGGAAAAGGCTACTGCATCTGGAACATTTAGCTTAGTATAGTGGACCAAACCTGTCAAGACCAAGGTTACCAAGATATAGAGAATAGTCACTATCCCAAGAGAAAGGACAATGCCGCGTGGCACATTTTTTTGCGGTTCTTTAATCTCATCTACAGACATAGAAATCGACTCAAAGCCGAGAAAAGCAAAGAACATCAGAGAAGCTCCAGCCATAATCCCCGTCTGCCCGCCATAGATCTGACCAAAGCCAAAAGGTGCAAAGTTGGACCAATTCTCAGGTCGAAGATAGAAAAGTCCAACGAGAATAAAGAGAGCCAAGGCTGAGAATTTGAGGACGACCAAGGCTGAATTAAAGCGCAGGGCTGCTTTTGAGTTTAGAAGCACCACACCCGTCACAAAAAGAATGACCAAAATTGGCAAAATATCGACATAGGTCCCTGCTTGTGGAGCAAAAGTTCCATTTAAGGCTGTCGGTAACTGAAAACCAAAACCGCCCAGCAACCCTTTCAGGTAAGAGGCCCAGCCAGAAGCGACACCTGATATAGCTGTCATAAATTCCATGATGGTCAACCAACCAGCCATCCAGGCCGGAAATTCCCCTAAAACAGCGTAAATATAGCTGTAAGCTCCGCCATTAGCTGGGACTCGAGAGGCAAACTCTGCATAAAACAGGGCAGAGATGCTGACACACAGAGCAGAAATCACAATCGACACAATCAGAGCTGGACCAGCATAAGTCGCCGCTCCAATTCCCGTAACCGTGAAAATCCCGGTACCGACCATGGCCCCGATTCCCAAAAGAATCAAATCCACCAGTTTCAGATGCCGCCGCATTCCCGTCCGGTTTTTACTAGCATCTTTTTTTCGAAAAATATTCATAGCAATCTCCCTCCAAAGCATAGATGGTTTATTATATCATAGATTGTTGGATTTACCAAAGTCTCATTTTATCTGCCCCTTTTTCATCAGGCAAAGAAAAGCAAAATAAGAAGCTGGGAAAACCCAACTTCTTACATAGAAACAATCGTACGATAACTGCGGGAAGTAATCATGAAGACGATCACATAACTGATAAAGAAGATCGCACAGACACCTAGTGTCACAGCCAGCATGAGAGCTGAGTTAAGAACACCAAGAGCAGACAAGATCAAGCTCAGCATATGATAAGCAAAGGTCAGATGGATAAAGGCAAAGGCCAGTGGCAGGAAGAAAACAATCAAAATCTGTTTCCGAATGGTTTGCCTGATTTGCTTTTCATCCAGACCGACCTTTTGTAGAATCACAAAGCGATCCCTATCCTCGTACCCTTCTGAAATCTGCTTGTAGTAGATGATGAGGATGGTTCCCAGCATAAAGACGATCGACAGGAAGATTCCGATGAAGAACATACCACCCAGCATGCCTTTGATTTCTTGCTTATCAAAGGCTGTCACCGAACCATAGACTGCTTGGTTTTCCGGCAAGGTCTGATTAAACAGATGCAACTTCTCTTGGTAAGCATCCCGCAGATTGCGCTGTTCTTCTGTTGACAGCTTTGTATCAAGCCAGCCATAATAATTAAGGTTTACAGCATATTTATCCGTCATTGCAGAGAATATTTGGTCAGGGTTTTTAAGAACCATGTAGATTTTCTCTGGAACGATCATGTTCATCTGATCAGGTAAATGTCCAAAGATAAAGTCTTCTTTGAGTTCTTCTTTTATTTTAAAGGTCTGACCAGCCAGCTGCAAGTCTTGCTTGGAATCTAACTTCACACCTTGCTGATAAAGTGCCACTTCATCATCCCCAAGATCAAGAGTTTTCCCCGTCATACTCTGATAATCCGCTTCTGAAACCGCCAGAATATAAGTTTTCGGTGTGACAAATTTTTGAGCAGCAGCGTTGATATCGAGCTGGTTGTCAGCACGACTTGTCACTCCCATCGTATAGTATGGATAGACACCTTTCTTTGTGACTGGCAACTGCTGCTCATTCACAAACTCTGTCAGCACTTGGTCCATCTGCTCACCTGTGGTTCCTTTTCCTTGAATGCTAAAATCATGAGGAAACATAGCCTTTTGCATGTAGTCACCGCCAGCATAGATATTAGCTCCGCCAGATAAGGTTACCAAAACCATGGTTGATAGGATAGCAATTGTTGCCAGACCCACCGCGTTTTTCTTCATGCGGAAAATCAGGTTGGAAACGGAAATCATGTTATTAGGTTGGTAATAATAGGACTTCCTCTTTTTCAAAAATTGCAGAAAAACCGTAATTCCAGCATTAAAGAGCAGGTAGGTTCCCAGAATCACAAAGAGCACTGCGACAAAGAAGGTAAAGACTGCTGACAAGGGATTGGTCACTCCTAGTGCAAGGAAATAACCGTATGCCAAGGCTGCAAGCCCAAGTAGCGTTTGTAGGAATAAAAAGCGACTTTTCTTTTCTCCACTATTCTTCTCTTTGACCAATTGCAACGCATCAAGCTTTCTCAGGCGCAGACCATTGCTAATCATCAGGCAGAAAAAGACAAAGGCGTAGAAAACAGCAACTGCGATAACTACCGTAGGCTGAAAAGTTGACACCAAGACGACCTTTATCGCCATGATTTTCAGCAGGAGAGCATAGATCAACTGGTCAAATAAGAGTCCAATCCCTAGTCCAAGGATAAGAGTGACCAGACCAAATACCAGTAATTCAATTACCACCATGACAAAGAGGTGGAATTTATTGAGCCCTAGCACACTGTAGAGCCCTAGCTCTTTGGAGCGATTCTTGAAAACAAAGCTATTAGCATAAAAGACGATAATGCTGGTCGTGATGCTGACAATCACCATCCCAAAAGATAGCACCATAGAAACGGCGCTTGCCCCCGTCATTTTTACTAAATTAGGATTAAAGGTCAGGGAGAAAAAGATGTAGGAGATGGCGATAGCCAGACAGGTTGCCAGAGCGAAAGGATAATAAAGCTTACGATTTTTGATTAAGTTAGAAAGCGCAAGCTTACTAGTTAATCTAAGCATGAGCTTCCACCTCACTTGCCATAACTGTCAGAGTATCGGAAATCTCTTGGAACATCTGCCGCTCGGTCTTGTCGCCACGGAAGATTTGATTGTAGAGAATCCCATCCTTGATAAAGAGCACCCGCTTGGCGCGGCTAGCCGCTGAAGTCGAGTGAGTTACCATGAGAATGGTCTGGCCGCGATCATTGATGTCGTCAAAGACATCCAAGAGAGCCGCCGAAGACTTAGAATCCAGCGCTCCTGTTGGCTCATCCGCCAGCAAAATCTCAGGCTCAGTGATAATAGCGCGGGCTACCGCCACCCGCTGCTTTTGACCACCAGAAATTTCATATGGAAACTTCTCTTGGAGTTTATTTATCCCCAGCTCATTGCAGGTTGTGACCAGCTTTTGCATCATCTCGGTAATGGTACGACGAGAGAGAACCAGGGGCAGCAGGATATTATCCTTAACCGACAGAGTGTCCAGCAGATTGAAGTCCTGAAAGACAAAGCCTAATTTCTCCCGGCGGAAGCTGGAAGCTTGGCTATTTTTGATAGTTGCCGTGTCAGTTCCATTGAGGAAAACACGGCCTTCGGTCGGCTTGTCCAGCATAGCTAGAATGTTGAGCAAGGTGGATTTACCAGATCCTGACTCACCCATAATGGCTACATATTCGCCTTTTTCTACCGTAAAGTGAATGTCTTTCAAGGCCTCTACTTGGCTGCCCTGAAAGCGGGTTTTATAAATCTTTTTCACGTGTTGTACATCTAATAAGGTCATCATGATCTCCTTTTCTATAATTCCATTTTAATACAGAAACAGCTTTATTTCCATATTTTACTAATTTTTAAATGCCAATATTTTTATCTCTGCACCAGATAAGCAATCAGTGCGATGATCCAGAGATGGGCTGGGTAAAAGATATAGAAGAAATACTTGCCCCACTTGCCATTATAGCCTCGCTCGCCATTGTAGAGATGGAGGAAGGGCAAGACGGTAATAAAGGCCCAGTCTGAATTGTAGAGCATCATCGAAATGGTGGCTCCCATGGTTGGGTAAATTTCAATGCTCAGACAGAAGAGCAGAAAAGCCAAGACCATGTAAGAAAGAGTTCTGAGAGCAGGTTGATTGCGGAAGATATAGCTAATCAACATCAAAGGAATAATGGTCATGCCGCCTTCTGTCAAAAAAACTCCTGCCAAACCAATTAAGACTGCCGCTCCAATCCGCAAATAGCGCTTCTCATCCATAACCTCTTCACTATTTTTGGAAAGACCAAATACAAGATTAAGCACCAGAACGCCACAGGCTAAGCTGAGAAAGATATTATTCTCAAGATGAATCCCTTTGCTATGAAAGAGCATGGACAAGATGGTATTGCCCAGCTGCATGATAGCCGCCCAGATAAACAAGCGTGCATTGTAGGCCAAGCGGTTGCGCGTATGCAGAAAGCCTTCTACTGCGCTAAAAGCAAACCAAGCAGCTACACAGCGAGTCAGCAGGTGAAAAATCCCGTCCCAGCCCGTCGGCAAAAGCCCTGGGATCTTACCAATATGATCAAAAACCATTAAAAAGGCCATAAAAAGCTTGAGTTGGAAAGCATTGAATCCTCTTGTTTTCATTTCATATCTCCTTGTCTTCTTTATACATCTATCTTACAAAAAAAGAAAGGTTGGTACCATAACCTAACCTTTCAATTTCACTGGCCAACCTTACAAATTTGTAAGAATGCCTTATTCAAATATCATTTTCTTTTCTGAAAAACTAATCATGACAGTTGTTCCATGTCCAACTTGAGAAGCGATGCTGATCTGATGCCCCAGCTCATCTGCGATTTTCTTGGACAGATAAAGTCCCAAGCCAGACGACTGCTGGGTCAAACGGCCATTATAGCCCGAAAAACCTCGCTCGAAAACCCGCAGCAAATCCGCATCCTGAATCCCCAGACCGCTGTCTTTGATATAAAGCGTATCCTCCTGAAAATAAATCTCAATCCCGCCTTGACTGGTATATTTCAGACTATTTGACAGCACTTGCTCCAAAATAACAACGAACCATTTTCTGTCTGTGATGATGGTTCGGTCCAGATCATGCAGATTGAGGCTCAAGCCCTTTTGGATAAAGAAAATCGCATATTTCTTGACAATCTCCTTGACCAAGTCTTCAAGATTTTCCTTTTTCAAGACCAAATCCTCGTGGAAACTCTCCAAACGAAGATACTGCAAGACGATATTGACATAGGACTCAATCTTAAAGAGCTCTTGCTCCAGCTGGTTCTTGACCTTCTTGTCCTCAATCTCTCCGACCAGCAATGAACTAGCCGCAATAGGCGTCTTGATCTGATGAGCCCAGAGCGTATAGTAGTCCATCAGGTCATTTAGCTTCTCCCTCTCCTCAATCGCACGGTTCTTCTTATCCATTTCCAAAAGAGCCAGTTTCTCAAAAAGGAGAACCTCTAAGGCTGTCTGAGGCCGACCTGAGGCATAGAAGAGCTGGTTGCGATATTCCTTATAGGCGCTAGCTAGATCCATTCCCAAGAAAAAGCTAGCGAGGAGAAAGGCTAAAAGCAACTGATACTCTAGCAGACTGCGCCCATCCTCGAAAATAAAGGCAAACATCCCCATAATCGAAAATACAATCAGCAAGAGCAACAAGATGAAGCGACGGGAGTACAGATGATGCTTCAAAAAGAAAAATTTATCCTGCATGTCCATTGGTTAAACCGTATCCTATCCCTTTTTTCGTCTCAATAAAATGCTTCAGACCGTGCTCTTCCAGCTTCTTGCGCAGGCGGGCAACATTGACGGACAAGGTATTATCATCGATAAAGAAATCGCTGTTCCAGAGCTCCTTCATCAAGTCATCACGCGCCACGATGCTGCCAGAATGCTCAAAGAGCACCCGCAAGATCTGAAATTCATTCTTGGTCAGCGTTACAAGCTCGCCCTCATAGACCAAATCCATGGATTTAAGATTTAAAATCACACCCTGATATTCCAAAAGGCTTTGATCTGTCCCAAACTCGTATGAACGTCGCAGCAGACCTTGAACCTTGGCCAAAAAGACATTATTATCAAAAGGCTTGGTCACATAGTCATCTGCGCCCATATTAATGGCCATGACGATATCCATAGACTGGTCGCGCGAAGACAGAAACATAATCGGCACCGTCGAAATCTTCCGAATTTCCTGGCACCAATGGTAGCCGTTAAAGAGGGGCAGGCCAATATCCATCAGCACCAGCTGGGGCTCCTCCTTGACAAAGGTTGTCAAAACCTGCATAAAATCTTCAATCGCCACAACCTGATAGCCCCACTGCTCCAGCATTTTTTTGATCATTTGACGGATGACCGCATCATCCTCGACCAGTAAAATCTTGTGCATTTCATTTCCTCACTCATTTTTCTTACTGCTATTATATCAAATTCTCCTTTAAATCACAGAGACTTTTTTAGTATGAAATTCTTCTTGTTTTCAGAAAGTTTCAAGAAATCCTTCAAGGAGTATTGACAAAAGTATAGTAAAAAGATAAAATAACACTACATTCAGAATTGTCTGAAAATTCATTTTTTATAATAAGGAGATTATTATGCTAGAACAAACTCAGACATCTACCTGGCAGTCCAAACTAAAAGCCCTAGGTCCTGGGATCCTCATGGCCTCTGCCGCTGTTGGTGGCTCTCACATTGTTTCCTCTGCTCAAGCAGGCGCCAAGTATGGCTGGGCTTTGATGGGATTGGTCATCTTGGCTAACCTCTTCAAATATCCCTTCTTTCGCTTCGGTGCTGAGTACACCTTAGAAACTGGTCACAGCTTAGTTGAAGGCTATGCCCAAAAAGGAAAAATCTACTTGGGCATCTTCTTCGTTTTAAATGTCTTCTCCGCCTTGGTCAATACGGCAGGGGTCGGAATTCTCTGTGCTGCTATCATCGCCAGCGCCTTTCCAAACGCCCTTGGCCTCAGCATTACTCAATGGTCTCTGATCCTCATCATCCTGATCTGGGCAATGCTACTCTTTGGTGGCTACAAGTTTCTGGACGGCCTTGCTAAATGGATCATGTCCGCTCTAACCTTTGCAACCGTTATTGCGGTCATCGTTGCCATTATCAAGCATCCTGAGTACGGGGCAGACTTCGTTGAAAAGACACCTTGGCAAATGGCTGCCTTGCCTTTCATCGTTTCTCTAATGGGCTGGATGCCAGCTCCAATCGAGATTTCAGCAATCAACTCCCTCTGGACTGCTGAGAAAGGAAAATCTGTCAATATCTCTGTCACGGACGGACTCTTTGACTTTAATGTTGGCTATATCGGTACGGCTATTCTGGCTATCTTCTTCGTCGCTATGGGCGCTCTCATCCAGTATCCAACCGGCCAAGCAGTTCAAGATGCTGGTGCTGCCTACATTCAGCAATTCGTTGGGATGTACGCATCCGTTCTTGGCGACTGGTCACGGATTCTGATTACTTTTATCGCCTTTCTCTGTATCTTTGGTACGGTTATTACCGTTATCGATGGCTATTCCCGTGTAAATGCTGAATCTCTACGCCTCCTTCTCAATGAAGAGAAGACTTCTCAAAAATCTCTGCATATCTGGATGACTGCTACAGCTATTATCGGTGGCGTTATCATCTACTTCTTCCAAGGTAGTGTGGCTCTCATGCTTCGTTTTGCCATGATTGCTTCCTTCCTGACTACTCCATTTTTTGCCCTTCTAAACTATCTCCTCGTTACGAGCGAGAATAAACATCTGAGCAAATGGCTAAAAGGTCTTTCCATCCTTGGTCTGATCTTCCTCTTTGGCTTCGCCTTATTCTTTATCTACGCCATCCTCATCGGTAAGGCTTACTAGATTAAAAGAGCTGGAAATTCTGAAGGTTATCTTCAGGTTTCCGCTCTTTTATTTTTTCCTTTCTGACAGCTAGCTCCACTTATGCTATACTGGAAGAAGATAGAATATTGGAGATAAATATGGGAATAATTTTTGATTACCTAGACCAAGTAGCTTACGACAGTATCTACGACACCCCCTTTAATGAACTGGATATGCTGATGCTGACAGAGATAACTTATCTGCCTTTTGACCAGATCGTATCTGAGCAGGTGTCCCCTGATTGTAGTTGCCGCCTGTTTGAAGCTGCTGAAAAAGTGCCCCAGGATTTGTCCATGTTGGTGACTAAAAATCGTCTGAAGCTCTTAGAAAAAACAGCCAGCTCCACCCGTTTTAAAAATATTAAACTCATGGGCTATGTCAATGATATTGATCCTGATGTCCAAAAGCAATTTGCAGCTATGATTTTCAAAATCAAGCCTGATAGCTATGTCCTGACCTTCCGCGGAACCGATGATTCCATTATCGGCTGGAAAGAGGACTTCCACATGACCTATATGGATCAGGTCCCAGCTCAAAAGACGGCGGTCAATTATCTGCGAAAAGCCATGGATGCTCTGCCTGGACAGTTCATCCTGACGGGCCACTCGAAAGGAGGCAATCTGGCTTCCTACGCTGCTGGTCAGATTGAGCCAGAATATCAAGAGCGGATTCAGAGCATTTACAGCTATGATGCACCTGGACTGAATCACTCGGTCATCACCAGTCAAGGCTACCAGACTATTTCGGACAAGATAAAGCGCTACATTCCGCAGGGCTCTATCGTCGGAATGATGCTCGAAACGCCCAAGCAGGCTCAGATTGTCAAAAGTACAGCTTTCGGCGGTCTGGCTCAGCACGATACCTTCACTTGGCAGATCAGTGGCCAGACTTTTGTCCTACTGGACAACCTCAATCCAGACAGCCTTCAAGTAGATAAAACTCTGAAAAACTGGGTAGATAGCGTTTCTGATGACGAACTAAAAGACTTTTTCGACCTCTTTTTCGGCCTCATCTTGGATGCCGGCATCTGCTCTATCAATGACCTCACCAAGCTGGAAAATTTCAACAAAATCTTGGCTGTTTTTGAAAATGCCAATGCTCTCACAGATGAGGAGCGGGAAATGCTGACGCGATTAGCCAAACTACTGGTAGACATGCGCTACCAGTCTTGGAAAGACGACATGAATCTGCTGACGCCTAGCAAACTTGTCCAAGAGGTCAAGGAAAATCTATCCGAATTCACTAAGAATCTTCCTTTCACAAGCAATGATCCCGCTCAAACAGATGAACCCAATGAGTAATAAGCTATAAATACAGCACTTGACAACTCTCTAATATAAAAGAAAAACACTCCTGTCAAAATCTAAAAAACTAGATGCAGGAGTGTTTTATTATGACTAACAAGTTAATTCTCTAAAATCGGAAGCAACATGTAGTATGATGGAGCAAGCTGAGCTCTCAACAAAGAGAAAACAGAAATCAACTATCAAACACCATCGTACGAGAAAAACAGTTGATGCAAGTAGCATAATGACTAAGCATACTATTTTTCTTGCTTAATCATTAAATTACTGCGTTTCTTGGTCGGTTTTAACATCTAATTCTACAATATTATTGCTTGGAAAAGCTAACAAAACAAGGAGTGCAATTGAGCCTACCCAAGGAATAAAAGTGATAAAAATCAGAGCCCAGTGAAAACCAGCATCTCGTAGACGACGAATGGTTAGAGCTAAGCCAGGCAAGAAAAAGATGACTAACCAACAGATACCAAAATTAGTCAAGGAATTTACTGTTTCAATTGCCTCAATACTGTTTGGATTAGATACTACAGTTGAGTAAATTATCATGTACAAAAAAAACAGCAAGAATAAAATTGGTTAGGTAAATCCACCAGTACTCAGAACGTGTAGAGCGACCAGAAAAATCCACATAGCCTATGAGAAAATTTTTATAAGCATTAATCATAAAACAAACCTCTTTACTTTTTTATCAGTTTATCATATCTAACACATTTTTACAAGATTTTCAGAAAATAACTTTCTTCTATAAAGAAATACCATGTACCTTAATCCACATCAACTGAGGAAAGCTACTCTAACAAATTCTTCTTTTTCCTTAGTGTAAGACACGGAGTAACCTTATTTCATAATCCTGAACCATAAATTTCCAGAAGCTTAGGACTGCCTCCACTTCCCCTATTTTCTACCAATCGTCTCATTCGATCAAAAGAGCCCCACAGCAAAATAAGCTTGCTGGGGGCTTTACATTAGATGAGATTAACACGAATGTTATCAATTGAAATAATGGGCTGCGAGTTCTCTACCCAATCAAACTTCCATTTGGTACTTTCTCGTTCACAGTTAGGAGAGTCAGTTGGTCGCCGTGCTCGGCTGAGAGGATCATACCCTGGCTGATGCGGCCCATCATTTTGCGCGGTTTGAGGTTGGCTACGATTTGGACTTTTTTACCGACCAGTTCTTGCTCGTTTGGATAGTATTTAGCAATACCAGAAAGGATTTGGCGGTCCTCACCGTCTCCTGCATCCAAGCGGAACTGAAGAAGCTTATCAGAACCTTCAACTT
>ERZ773008.2382-NODE-2382-length-12311-cov-4.093097_pt1 | contig 12311 bp, 10 predicted proteins | sample MGYA00580664_ERZ773008 | MGnify/ENA primary metagenome ERZ773008 (study PRJEB29015, sample SAMEA2738016) | human oral metagenome | biome: human oral; feature: human-associated habitat; material: dental | place: China | collected 2048 ... | reverse complement strand
CAACGTCACAAATCTACTCGACGGCACGAAAGAGTATAATTACGAACTGGTGAAGTAAACCGGGATTGGCTCTTGAGGTAAAATTTTTACGACCATTTTTTGTATTCGCCGCGTCTTTATAAAATGCAGCTTCGCGGCACCCGATAAGACAGGCGCCGCTAAATTTGAAATTATTTGCTCCGCCTGCTCATTTGGCGCCTACTTTGCATAAAATTTGTCTTTGATGTAGGGCGTAAATTTTAAATTCTCCATACCGAGGCGGCAATAGCGCTTGGGAGTTTAGCTCCTTTTAGAGGAATTTTTAAAATTTAAATCATAAAGCTGTAGCGGGAAAGCAAGTATTTAAAGCTAAAAATAGAATTTTATAAGTTAGCGCGGGTTTTGTGAGACGCAAAATTAAAACGAGCTCTATAAAAGTTGCGTAAATTTTAAATACAGCCAAATCGCTTAAAAATTTTACTTCCGAAAATGGAATTTCACGCTAGTGGTGCGCGCGTTTTAAATAGCCTCACCAATTTCGATAAAATCTGTGCTTTAGGAGAGGCGAGCAAAATCAAGACCGAATTCTAAAAGCAAATTAAGCCCGCAACGTATTTTTCTCGCTCCATCATTACAATGAACTGAATTTTACGCGGAAGTCAAACGCACGAATTAAATTCTGCACGAAATTTTATTCAACCAAGAATTCCTTCTTATCGATCGTGCCGTGATAGAAAATCCCGAGCGTATCGTCAAAGGTCTTATCCAAAAATCCATCTTTTTTTAATCCCGCTAAAGATGTATTGATTAGCTCTAGCAGCGCATTATTGCCCTTCTGCACGGCGATTGCGTTGTAAGTTTGCTTACCTAGACCATCCAAAGCAACCTGCGTTTTATTATCGATGATCGCGTATGCGTGCAGGATTAGGTTATCATCGACATGCACGGCATTTTTCGCCCTTTTGAAAGCGCGGTAACATTTAGCCGAACTGGCGCAAAAGTTTAAATTCTTTCTAAAGCCCGCTTTGCGTAAGAAATTGTGAATAGGAGAGTGTTTGATGACAAAAATCCTCTTTTTGCGCAGCTGATCGAAGCTCGTGACATTTTCGTCTTTTTTGGCTAGCACACCTACCTGCACCTTAAAATAAGGCTCCGAAAAATCTACTTTTTTCGCTCGCGTGGGCGTAGGAGTAAAGGTCGCAATCACCATATCCGCTTCATTGCGCTGTAAAGCGCTAATGCGTCTTGAAGCCGTGATCGGGATAAATTTTACCTTGCCGGGATTATCGCCGAAAATCTCCTTACCGAGCTTTTCGCCAAGAGCAATCTCAAATCCCCTATATTTGCCGTCTACGAGCGCACTAAACGGCGGCTGATCGTTATATACACCTATGCGAACGAGCCTATCTTTTTTGATCTGATCCAAAGAATTTGCAGATAGAAAACCAAGTAGCAGAGCCGCCAAAACAAATACTTTCATTTGCTCCCCTTTTAGTTGAAATAAGGCGCAATTATAATAAAAAGAAATTATAGCCAGCTAAAATTCTGCGATTTATGGCGCATTTTCATCTAAATTTATGAAAAGATGAAATTCGCGGAGAAATTCTATGTCCAATTTACAAACGAAATCTCATAAAAAAACTTACATGAGCGAAATAAAAAGCTCTTTTAATTAAATTTTATAGACAAAATCTACGGATAAATTTCACGCTAAAAAACCTTAGCGAAATTTGCGATATTTTTAAAAGCAAACGGCGAAATTCTACGCAGATTTAGCGTCTAATTGCGAATTTAGCTAAGGGGCGAAATTTAGCTCCACTGTTGCGCAGAAGCTTAAGCTCTTAAAATTTCGTAAGACTAAGCTAAGATGCAAACGTAGCAGTAATAGCCCTAGATCGGCATCACGCGGATGTTTGGGCTAAGGTTTTCTTGCAAAACATTTTCTATCGCATACAGCGTACCGCTCGCACCACTGGCGCAGCCGCTACAAGCACCCAGGTAGCGGATATAGATGTCCGTTTTGCCGTCGTCTGCAGGCCTAATGTCGATGACGTCGAGATTGCCGCCGTCCATCTGAAGCATCGGGCGGATATCCTCGTCAAGCACCCCTTCGACCGCTTTAAATTTACCGATTAAATTTAACTGCTCAAAGCTCATCTCAGCTCCCGCTTTCACGCTAGTGGCGGCACTCGCCTCGGCTTGGGCCTGAAGCCTCTCTCGCTCCATCTCCTCTCTGGTTTGCTTTAAAATATCGACCAGATAGTAATCCTTCTCCTCGTGTCCGCCCGGGCGCACGCAGGATTTACAAAACGCGCCCGCTTTGGTGTATTGCGTGATCTCCTCGACAGTATGGAGGTCGTTTAGACGGATCACCTCTTTGATCGTGCCGAGGCTTACGCGCGCACAGTCGCACACGATGATCTCATCCTCGAAATGCGCGGGATCGATGCCCTTATAATTCGCTGCAGCCTGCTTGATGACGTCGTATGCCATTACCGAGCAGTGCATCTTTTGCGGCGGCACGGCGGGCTCGTCCGGGTTGTCGCGCATCGCGTGTTCTACGTCTAAATTTGTAATCTTTACCGCTTGATCGACGGTCTTTCCGATACAAAGCTCAGCCATCGTATCCGAACTCGCAATCGCGGTGCCGCAGCCAAAGCTTTTAAATTTAGCGTCTAAAATTCTATCGGTTTTAGGATCTATCAGCCAGTACAGCCTCACCGCATCGCCGCAACTCTCGGCGCCGAAGTCCGCGACCACTAGCTTGCCGCCTCTAGCCTTCGCCTCCTCCTCGGTGATCTCGCCCATATAGCGAGGATTATTCATGCGATCCTGCACTTTTTGCGAGTATTGCTCCCAGATCGAGCCGTTTATCAAACTATTTTTTGCCATTTTTTATCCTTTATTTTTCTCATAACCTTGCGGCGCGTAAGCAAACGTGCTTGAAATCCCGCGCAGACGAGCGATAGCTTTACCAATATGTTCGATCGCATAATCGATCTCCGCTTCCGTAGTAAAGCGCGACAGCGAAAGCCTTAGCGCCGTATGCGCCAGCTCCTTATCTGCGCCGATCGCTTCCATTATTGGGTTATTCTCGAGCGCCTCGCTCGCACATGCAGAACCCGTAGAAGCGGCTATGCCCGCTTTATTTAGATCCCACAGCATCGCCTCTCCCTCGACGCCTTGGATTGAGGCGAGGATGGTATTTGGCACCCGAATGCTGCGGTCGCCCACGACGCTTACGTTTGGAATTTGTAAAAGCGCATCTTCCAGCTTATCGCGCAGTCTGCTTACCTGAGTGCGCTCAAAATCCATAAATTTATCCACTAGCTCTAAAGCCTTACCGAGCCCCACGATGCCCGCGACGTTTAGCGTGCCGCTGCGGCGCCCGCCCATCTGCTCGCCGCCGTGAAGTAGGCTCGTAAGTGGCTTACTATCTTTTATGTAGAGTGCGCCGACGCCCTTTGGAGCGTGAAATTTATGCCCGGAAAGACTCAAAAAATCCACATCCGCATCGCGCACGTTCACCTTTATCTTACCTATCGCTTGCACCGCGTCGGCATGATATAGCGCGCCATGCTCGTGTGCGATTTGTGCGATTTTTTTTACGGGGAAGATCGTGCCGGTTTCGTTATTTGCCCACATCACGCTAACAAGCGCGGTTTTGTCGTTGATCTTTTCGCTAAGCTCGTCAAGATCGATTAGTCCGTCTTTATCGACGCCGAGGCGCGTGATCTTTACGCCGCAAATTTTTTCTAAAAAAGCACAGGTTGCGCTGATTGCGGGGTGCTCAACGGAGCTTATGACGATATTATCCTTCTCGCCGGTTAGAATTTTATCGTAGTAAATTCCTTTTAAAACCCAGTTATTGCTTTCGGTCGCACAGCTCGTGATGACGATATCGTCTGCATCCGCAGCACCGAGTCCTGCATAGAGCCTATCCATCGCAGTTCTTAGCGCGGGGTGGGTCTCGCTGCCGAAGCTGTGAAGGGAATTTGGGTTGCCGTATTTATCGCAAAAAAACGGCTTCATCTCCTCAAAAACTTCGGGATCGACCATCGTAGTGGCGTTATTATCCAAATAAACGCGCTGCATAAAATTCCTTTCTAAAATTTGTCTGAAATTTAATCAGACAATTTCGCTCTTTTATCAATTTCGCACGATAATATAACATAATTGCTAAATTTTTCTTTAACGCTTGCCGTTTTAAAAACCAAAAGTTTTCGGAGAATTTATTAGATCGAAAAATTCCTTGCGCGTATCGTTTCGGCTTATAAAAAGCCCTCGCAGTGCCGACGTAGTCGTGGTCGAGTTGATCTTTTGCACGCCGCGCATCTCCATACACATGTGCCGCGCCTGCAGCACCACGCCCACGCCGAGCGGATGGATCACCTCTTGGATTGCGCTTGCGATCTGCTCGGTAAGCTGCTCTTGGATCTGCAGCCTGCGCGCGAAAATATTTACCATACGCGGAATTTTGCTAAGCCCCACGACCTTTTTATTCGGGATATACGCGACGTGCGCGCGCCCGATAATCGGCAGCAGATGGTGCTCGCAGAGGCTATAAAATTCTATATCTTTTATCAAAACCATCTCGTTGTTGCTGCTCTCAAACAGCGCGTCGTTTAAAATTTCTTTTGGATCCAGCTCGTAGCCGCTAGTTAGAAACTCATAGGCTTTAGCTACGCGCTCCGGCGTCTTCGCAAGCCCGTCGCGCTTCGGATCCTCGCCTAAAATTTCAAGCATCTGCGACACGCAGTTTTCAAATTTAGCTCGGCTTTTTTCGTCCATTTTTAGCAATTCCTTAAAGATCGATGCGCGATATTACTCAAAAACGCCTTTTATAACGCTGATAAATTTTAAAATTCCGATTAAAATTTCGAGCTACGCGCGGCAGTTTATGTTTAACGTATCGGTAAAATTTTAGCCTTAGTCCCGCTTTAAATTTCAAGGCGGGCTCTTAAAATTTTAAAATTTAAAAGCCGCGAGCCGCTTAGGCTCGGCAAATTTTGGAAATTTATACTTTAAATAAGAAATTTTTTGATATATTACGAGCTATTTTTAAATTTTCTAAAGGAATTTTATGGAAGTAAAAGCAAAAATGAAAGACGCCGCGAATGCGGTAGCTGCGAGCAAGATCGAAGCAAAGCAGATCGCAGCCAAAGTAGAAGAGCTAGCCAAAAAGGCCTCCAAGCAGCTAAGAATCGACGGATTCAGACAGGGTAAAGTGCCTACCGCGGTGGTTTTGAAGCGATACGGCAAGCAGCTTGAGGGCGACGCAAAGCAGGAGCTTCTTAAAGATATGATCGATCAGTCTCTTAAAATTTTAAAGAAAAAACAAGATGAAATTTTATCCGAGCCGGTCTTTTCTAAATTTGATGAAAAAGAAGGCGATATCGATGTGCAGATCGAAATTTCTTTCAGGCCCGAGGTTAGCGTCGAGGGGTACGAGGAGCTGATCCCGAAATTTAGCAGCCCGCGCGTTACTCAAAAAGAGATCGACGAGAAAGTAGCGGAATTTTTGCAGATGATCGCGCCGCTTTCTAAAACCAACAAAAAAATTCTAGCCAAAGACGATTTTGCGAAATTCGACTTCGAAGGCTTCGTGGACGGCAAGCCATTCGACGGCGGCAAGGCGCAGGATTACGTCCTTCAGATCGGCTCAAATCAATTTATCCCGGGCTTTGAAGACGGTATGATCGGACTTAGAGTGGGCGAGGAGCGCGACGTAGCGGTTAAATTTCCGCAAGATTACGGCGCGAAAAATTTAGCCGGCAAGGACGCGATTTTTAAAGTCAAGCTTCATGAAATTCAGGCTAAAAAACCCGCCAAAGAACTCGGCGAGGAGGAGCTAAAGCAGGCGCTTCCGGGCGAGAAAGAGCCGAGCAAGGAGAAATTTGAAGCGCGCATCAAAGAGCGCATCAAAAACGATAAGCTTCAAAAGCTGATAAACGAGGATCTAAAGCCTAAATTTGCCGACGCGCTCGCCGAGAAATTTAACTTCGCGCTTCCAAAAGCGATCGTCGAGCAGGAGATTAATTTGCAATTTAACAACGCCTGGAGCGGCTTTTCAAAAGAGCAGATCGAGGAATTTAAAAACAACAAAGACGCCCTGGATAAAAAGCGCGAAGAGTTTAGAAAGGCTGCCGAAAACAGCGTAAAACTTACATTTTTAATCGACGAGCTAGCCAAAAAGCGCAAGATCGACGTGAGCGATCAGGAGCTCGTCCAAGCGGTCTATATGGAGGCCTACACCTACGGCGCCGATCCGAAGGAGCATCTAAATAGATACCGCAACAACGGCATGCTGCCGGCCGTTAAAATGGCGCTAATCGAGGAGAAGCTATTTAACGATATTTTCTCAAAGCAGGGCAAAAAAGAAGAGAAGGGCGAATAGATGGTGATTCCTTACGTTATCGAACAAACTAGTCGCGGAGAGCGCAGCTACGACATCTACTCGAGGCTGCTAAAAGACCGTATCGTAATGCTTAGCGGTGAGATCGACGACACAGTGGCAAGCTCGATCGTCGCGCAGCTTCTGTTTTTGGAGGCGGAGGATCCGGATAAGGATATCTATCTATACATCAACTCCCCTGGCGGCGTGGTTACGAGCGGATTTAGCATTTATGACACGATGAATTACATCAAACCCGACGTAAGCACGATCTGCATCGGTCAAGCGGCATCGATGGGAGCGTTTTTGCTAAGCTGCGGCGCCAAAGGTAAACGCTACGCGCTTCCAAACTCGCGCATAATGATCCACCAGCCCCTAGGCGGCGCGCAAGGCCAGGCTACCGACATCGAGATCCAAGCCAAAGAAATTTTACGAATGAAAGAAATTCTGAATGGCATCCTTTCGCAAAATTCCGGCAAAGATCTCGCGCAGGTCGAAAAGGACACCGATCGCGACTTTTTCATGAGCGCCGAGGATGCCGTGCAATACGGACTGATCGATCAGGTACTTCAAAAGAGCTTTAAATAGATGATCCTGGACGTCCTTACCTATCCGAATAAAAAGCTTTATCAAAGATCGACCGAGGTCGTTAAATTCGACGCGGCGCTGGGCGAGCTTTTGGACGATATGTATGAGACGATGATCGCAAAAAACGGCATAGGCCTTGCCGCCATCCAGGTAGGCAGGCCCGTGCGCGCTTTGATCATAAATTTAGCCAATGAGGAAAAAATCCAAGACAAAAAAGACCTCATCGAGATCATCAATCCGCAAATTTTAAAAAAGGAAGGCGAGGTCGTTTACCAGGAGGGATGCCTGTCGGTGCCGGGCTTTTACGAGGACGTCACGCGTGCCGAGTTTATTACGGTGCAGTTTCAAGACCGCGCCGGCAATACCCACGAAATGGACGCTAGCGAGCTGCTAGCCGTCTGTATCCAGCACGAGATGGATCACCTTGACGGGCATCTTTTCATCGAGCGCATCGGATACAACAAACGCAAAAAATTTGATAAAGAATTCAAAAAAAGCCTAAAAGAAAAATCGAAATGAAATCCCTAAAATGCGCTGCCTTCACGGATGCTCTGATCCCCGTAGAGGTCGAGTCGACATTCGTGCGGGGGCTGCCGGGATTTAATATCGTTGGCCTTGCGGGAGCTACGATAAAAGAGAGCGAAAGTCGCGTAAAAGCCGCTCTTGTGAGCCTAAATTTTAAATTTCCCGCATCCAAAATCATCATAAATCTCTCCCCCTCCGACACGCCCAAAAACGGCTCGCACTTCGATCTTGCGATCGCGCTTCTCATCGCGCTGCAAAAAGAGCGCATCGACGGCGATTTCTTTGTCTTCGGCGAGCTTGGTTTAGACGGCAGCTTAAAGAGCACGGCGAGCCTCTTTTCGATCCTGCTTTTTTTAAGCACGAAGGTGAAGCGCGCTAAAATTTTAGTGCCGCAAAGTATCGCTCTAAAGGCCTGCACGATCCCAAACTACGACGTTTATGCCGTGGGTAGCCTAAGCGACGCGGTCAGATTTTTTTTAGACGAGGAGTTCGCCGCAAGCAGGCTCATGCGAGAAACCCATCCGCTTTTTAAAAACGTCGTGGAGATTGACGGGCAAGCTTACGTCCCCAACCGCGATTTTTCGCTCGATTTCAAAGACGTCAAAGGGCAAAAGCGCGCCAAGCGCGCAAGCCTGATCGCTGCGTGCGGCATGCACAATATCCTCTTTGAGGGCAGTCCCGGCTGCGGCAAAAGCATGTGCGCCAAGCGAATAGCCAGAATTCTGCCGCCGCAGAGCCTGGGCGAAGTGCTGCTCTCGTGCGCCTACGAGTCGCTAAATAACAAAGACGTCGATTTTAGCGCGCTGCGCCCCTTCCGCTCGCCGCACCACACCAGCACGCGCAGCTCGATTTTCGGCGGCGGCAGTAGCGGCGCAAAGATCGGCGAGGTCGCGCTTGCAAACGGCGGCGAGCTGTTTTTCGACGAGCTGCCGCACTTCGGCAAGCAAATTTTAGAAAGCCTGCGCGAGCCGCTGGAGGATAATAGAATTCTGATTTCGCGCGTAAATTCCAAGGTCGAATACCAAACGAAATTTATCTTCGTCGCGGCGCAAAACCCCTGCCCGTGCGGAAATCTATTCTCCAAAAACCTCACCTGCACCTGCTCGCTAAACGACATCAGGCGCTACAAAAACACGATCTCCGCGCCGCTGCTCGATCGCATCGACATATACGTCGCGATGGACGAGACTGGCGCGGACGATAAAAGCGACGTTTGCAGCGAGGAGATGGCGGATGCGGTGCTGCGGGCATTTCGCGCGCAAAAGGCTCGCGGACAGAGCGAGCTAAACGCAAAGCTGCGCGACGAGGAGACCGAAAAATTTTGCGTCTGCGAAAGCGCTGCGCGAGAGGTTTTGCAAACGGCGATCACCCGCTACGATCTTTCGCAGCGCGGCGTGAATAAGACGCTAAAGCTCGCGCGCACCATCGCCGATCTAGCAGGCGCCGAAATCATCGCCAAGGCGCATATTTTGGAGGCTCTTAGCTTTCGCATAAGGAGCGAAATTTGAAAAAAATTTTCTTTAGCACCGAGGAGCTCGACGCCAGGGCGAGCGCGAAATTTGGACTTGGCGAGCAAATTTTAATGGAAAACGCCGCCGGCAGGATCGAGCGCGAGATCAGAAAGCGGCTCAAAAAGGGTTCGCGCGTTTTAGCGCTTTGCGGCGGCGGAAATAACGGCGCGGACGCGATGGCGGCGCTGCGAAAGCTAAGCGGCGATTTTAGCTGCACGGCGCTTTGCGTGCTCGAAAATAGAAGCGCGGCGGGCAAATTTCAAGCGGATGCGGCGCGGGCTGCGGGCGTTAAACTTATCGATATCTCGAGCGTAAAAGACGCTTGCGAGCACGTAGAGGAAGCGTCTAGCAAGGATGCCTGCGCGCATGAAAGCGCGGACGGCTCCTCTTCAAAGGGTGCTGGCGCGAGCGAGTCGCGGAGCGAGCGCGAAGGCCTAAACGGCGCAAACATTTCGGGCGGCGGCGATAAACTATGCGTAAAATTTAAGGACTTAAAATTTACGAGCGCTAAATTTGAGATCGCGGGGCACAGCGACGAATGCAGCAATCTAGGCGGCGAGTGCGGCGAGCTGAGCGTCCTGCACGATGAGATTACAAGCGCAGACTGCATAATCGACGGAATTTTCGGTAGCGGTTTAAACAAAGCCTTAAGCTCTGAAATTTGTGAAATTTTATCTCTCGCAAATAGCGCAAAATCCCTAAAAATCGCAGTCGATATCCCAAGCGGCATCGACAAGTTCGGGCGCATTTTAGGCGGTGCATTTTGCGCGGATCTGACGATCGCGATGGGAGCGCTCAAACTCGCGCTGTTTTCGGATGCGGCGAAGGATTATGTAGGGCGGATCAAGGTCGCAAATCTTGGAATTTCGCGCTCAAATTTTGAGGAGCAGAGCGAATATTTTCTGCTTCAAAAAAGCGATCTGAAGCTGCCGCTGCGCACGAAGCAAAACACCAACAAGGGCGACTTCGGGCACACCTACGTCGTAAGCGGACAGATGAGCGGAGCGGCGCAGATGGCGGCTCTAGCGGCTCACGCGATCGGCAGCGGGCTCGTTAGCGTCGTTAGCGATGAGCCGTTAAACTTAAGCCCGATTTTGATGCAAAAAAGCTCATTCAATGCAGCGCGGGTGGTAGTCTGCGGCTGCGGCCTCGGAGAGCAAAAGATCGATCTTGCCGCGCTGCGGGACAAAAGCTGCGTCATCGACGCCGATCTGTGCTACGAGAGCGAAATTTTAAGCTTACTAAACGCCAATTCAAATTTAATCCTAACGCCCCATCCAAAGGAGTTTTGCTCGCTTTTAAAGATCGCAGGTATCGCGGATCTTAGCGTGAGCGAGCTACAAGAGCGGCGCTTCGAGCTTGCGCGGGCGTGGAGCGAGAAATTTAGCGGCGTACTCGTGTTAAAGGGCGCAAACACGCTCATCGCGCAAGCTGGCGTCATTTATGTCTGCGACAAGGGAAGCGCCGCGCTCGCAAAAGGCGGCAGCGGCGACGTACTCGCAGGGCTCATCGGCGGGCTGCTCGCGCAAGGCTACCTGCCTCTGCAAGCCTCAATCTGCGGCGTCCTAGCCCACGCACTCGCCGCGCGAGCCTTCGCCAAAAACTCCTACGCGCTAAATCCGCTCGATCTCATCGAGGAGGTAAAATGGTTGTGAAAAAGCTCGCCGTGCTTTTTAGCGGCAGCGGCTCAAATTTAGAGGCGATCTTGCAGAAGCTGCACGGCAAAATTTTTGGCGAAACCAAGATCGAAGTCGCGCTAACGCTAAGCAACAAAGCGGATGCGGGAGGCATCGCAAAAGCCGCAAAATTCGGGCTTAAAAGCGTGATCTTAAATCACAAGGATTTCGCTAGCCGCGAGGAATTCGACGCCGCGCTCGTGCGCGAGATCGAAAAAAGCGGCGCGGAGCTTACGGTACTCGCGGGCTTTATGAGGATTCTCACGCCCGTTTTTACGAGCAGGGTTCGCGCGATAAACCTGCACCCGTCGCTGCTGCCGCTTTTTAAGGGCGCGCACGCGATAAAAGAGAGCTTTGAGAGCGATATGAAGGTGGGCGGCGTGAGCGTGCACTGGGTCAGCGAGGAGCTTGACGGCGGCGCGATCATCGCTCAGCGCGCGTTTGAAAAGAGCGCGGGAATGAGCCTTGAGGCTTATGAGGCCAAAATCCACGAGATCGAGCATGAGCTATTGCCGCAGGTGATCGTAGAAATTTTGTGCCGAAGCTAAATTTAGCGCAGAGATTCGCGCTAAATTTAAAGAGCAAAATTCCGCGGAATTTTGTAAATTTTAAAGCTTAGTTCTTTAAATTTAGGGGCGGATTCGAAGCTGAATTTTAAAATTTGCTTCGATAAATTTAGAAAGAGAAAGATGACCGCAAACGAACTGGAAAAACTAAGGCTCGGCATCCTGGATGAGGCGGAGCAGCGCAAAGGCGCGGCGTTTTCGATAATAATACTAGCGGTGCTGGCCTCGGCGCTGTGGCTATTTTTCAATTTTAGAGATCAAAATGCAGCAATGGTTCTCTGCTGGATCATAGTGGTATTTAGCTGCGGCAGCATCTCTTATAGAGTAGTGAATAAAGATGCAAATATAGTGCGCGTATTTATCTTTTGCACCTTGCTGTGGATGCTTGCCAAAGGCGTAGAAATGTGCGAGAATGATACTTTGCGCTTCGTCATCGCACTCGTAACCATCTGCCTTTCTTTGTTTAATATCGCGGATGCCGCGCTGGAGCGGATCAAATACAACAGATCCAAAAAATTCGTCCGCGCCTTTAAACACCAATATATCGCGCCCTATATCGCAAGCCTAGGTTATCGCTACGAAATTTCAGGCTCGTTTAGGCCGGCGTATTTGCGCGCAAGCGGTCTATTTGTGGACGGCATAAGCTATTTTGATTGCGAAGATAAAATTTCCGGCGTTTATGACGGAGTATTTTTCAGCTTTGCGGATGTTTGCGTGACTCATACTGACGAACGACGTAGCAGCAGGGGGATCTTTTTCTACGCAGAATTTAAAAAGCGCGTAAACTCGGTGGCGGTGATCCTGCCTTCGCTCAGCGCGAGGCCAACACTTGGCGGACTTAAGAAGATTGCGATGGATGATAGCGAGTTTAGCTCCGCGTTTAGCGTATATAGCGCCGATGCGGTGTCTGCAATGTATGCCCTCACGCCCGCCTTTATGCGGCGCTTGCTTCGCTTTAGAAGCGGTGCCGGCGGATCGATCAGTTTAAGCTTTTCGGGCAAAAACGTCTATATTTTCATCCGCACGGGATACGATAGTTTCGAGCCTAGCGTAGATCGCAGCGTATTTGGCT
>ERZ773008.2381-NODE-2381-length-12314-cov-5.482095_pt1 | contig 12314 bp, 9 predicted proteins | sample MGYA00580664_ERZ773008 | MGnify/ENA primary metagenome ERZ773008 (study PRJEB29015, sample SAMEA2738016) | human oral metagenome | biome: human oral; feature: human-associated habitat; material: dental | place: China | collected 2048 ... | reverse complement strand
TATGAACAGTATTTACCACGTTATTTTCCAATTGTTCATCCGTCTCCATTGAACTTTCGTTGGCATAACAAAAATCCATGGTTTATTGAAGAAGTAGTGCCTGAATTGCAAAAAAGGGTGAAGGAAATATTAGAAAGACAACTCTGAAAAGAGTTGTTTTTTTAGTTATTAGAAAATTAAGTTATCAAATATGTAACATTTTTGGAAATAATTAATGGTATTAGTTTAAAATAATACAATTTTGTAATCTTTCTAAATGAATACTTTCTTTTATTATATAATAATCTTAAAAAATATTATTATTAGGAGAAAATGTATGGAGAAAAAACAATATTATTCTATAAGGAAGCATAAAAAAGGAGCGGTATCAGTATTGCTTTTCACAGCTTTATTTGTAGTTGCAGGAGCCGGAGATAATAATGAGGTAAAAGCAGCAGAAAAAGATCCAGTGGCAACTGCAATCAAAGATATTGTTGTAGATAAAGCAAAGGAGAAAGCGACAGATTACGCCAAAGAAAAATTAGAAATAGTTGAAAAAGAAGAAAAACCAGATTCTGAAAAAACTATTTTAGAAAAAGTTGGAGAAGCAAATATAGAAGGATTAAAAGAATCAGGTAATAAAATAAAGGATAAATTAATTGATAAACAAAAAAACAATGAATTGAATAAAAAGAATATTGTAAAAGACGTGAAAAATGCTCCTGGTGGAGTATTGGTTGGTGGAATTAAGGCGACTACAGGGGTTCTGATAAATGAAGGATCGGATAAACTCAAAGAGAGTGTTAATACAGGTGATGTAAATGGTGATGTTTTAACTAAAACAGCTATAGACGTGGCAAATAAATTTGTTGGTGGTACAATAGATGAATCGTTAGGTGGAATTCAAGATAAATCTTTAGATAAAGGATTAAAAAAAGCATTTTCTGAAAAATCGAAGATATTGAAAAAAAGTGCATCATCAAATCTTTCAGAAGTTGGAGATAATGCAGTAGAAGCACTTATAGAAAACTATACAGATGCATTCAAGGATGGAGCAATTAAAGCATTGTCAAAACTAGATCCATTGAAGGGTGATTCAGAAAGAAAAATAATATGGAGTGAAGAAGAAATTAATAAAAACAAATATTATCGAGATTATTTTAAGGGATTAGATAAGAATAAAGAGACTCTTGATGAAATTGTAGAAAAAGCAGAAGAAAGTTCAGCAGTTTCAGGGCTAACAGGCGCTGCACTTAATGCATATACTGATATAACTACTAGTTTAGGTAAGAGTGCTATTGTTGCAATTGACCAAGGATTTAATTACATGTTTGACATGGTTAATAAATCAAGAATTGAAGCTCAAAATAATAATAGGGATTTAATAACTGATGATCAAGAAAAATCTGAGTTAGAAAAAGAAAATGATAAAGTATTTTCTAAGAAACCAATAAAACTTTGGGAGCATGGTTCTAAGGAAGGTCTAGTTTTTGAAATTGAAAAAGAACTGGGTGATTTCAAAGAAGCTCAAGTTAATGGAGTTCCATTAGATTCATCTAATTATAATCTAAGTAAGGGAAGTACAATTGTAAATCTTAAACCAGAATACCTTGATAAATTACATGAAGGTAGATATACTTTGGGTGCAATCTTCAAGAAAAATGGTGGAGATGACTATGTAACTACTACTTTTGATATCAAGAGAAAAGGTGATACTAATAAAATTTCTGAAAAAGATGGAATATATATAGTACAAGATTTAAAAGATTTAACAGAAAACAAGAAAACTAATATTACAGATACAGAAGTTAAAAATGAAGTGAGTTTAGTTATTGATACTTCTTTAAGTATGATTAATGTCTTAGATCAGGTAAAAGAAATGGCTAAGAAAACTGTAGAGAGCATATTGAAAAATTCAAATACAAAGATTAATCTTGTTGCTTTTTCAGGTGGTGCGGGTCTTGTTGTAGAATCAACTAATGATAAACAAAAGTTATTTGAGGGTATTGATAGCTTAATTCCATTTATTGGTACTAATTTCTATTCTGCGTTAGAAGTGGCTAATGAGAGTTTTATAACTAATGCACCAAATAAATCAATAATATTCATGACAGATGGAATTCCAGGTGATGGTAAAGAAGAAGATGATGATAATTTATTTAACGAGAAAGAACATGGAGAATCAGCACGATTTGCTAATGCAGCGGTGCACTTGAAAGAAAGCTTTAAAGGTAAGTATGATATATATCCAATTGGTTTTATAAATTTTCCTGAAGAACATAATAAAGAAAAAGAATTTGCCAAGCGTCTTCTAGAAAAGTTAGCAACTAAAAAAGTTTATATGCCAGAAAATTTAGAGGAATTAAGTAAAGTTTTTGAGAATGTAGCAAAAGATGTAGTTAAAAAATTTGATTTTGAATTAGGACATAAATTAGTAGCTAAGACACCAGAAAAGTTGGTTTATAAACTTACTGAAACAGTCCTTAATCCTAATGAAAGCAACTTAACAAATATTCAGACAGAGTTAAAATTATTGAATCAAGGTAAGGTTATTGCTCCAACTTCAGTTCAAACAATAGATGTAATATCTAAACAAGGTAGAGCTGTATTTGAGTGGTTAATTGAACTTAACAGAAAAGACTTTAAAGAAACTGATAAACTTAATTTTGAAGTTATTACTAGTACTTCTGAGAAATTAAAAGCAGCTAAGAAAGCATATTTTAATATAGATAATAAAGTTACTAAGTATGAAGTAGATAGAAGTAAGATAGAAGAAATTATTAAAGATGAGATAGAAAAAGGAAAAGTTAACGTTAAGGAAATTTTATTAAAAGAATTAGAAAATGAAGCAAAATCTGAACCTACTGAAAGTAAAAAAGGTGAGCCATTAATTCAACCAGAAAATCCAAAATATGAGATTCCAACTGATAAGAATATTGAAGAATCTAAAGTGGGGACAATAGCTAAAGAAAATACACATAAAGAGAATCTGCCACCTAAAGAAAATACGGTAACTTTCAAATCTAATGAAAAAGAAAATGTGAAAGCACCTATATTATTAGATTCAAAAGAAAATAAAGTTATTGCTAAAGAAACTAAAACATTACCTAATACAGGTACATCATCACAGTCAACTGCAATAATAGGATTAATTAGTGCAGCAGTTGCATTAAGATTAAGAAAAAAAGCTGAATAATATATAAAAAGAGAACTTGGTGTAGTTCTCTTTTTATTTTTCTATTATTTCAAATCTAGTCTTCTCACCGTAATATAACAGAAGTGAAGATAGTATTGATTTCAATTGTTCAAAATTATCTGTTTTTAAATTTATTTCCGCCTTACCAGAGATTACATTAAAAGCATCACCACTTTTTACAGAGATTATCTCTATATTTTTATATTTTGTGGTTTTTCTTACAAATTCACTAGCAATAACTGTTGTATCGATGGCTTCATGTGGTTCAGCACCGTGGCCACCTTTACCGTAGATAGTAACTAAATATGTATTCATAGCTATTGTTCCCCCTTAAGATTGCTTATTACATTAGCAGAATCAAATGCTAGTGTTAAGAAGATTGAAGCTGTTTGTTTCATTACTTCTTCTTCAAAATCAAAATTTGGGTGATGGTGTGGATACTTAGCGAATGTAGAATTTCCTGCACCAATTAAGAAGAATGCACCAGGTACTTTTTCAACATAATATGCAAAATCTTCCCCAATCATTAACGGTTCAACTTCCATCTGTTTAATATCTGGAAGGATCTTAGAAGTTGCTTTTTGTATTTCTATTGTTCCTTTTTTGTGATTTATAAGAGGTGGATAACCTCCGTAGTAAATAAATTCTATATTAGTATTAGAATATTCATTTTCTAGAGCTTTGCATAGGTTTTGAAGCTTAGTTAGTACCATTTTATGAAGTTCTTTGTTGAAATGTCTTATCGTTCCAGTGATACTTGCTTCTTCAATAGAACTTTCTAATTTTCCAAGGGTGATTACAAGTGTTTCTCTTGGTTTAGAAAATCGGGAAATTATTTGTTGTGTCATGCTAACGAATTCTGCAGCGATAATATTAGCATTTTCCTTAGTGTTAATTTTCACTTCAAATCTATCCGCAGCAGCACATAATTCTCTGTAGCTATAACCTAAAGTTCCAAGAGGAAGTGGTGTCCAAAGATGAGCTCCAAATATTGCATCAACATCTTGTAAGCAACCAGCATTTATCATAGGTTTTGCTCCACCTGGAGCTTGTTCTTCACCATATTGAAAAACTGCGACAACATCGTGTGGAAGTTTTTCTTCATTTTGCATCAAAACTTTACACATTGCAAGTAATGCTGTTGTATGTCCATCATGTCCACAAGCATGCATTGCATTAGGAATCGTAGATTTGTAAGGAGTATCTTTTGCATCGTCTATAGGGAGAGCATCAAAATCTGCTCGAAAAGCGATTGATTTTGAAGAATCTTGTCCCTTAATTCTTGCAACAATACCATTTAGGCCAACTTTTGTTTTAATATCAGTAATACCAATTTTTTCTAAATATTCTTTAATGAAACTCGCTGTATTTTTTTCGTTAAATGAAACTTCAGGATGCATATGCATATAGCGACGAAGTTCAATCATTTCTGGATAAAATTTTTCAAGTTCATCTTTTATAATTTTTTCAATCATAAAAACCTCCAGCTTACTTTTATAAATTATAAATACAATTATAGCACAAATATTTTAATAAATAGAGGATTGTTATAGAAAATGTTTTCAATTATTTTTTATTTTTGATATAATATGGGTAAAATAGACACTAGTAAAACTCAATTCGGGGGTGGGAGCATGGATACATTAGATTAATAGAGAGATTTTATTAAAAAGGAGTTAATGTATGCAAATATTAAATATTAAAAACATAGAGTTTGAAAAACAAGGAAAGATATTATTTAAAATTGAAAAATTGAGTATTAACACTGGTGATATTATTGGTTTAATAGGTAAAAATGGTTCAGGGAAGACAACTCTGTTAAAATATATAGATGACTTGCTTAAAGATGGAAATAACATTTCATCAGAATTTTTAGAATTTGGAGAAAATTCTCTTCTTAAAAAAAGTGGAGGGGAAGTTGTTGTAAACAAGATTAGAGGTAGTTTATTGTCGAATGTTGAGCTATATTTACTAGATGAACCATCAACATACTTAGATTATAATAATGCTAACAAAATAGCTAATCTTATAAAAAGAACTCCAGCGACTTTTTGTATAGCAAGTCATGACAGAAATTTTCTAAACAATGTTTGTACTAAGTTATGGATAATCGAAAACAATACCGTGAGAGAATTTAATGGGAATTATCATGAGTACAAGTTTCAAGAAGAAATTGAAACTACTGAGTATGAAGCTGAACTGCAAAAGTACAAAAAAGAAGCTAAGAAGATAAAGAAAAGCATCCAAGAGATGAAAGAGGAACAGGGGAAAAAATCTGGAAAGCCAAAGAATATGAGTGGATCAGATTATAGAATTATAGGTGTAAAAACTAAAATTTCACAAAATCAAAAGAGATTACAGAAGAAAATATCAAGACAAGAAGATAAGCTACAGGCTAACATTAAACCTAAGCCGTTAAAAGATAAATATGATATTGAATTTTTAGAGATATTTAAAGAAACTCATAAGAAGAGTTTTTGCATTGACGAGAAAATCTGTGAAATAGATGGGAAAATTCTTTGGAATGCACCTGGTTTTACTTTTGCTAGTGGTGATAAGATTTTAATTAAAGGGAAAAACGGTTCAGGGAAAACTACTTTTTTAAAATATGTGAAAAATTCTATTCCTAATTCTTTGCAAGTAGCATATTTTGAACAAAATAACTTCGATATTTTTAAAGAAGAAAAAACATTATTTGAATTTGTGAAAGAATTCACTACACTAGATGATATAGAACTTAGAAATATACTAGCTTTGCTAAATTTTAGAGGTGATGATATCGATAAAAAGATATCAGTCTTAAGTAAAGGGGAGAAAGTTAAACTTTATTTCGTAAGTTTACTTTTCAGAAAAACAGATGTACTGTTATTAGATGAGATAACTAACTTTTTAGATGTTGTTGCGATAGAAGCGGTAGAGAAGATATTAAAGAAATATCCTGGTATACTTATTATGGTGAGTCACGATATGGAGTTTATCGATAATATTGCAACTAAGGTTATAAATATTACGAATAAAGAAGTACTGAAATTCGAATAAATTAGAGGTTAGTAGGACGTTATAGTAGAAAAATTATGATGAAAATTATTATAGCTGCATTTTTAATATTGGGTTTTGTCTCGGCTGCGGTAGCTAGTGCGAGATGGAAAGAAAAGGATGAGAATGAATAAAAAGAAAAGTGGATTATTGGAGACATTTAATTGCTCCAATAATCCATTATTGCATTTGACAAATCTTATATTATGGTATATAATATTGATAATTTGAATAACACATCTTTAATGTGATCCAGAGAGGTCAGCAAAGATTTATTAATTGGAAAACCAAGTTTATTTATGCTGTCCTGCTCAATAGAGTAGGCTATTTTTTTTGAGGTGAAGTATGAAAAAACGAATTCTTTTCGACGAAATAATGATTTCTAGAATGATTACTAGAATTGCGAATGAAATTATCGAACAAAATAAACTAGATGATATAGTTTTAGTAGGTATTCAAACTAGAGGAATTCATATCGCCAAAAGATTGAAACAAAAAATCAAAGAAATTGAAAATACTAATATTCCAGTAGAAACACTTGATATAAAATTTTATCGTGATGATTTAGAAAAAATAAGTGAAGAACCTGAAATAAAAGTTCCACGTTTTAAACTTGATTTGACAAACAAAGTTGTAATTATTGTAGATGATGTTCTTTATACAGGAAGAACGGTAAGAGCAGCGATAGATGCCATAATGGATGCAAGTCGACCAAAAGCAATTCGTCTTGCTATTCTTGTAGACAGAGGACATAGAGAACTGCCGATTAGAGCAGATCATATTGGAAAAAATATTCCTACTTCAAGAAAGGAAAATGTAAAAGTTCATTTAAATGAAGTAGATGATGTTGAGGAAATATTATTAATTTAAATATAAAATCTTTTTAAGGTAGTCCAGAGAGGCTAACAAGGGATTGAATTTAAAGTTTTTACTTTATTTGAGTATAGCTATATTTAGGTATAACTATGCCCAGATAATAACTTGAATTTAATAGTTGATGAACAGTCATACCTTGTAGCCAGATGGATACGAGGTATTTTTTTATACAAAATGGAGGAATTACTATGAGAAATATAGTAAAAATGTCTGATCTGACAAATGAAGAAGTTTATCAACTGATAGAAAGAGCTTTAGAGTTAAAAAATGGTAAGCAGGTAGAACCAAGAGAAGACCTATATGTAGCGAATTTATTCTTTGAGAACTCAACTAGAACGAAACATAGTTTTGAGGTAGCTGAGCACAAACATAGATTAAATGTAATAAACTTTGAGGTCTCAACTTCATCAGTAAATAAAGGTGAAACTTTATATGATACATGTAAAACATTAGAGATGTTAGGTTGTAACATATTGGTTATTAGACATGGTCAAGACGCTTACTACAATGAACTGACTAATTTAAATATTCCGATTTTGAGCGGAGGAGATGGTAGTGGAGAACATCCAAGCCAATGTTTGCTTGACTTAATGACGATGTATGAGAAGTTTGGAACATTCGAAAATCTTAATGTTATTATTGCTGGAGATATTAAAAATTCTCGCGTAGCAAGAAGTAATTACAATATGCTTACAAGATTAGGAGCAAGAGTGAGATTTGTATGTCCTGACATTTTTAAAGACGAAACACTTGGAGAAGTAGTGGACTTTGATAAAGTAGTTGGAGAAGTTGATGTTTGTATGTTGCTAAGAGTTCAACATGAAAGACATGATTCTAAGATGGGGTTAAGTAAAGATGAATATCATAATAACTTCGGATTAACTAAAGAACGCTATGAAAGATTAAAAGAATCTGCAATAGTGATGCATCCAGCTCCTGTTAATAGAGATATGGAAATTGCTTCGGAACTAGTTGAAGCACCTAAATCGGTAATCTTTGAACAGATGAAAAATGGAATGTTTATGAGACAGGCAATGATAGAAAAAATAATTAAAGACAATAATTTATAAAGAGGAGAAGCATATGTTACTTTTAAAAAACGGTAAAATTTTAGAAAATGGTGTATTAGTAGGAAGAGATATTTTAGTTGAGGATAAAAAAATTGTAAAAATCTCTGAGAACATCGAAGAAAATGGAGCTAAGGTATTAGATTTAGAAGGGAAATTTGTTTCACCAGGATTTATTGATGTTCACGTACACTGGAGAGAGCCAGGATTTGAATACAAAGAAAACATTTATCACGCTTCAAGAGCAGCAGCACGTGGTGGATTCACTACGGCAATGCCTATGCCGAACTTAAATCCAGTACCAGATAACTATGAGAACCTAAAATTACAGCTAGATATTATCGAACGTGATTCAGTAATTAGAGCGATTCCTTTCGGAGCTATAACAAAAGGGGAAGAAGGTAAAGAATATGCTGATTTCGAAGAATTAGCTGAGCATGTGTTTGCCTTTAGTGATGACGGTCGTGGAGTACAAGATGCTAACATGATGTATGAATCTATGATGGTTGCTGCTAAATTAAATAAAGCAATCGTAGCTCACTGTGAAGATAACTCATTAATCCGTGGAGGATGTATGCACTGTGGACGTAGAAGTCGTGAATTAGACTTGCCAGGAATTCCTTCAGTTTGTGAAAGTGTTCAAATTGCACGCGATGTACTTCTAGCTGAAGCAGCAGGATGTCACTACCATGTTTGTCACGTATCTACTAAAGAATCAGTTAGGGTAGTAAGAGAAGCGAAGGCAGCAGGAATAAAAGTAACTTGTGAAGTGTGTCCTCACCACCTAATAAGTGATGAAATGGATATTCCAGAAGATAACGGAATGTGGAAGATGAATCCACCGCTAAGAGCACGTGAAGATAGAAATGCTCTTATCGCAGGTCTATTAGATGGAACAATCGATGTAATAGCGACAGACCACGCACCACATGCTACTCATGAAAAAGACTTATCAATGAGAAAAGCAGCGTTTGGTATTGTTGGAAGTGAGACAGCATTCAGTCAACTTTATACGAAGTTTGTTAAAACTGGAGTATTCTCACTAGACTTACTAGTTAAACTAATGACAGAAAAAGTTGCAGATACTTTCGATTTACCATATGGACGTTTAGAAGAAGGTGGTTTTGCAGACTTAGTAGTAATCGACTTAGAAAAATCACTGAAAATTGATCCAGAAAAATTCTTATCTAAAGGTAGAAATACACCGTACGTAGGAGAAGAAATTTATGGAATACCAGTACTAACACTATGTGAAGGTCAAGTTGCATACAAAGATAGTGAAGTATTTGAAGTTTAAAAAATAAAAAACTTAGAAAGAGAGAACAAAGATGTACAGTTACGATAGACAACTAATTTTAGAAGATGGAACAGTATATAAAGGATATGGATTCGGTGCTAACAAAGCACTAGCAGGAGAGGTAGTATTTAACACAGGTATGACGGGTTATCAAGAAACACTTTCTGATCCATCATATAATGGACAAATAGTAACATTTACTTATCCATTAATCGGAAACTACGGAATCAACAGAGATGACTTTGAGACAATTAATCCGAGTATTAAAGGACTTATCGTTAGAGAAGTTTGTAAAAAACCATCTAACTTTAGAACAGAATACAGTTTAGATGAAGTGTTAAAAGAACTTAATATTCCAGGAATTTCGGGAATCGATACACGTAGTTTAACAAGAAAAATAAGAGAACATGGTACAATCAAAGGAATAATTACTGACCTTTGTATGGATCCAGAAGAACAATTAGAAAATCTTAGAAAAACTGACTTACCAACAAATCAAATTGAACAAGTATCAACGCAAAAAGCATTCTTATCTTCAGGAAGTGGATACAGAGTAGTACTAGTAGACTTTGGTATGAAATCAGGAATACTAAGAGAATTAAATGAACGTAATTGTGATATTGTTGTTGTACCTCACAATGTAACTGCTGCGGAAATCTTCAGACTTAATCCAGATGGAATTATGTTAAGTAATGGACCTGGAGATCCAGAAGATGTACCAGAAACAATCGAGATGCTTAAAGAAGTTATGCCGAAAATTCCAGTTTTTGGAATTTGTATGGGACACCAACTTATTGCATTAGCATCAGGAGCGAAAACATACAAACTTAAATTTGGTCACCGTGGAGCTAACCACCCAGTTAAAAACCTAATAACTGGAAAAGTTGATATTACTTCACAAAACCATGGTTTCAGTGTAGATATCGAATCATTAAAAGATACAGATTTAGAGCTTACACACTTATCAGTGAATGATAAAACATGTGAAGGAGTACGTCATAAAAAATACCCAGTATTTTCAGTACAATATCACCCAGAAGCATCACCAGGACCACACGATCCTAACTACTTATTCGATCAGTTTATAGATTATATGAGAGAATTTAAAGAAAACAAATAGAAAATAACCTGAGAAATTATAGAGTATCGATGCAAAATTAAGGAGAATAAAAATGCCAAAACGTAATGATATAAAAACAATACTAGTAATAGGATCTGGACCAATTACAATAGGTCAAGCAGCAGAGTTTGACTATGCTGGGACTCAAGCGTGTCTGTCTTTAAGAGAAGAAGGGTATGAAGTTATCTTAGTTAACTCTAACCCAGCGACAATAATGACTGATAAAGAAATTGCAGATAAAGTTTATATGGAACCTTTAACTCTTGAGTTTGTAAGTAAAATTATCAGAAAAGAAAGACCTGATGCATTACTTCCAACATTAGGAGGACAAGTGGGGCTTAACCTTGCGGTTGAGTTACACAAAAGTGGAATCTTAGATAAATACGGAGTTGAATTACTAGGAACGAAATTAAGTTCAATCGAACAAGCAGAGGATAGAGAATTATTCCGTGATCTTATGAATGAACTTAATGAACCAGTTCCAGAATCAGCGATTATTACAACTTTAGATGAAGCGAGAGAATTTGTTGCTGAAATAGGATATCCGGTAATTGTTCGTCCTGCCTTCACTATGGGAGGAACAGGTGGAGGTATCTGTTACGATGAGAAAGATTTAGAAGAAATCGTAAGTAGTGGATTACACTATTCACCAGTTACTCAATGTTTATTAGAAAAATCTATCGCTGGATTTAAAGAAATTGAATACGAAGTAATGCGTGACTCTAACGATACAGCGATTGTTGTATGTAACATGGAAAACATTGACCCTGTTGGGATTCACACAGGGGATTCAGTAGTAGTAGCACCTTCTCAAACATTAACAGACAGAGAGTATCACATGCTACGTAATGTATCATTAAAAATTATTAGAGCTTTAAAAATTGAAGGTGGATGTAACGTACAACTTGCACTTGATCCAAATTCATTCAAATACTATATTATAGAAGTTAACCCAAGGGTATCACGTTCATCAGCTTTAGCATCAAAAGCTACAGGATATCCAATTGCGAAAATTGCAGCGAAAATTGCTGTAGGATTAACTCTTGATGAAATTATAAACCCAGTTACACAAAACTCGTATGCTTGTTTCGAACCAACACTTGACTACGTAGTAAGTAAAATTCCACGTTTCCCATTTGATAAATTTGAAAATGCGGATAGAAAATTAGGAACACAAATGAAAGCTACTGGTGAAGTAATGGCGATGGGTAGAACTTATGAAGAAAGTTTACTAAAGGCTATCCGTTCATTAGAATATGGTGTGCACCACCTTGGACTACCTAATGGAGATGATTTCACATTAGAAGAAATTATTGACAAGATTAAACAAGCCGGAGATGAAAGATTATTCTTTATCGGAGAAGCTTTAAGACGTGGACAAAGCACAAAAGATATTCACGATATTACAAAAATTGATATGTTCTTCTTAGAGAAAATGCAAAATATCATCGATATTGAGCATGAATTAAAAGACAATGTAGGAAATATAGATTTACTAGAATATGCTAAAAAATACGGATTCTCTGATAAGGTAATTGCCCACAGATGGGGAGTGACAGAAGATGATATCTATAACCTTCGTCAAGAAAATAAAATAACACCAGTATTCAAAATGGTTGATACATGTGCAGCTGAGTTTGTTTCAGAAACACCATACTTCTACTCAAGTTATGAACAAGAGGAAGAATCAATTGTTAGCGATAAGAAAAAAATTGTTGTACTAGGATCTGGTCCTATCCGAAT
>ERZ773008.2372-NODE-2372-length-12334-cov-10.714309_pt1 | contig 12334 bp, 7 predicted proteins | sample MGYA00580664_ERZ773008 | MGnify/ENA primary metagenome ERZ773008 (study PRJEB29015, sample SAMEA2738016) | human oral metagenome | biome: human oral; feature: human-associated habitat; material: dental | place: China | collected 2048 ... | reverse complement strand
CCTCGCAGGTGTGGTTGTAGACGACGTCGAGCACGACCTCCAGGCCGGCCTCGTGGAGCATGGAGACCATGCCGCGCACCTCGTCCAGGACCGCCTGCGGGCCGGCCGCACGCGCCGCGGCCGTGGCGTAAGAGGGCTCGGGCGCGAAGTAGCTCAGCGTGGAGTAGCCCCAGTAGTTGCTCAGGCCCCGCTTGGTCAGGAAGGGCTCGCTCACCGAGGCGTGGATCGGCAGCAGCTCGATCGTGGTGATCCCCAGGGCCTTGAGGTGCTCGACCGTCACCGAGTGGGCCAGCCCCGCGTAGGTGCCGCGCAGCTCCTCGGGCACGCCCGGCAGCTGGTAGGTCAGGCCCTTGACGTGGGCCTCGTAGATGATGGTGCGTTCGCGGGGCACGCGCGGGCCCGACACCACCGGGAAGGTGTCACCGGTGACGACGCCGACGACCGTGTGACCGGCCGAGTCCAGGTGGGAGGGTCGCCACGGCTCTGCCGCGGGGACCAGGTCGTCGGTGACCTCGTGGGCGTAGACGGACGGGCCCAGGTCCACCTGTCCGTCCAGAGCGCGGGCGTAGGGGTCCAGCAGCAGCTTGCGGGGGTTGTAGAGCAGCCCCTCGTGCGGGTTCCACGGCCCGTAGGCGCGGTAGCCGTAACGCTGTCCGGCGCCGACGCCGGGGACGTGGGCGCTCCAGGCGCCCCGCAAGGGCCCGTGCATCCCGATCCGGGTCTCCTCCGCCACGGTGCCGTCGTCTCCCATGGTCAGCAGGCACAGGTCCATGGCTGTGGCGTGGGGGGCGTGGACCGCGAAGTCCGCGCCGTCACCGCTGAGAGTGACGCCCAGCCCGTGGTCAGGAGCTGATGGCAGCTCGGCGCGCGGTGCTGGAGAGGGCTCAGGCGTCGAAGGCATGGGCCCATTGTCCTGGCACCCGCTGATGGCCACCACTTGAGGGGCAGTGAGGTCTCACTCGTGCGAGTGTGCCGCGTCGCGTTTAGGCGCCACAGCGCGATGGCATCGTCAACACCCGCCATCATGTTGTCGCCGGTAATCAGTTCGCTGACACCGTGTCAGGGTGACTCAGCGCTCAGTGGCGAGATGCTGCTGTTATGGCAACCTTGAGCCCATGAGAATCGTGGTCTGCATCAAGCACGTTCCCGACGTGCAGTCCGAGCGCCGCCTTGAGGACGGCCGCCTCGTGCGCGGTGAGGAGGACGTCCTCAACGAGCTCGACGAGAACGCCGTCGAGGCCGCTGTCTGTCTGGCCGAGGAGGCCGACGGCGAGGTCATCGCTCTGACCATGGGACCCGAGGACTCCGAGGACGGGGTGCGGCGCGCCCTCCAGATGGGGGCCGACTCCGGGGTTGTCGTCGCCGACGACGCCCTGGCCGGAGCCGACGTCGTCACCACCGCCCGGGTCCTGGCCGCGGCCATCGAGCGCATCGGCGAGGTGGATCTGGTCGTCACCGGCATGGCCTCCCTGGACGCCATGACCTCGATGCTGCCCGGCGCCCTCGCCGCCGCCCTGCACCTGCCGGCCCTGACCCTGGCCAACCAGCTCGAGGTCGAGGGCGGCGCCGTGACCGTCACCCGCACCGTGGGCGCCGTTCGCGAGGTCGTCAGCGCCCCGCTGCCCGCCCTTGTCAGCGTCACCGACCAGGCCAACGAGCCCCGCTACCCCAACTTCGCCGCCATGCGGGCCGCGAAGAAGAAGCCCATCGACTTCTGGGAGGCCTCCGAGCTCGGCCTTGAGGTCGCCGACCCGGCCGTGAGAGTCGTCGACGACGAGGCCCGACCCGCCCGCGAGGCCGGCATCATCCGCACCGACGCCGGTGAGGCGGGCCGAGAGCTCGCCGCCTGGCTCGTGGAGAACAAGCTCGTCTGAGGGTGAGCCGCAGCGCCCGCCCGCTCAGCTCGGCGCCGCCCTCAATCAGGGCGCACGAACCGGGAGCGCTGCCCCACCCGCCTCATACCGCCTGCGAAAGAAGCTGATTCCCATGCTCGATGCCCCCCTCCTCGTCCTCGTCGACCTCGAGACCGCCGAGTCCGCCCCCACCGGCCCCAGCCTGGAGCTGCTCACTGCCGCTCGGGGCCTGACCGGCGGCGACGTCATCGCCCTGGCACTTCAGCCCCTGGGCGAGCCGGCCCGTGCGGCCCTGGCCGGCGCCGGAGCCACCCGCCTGCTGACCGCCGACCTGGGCGAGTCCGCCCACCTGCCCGCCACCGCGGCCGACGCCGTCGTGGCGGCCGTGAGCGCCGTGGCACCCGCCGCGGTCCTCGTCGTGTCCGACTACCGCGGTAAGGAGCTGGCCGGGCGGGCCGCTGTCCTGCTCGGCTCGGCCTGCGTCTGCGACGCCACCGCCCTGGAGGCGGCCGGTGCGGGGGACGACTCCGTGCTGCGCGCCTCCAAGTTGGTCCTGTCGGGTTCCTGGTCCACCACCGCCTCCGTGGGCTCGGCCGGCAGCGCCCCGATCATCGCCGTGCGCCCCGGGATCGTCGAGGTCACCGTTGCCGACGGTGCGCCGCTGACCGCCGAGCCCCTCGAGGTGCCCGTCAGCGCCGAGGCTGCCGCAGTACGCCTCGTCTCGCGCGAGGCCGCCTCCGTCGCCTCCGGCCCGGTCCTGAGTGAGGCTCGCACCGTCGTCGTGGGCGGCCGCGGCGTGGATGGCGACTTCGACCTGGTCCGATCCCTGGCCGAGCCGCTCAACGCCGCCGTCGGCGCCACCCGCGTGGCCTGTGACGAGGGCTGGATCGAGCGCAGCGCCCAGATCGGCCAGACCGGTGAGACCGTCTCCCCGCGCCTGTACATCGGGCTCGGCGTCTCCGGCGCCGTCCACCACACCAGCGGTATTCAGGGAGCCGGCACCGTCGTCGCCATCTGCGACGACTCCGAGGCCCCGATCTTCGAGATGGCCGACTTCGGCGTCGTCGGCGACGTCACCGAGGTCGTGCCCCAGCTCGTCGAGGAGCTCGCCACGCTGCGCGGCTGAACCGGAACCGCAAGCAGACGCGCTACGCAGCACCGATAGACCTGGGGGGGGAGGACGATGATCGTAAGATCGAAGAGCCGGCGGAGCCCGGACCACGAAAGGTGCTGCGTCCCACGGCCGAGGAGCGGTGGGCCGATGAGCTGGACGCGCTAGCTGCCGCAGATGCCGAGTCAGGTGCGGAGGTCCCGCCGGGCTGGAGCCTGTCGCCCCGCTCTGTGCGTGCTTTTGTTCTCGGGAACGAGGACCTTGGTGTCACCCGGAAGTTCTACGGTGACGATCCTCTGATCGACCGCGCGATCGTCACCCTGCTGGGACGTCAGGGGCTGATGCTAGTCGGAGAGCCTGGAACCGCGAAGTCCATGCTCTCCGAGTTGCTCGCCACCGCGATCTGTGGGGCCTCGACCCTGACCATTCAGGGATCGGCAGGCACCACCGAGGATCACATCCGCTACTCCTGGAACTACGCCCTCCTTATCGCCGAGGGCCCCACGCTCAGAGCCCTGGTACCCTCACCGGTCTACCAGGCCATGGAGCAGGGTGCCCTGGTGCGTTTCGAGGAGATCACCCGCTGCCCGCCCGAGATCCAGGACACCCTCGTCTCGGTGCTCTCCGAGAAGCAGCTCATGGTCCCTGAGCTGGGAGACGGCTTTGGGATCAGCGCGGCGCCGGGATTCAACGTCATCGCCACTGCCAACCTCCGCGACCGCGGCGTGCACGAGATGTCCTCGGCGCTCAAACGGCGCTTCAACTTTGAGATGGTCAGGCCCATCACCGACCGCGGCTTCGAGGCCGAGCTCATCGCCCGCGCCCTGGACGCCGAGCTCGGTGAGCAGCGTGCGCCGATGAGCCCGGAGGTCCTCGACATCCTGGTGACCGCCTTCGCCGACCTGCGCACCGGAACCACTGCCACCGGCACCCCGGTCAAGCGCCCCGAGACCGTCATGTCCACCGCCGAGGCCGTTAACGTCGGCGTGGCAGCCTCCTTGAGCGCACGCTACCTCGGTGACGGCGCTGTTCGGGCGTCCGATATCGCCCGTCAGATGGTGGGGGTGGCCCTCAAGGGACAGGACGAGGACGCCAAGCGCATGCGGTTCTATGTCGACTCGGTGGTGCGTGAGCGCGCCGACGATGCAGATCCCTGCCCGGCTTCAGCGCGCTCTGGACTCCCAGCTGCACTGGGGTCGAGCGGGTGTCCATCTCGTCCCGATCCGGCACCACTCGCCGGCCTGCGCGTTGGCCCTGTCGGCGCTCCTGGAGGAGGTGCGTCCGGACACGGTTCTCATCGAGGGACCGGTCGAGTACGCCGCCCTCCTGCCTGCTCTTCAGGACCCGACGACTATTCCTCCGGTGGCGCTGCTCTCCCTGGGGAAGCGCACTGCCTCTTATTATCCGCTGGCCGAGTTCTCTCCGGAATGGGTCGCCCTGCGGTGGGCGGGCGAGCACGGTGCCGAGGCCGTCTTTATCGACCGCAGCGTCTGTCTTCGAGATAACGATCCCCACGACGATACTTCTGGCACGGTTGCTCGTACTCTCCAGGCCGAGCGGCACGTCGCCCGGTCTCGCAGCCTGGACGCCCTCGCTCGGCGCCTGGGATGCCGCGACCACGATGAGGTATGGGAGCACCTCTTCGAGGACCGTGCCACCGTCGATATCCGCAGCTGGCGGGGCTTCTTTGCCGATACGCTGGCCTGGTCGGGGCTCGCCCGCCTTGACACTGAGCGCCAGGTCCTCGATGCCGACGGCACCCATGCCCGCGAGGCAGTCATGGCGGCGGCTCTGCGAGATCGCCTGCCCGATTCGTCCGGGGTCATCAAGGCTGCCAGCCGCGCCGTCAAGACCCCGATAGTCGTTATTACCGGGGGCTTTCACACGATGGCGCTACTCGACTGCCTCGACAAGACCGAGCGGGCCGCCTGGTTGCCCGAGCCGCAGCCCCAACCTGGTGGGCCGGCATGGCTCGTTCGCTACGATTTCGCCCGACTCGATGCCTTGCGCGGTTACGGCGCCGGCATGCCCTCACCTGGCCTGTGGCAGCGCGCCTGGAGGACCCGCACCGGCTCCAGCCTGCTGTCTAACCGCAGCAGTGACTCGATGACGGCCAAGAGACAGGCCGTGCTGTCCGCTCCCGAGCCGGAGAAAGCCGCCCGAGACTTCGCCGCCACCGTGGTCCTCGATGTCGCCACCGCTCTGCGCGAGCTCGGTGAACCACTGGGGACCGCCCAGGTGCTCGCCACTGTTGAGCAGGCTCTGGGACTGGCCGCCCTGCGCGGGCGCGCCTGGCCCGGCCGCTGCGACCTCATCGACGCCCTCTCCAGCTGCCTGGTCAAGGACGAGTCCGGGATCTCTGGCAACCTGGGGGCCGCTGTCGCCTCCGTCCTGGCCGCCTCCGACGTCGGGCAGGTCCCCGAGGGTACCGCCACACCGCCTCTGGTGTCACAGGTACGTGACCAGCTGCGCGCCGCCCGCTTCATCATCGACGACGCCACCGAGCACCGCGTCAGCCTCGACACCAGCCGTAGAGCACGCCACCGCGAGCGTCGCGAGCTGCTTGCCCGCCTGCGTTTCGTCGGTTCCAGCTTCGCCCATCAGATCTCCGGGGCCGACCTCGTCGCCGGAACCGGCATGGGCCAGTTCCTCGAGGAGTGGGTCTATAGCTGGAACCCCATGGTGGAGGGGGCACTCGTGCGCGCGGCCCAGGAGGCCCCAGATCTCGACGTTCTGGTCCGAACCCGCCTGGCCGAGCGACTCACCGGCGAGCTCGACGCCGACGCCCTTGCCACCCTGGTCAGTGAACTGGCGGTTATGGGGTTGGATGAGGAGGCCGGGCAGGTCTGCGACCGCTTGGAGGACCGTCTTGGTCGGCTCAATGATCTGGGTGAGCTCGCCGCGGCCCTGCACCGACTGGCGGCGCTGACCGAGTCCACCTCGCGCCTGCGTCTGAAGCGGGCCGTGCCCAGAATCCGTGCCATCGTGCGTCGAGGCACCGCCATGATCGCCCGTCTCGTCCCAGACCTGGCCGGCCTTGAAGACCCGGAAGCGGACGCGGCCGTCGATGCCCTCATCTCGGTACGCGACCTCCTCGTCCGTCTCACCGCTGACGAGTTCCGTGGTGACGATGACGGTGCTGTCCGAGGCCCGGACGCCGATGTGGGGGCGGTCATGCGAGAAGTCGAGGCCCTGCGTCTCAGTCGGGACGCCGCCGCAGTACTGGTCGGCTGCGCCACCGGCGTCGCAGCCTCTGCCGGGACGCTGGCCGAGCAGGAGGCGGCCAGCGCCGTCGTCGCCCATCTTGCAGTGGGCGCGGATCCGGGGCGAGCGGCGGACTTCATTGCAGGACTGGTACGGACCTCCCCAGATGTGCTGCTGTACTCCCCGGATACTGTCGAGGCCGTTACCGCCGCTCTCTCGACGCTGGACGACCAGGCCTTCATCGCTGTCCTACCGGACCTGCGCCGCGCCTTCACAACGCTCCGCCCCACCGAGACCCATCGCCTGGCCGTCATGGTGGCCGAGCTCCTGGGAACCAGCGCCGCCGACCTCGACGCCGTGTGGAGCGTTGCCCCCGCCCAGGCCGCCCTGGGGGGCTTAGGTCGAGCGTGACCTGATCGCCTCCTTGGAGCGCGACGGACTGGGGGAGTGGGTGAGATGACTGAGATGACCAGGAGCACGTCGTCGGACTGTCCTGGCTCTTGGAAGCACTCAGACCAGGAGCTGGCGGCACGCCGCTGGCGCATGGTCCTGGGTCGTTACGCTGAGCCAGCTCTTCCGCGCAGCTGGCAGGACGCCGAGCTTGATGAGGCGCTGGGCTATGTCTACGACCGTGAGTACACCGGCCGTGGGCACCGCTTGGGCAGCGGTGGCGCCAGCGGCGATCAGTCACGCGGCGGACCCGCGCCCTCGGTCCTGCAGGCGGTTGACTGGCTCGACGGTGCCCGCAGGCTCTTTCCGGTCTCCACCCTGGAGCGCCTGGAGAGCGACGCCCTGACGCGCTACGGGCTCACCGAGCTGCTCGAGGAGCCTGCCGCTGTTGACTCCATCGACACCAGCGCCGAGCTGGGAGCAGCCCTGCTGCGCATCAAGGGCACCATCTCGCCACAGCTCACCGAGGGACTGCGGGCCCTCATCGCCCGGATCGTCGCCGACATCATGGAACGGCTGCACCGTCCGATGACAACCGCCTTGAGCGGCCCCCGACGGCGCGCCAGCACCAGCCCTCACGCCTCTGCGCGCGACTTCGACTGGCGTCGCACCATCACCGCGAACCTGGGTAACGTAGACCCCGAGACCGGCCGCATGATCGTCGAGGACGTGCGTTTCATGGCGCGCCAGAGGAGACGCAACCTGACCTGGGACGTCATCATCCTGGTGGACCAGTCCGCCTCCATGGCCAGCAGCCTGCTCCACAGCGCGGTGATGGCCTCGATCCTGGCCGGCCTTCCCGGCCTGTCCGTGCGCCTGGCCGTTTTCGACACCACCGTCGTCGACCTCAGCAACATGGTGCACGATCCCGTTGAGGTCCTCATGACCAGTCAGCTGGGAGGCGGAACGGACATCGCCAACGCCGTCGGATACGCCGCTGAAGCGGTCACCAGCCCCAGTCGCACGATCGTAACGGTTATCAGTGACTTCGAGGAGGGCGGGTCGGTGTCCACCCTTGTGAAGCGTGTACGTGACCTGGTCGCGCAGGGTGTCACCGTACTAGGACTGGCCTCTCTGAGTGACGAAGGGCGTGTCTGGTATGACCGCGACGTCGCCGAGCGTCTGGCCGAGGTCGGGATGAGGATCGCCGCCATGACTCCGGACCGCTTTGCCACCTGGTTGGCGGAAGTAACCGCATGAACGAGCAGTCTGAGCCCGCCGCAGAGTCCCCCTACGCGGCCTTCGCGGTTTACGGTGCGCTCGACGACGTCGCCCTGGCCGCGCTGGGTAACCGGGGCCTGCTGCGTCGTGGGCGCGCCGAACTAGCGGCCGGACGCGTCGAACCCGGCAGCGGCCCCGCAGGCACCAACGCCGTATCGCGTCCTGTGCCGGAGGCGGTCACCATCCGGGTCGGCCGGCCGCCGTTCCCGGTCACCCTGACGTCCACCGGACCCCAGGACGCGCGCTGCCCCTGCCCCGTGGCCGGTATCTGCCTGCATGTCGTGGCCGCCTGCCTGTGGATGCGCGAGGCAGTCAACCACAGAAGCGCCGATCATGACGCCGCCAACGAGGCCACGTGCCCTCCTCCACCTCAGGGGGCACCCACCTGGACACGGATACCCACAGCGCCCGCCCGGGAGAGCAGGAGTGACCCGGTCCTGGAGGAGGTGCTCACCTGGGATCCTGTCGATGTCTCGAAGTCCCTCGGCGCAGAGGCCCGGCGACGTGTACAAACATCCTTGGCTGGATTCGACCCAGCCCAGCTCGCCGCCGGCACCGAGGTGACCAGCGCTCCCGGGCGACTGAGCATCACCTGGTCCGGCGCCCCCGAGGTCGTTGTGCTGGCGGGGCTTGGACCTCGAGGCATGATCGTCTCCGGGCGCCATTCCCCGGCGGCCAACGCGGCCTGGCGCCTCCAGGCCGTCATCCGGCTCTTTGCCCGAGCAGGGCGATACTGGCCGTGGCCGGACGAGGAGACTGTCCTCAGCGACCACCAGCGCAACACCCTCTCGGCGGTCTCGCACGCCATTGAGACCATCGTCTCCACAGGGATCTCTCACGCCGGCCCCCGCAGCGCCGATGACCTCGAGCGCCTTGCCCAGATGAGCCGCCTGGAGGAGCTTCCCCGGCTGTCCCGGCTGCTGACCTCCGCCGCCGGAAGGCTCCGAGCACTCGCCGAGCGTGACGACGCCGTCGACGAGGCCGCCGTTCTCAGCGTCCTGGCTGCGGCCTGGTCCTTAACCCGTGCGCTCGCGGACCCCACCGGCCCAGCCGACCCCGCTCTCATCGGGCGAGTCGACACCGAGGTGGCCGAGACTGGCCTGCTGCTGCCACTGAGCGCCACCTGGTGGACGGCCCCGTCGGGAAGTCGAGGACTGACCATCAGACTCTGGGACCTGGACAACGGCCGACCGGAGTCGATCACCACCGGACGGGCTGCCGGGGTCGACGCGGCCTTCCGCTACTCGCAGGACGCCACCCTGTTGTGGGGCACCTCGGTGAAGAACATACTGTCAGGTCCCTTGCGCCTGACGGGTGCCGCACGCCGTCCTGACGGCACCCTGGCCCCTTCCAGCCGCACGGCCGTCACCCGCCGCAGCGGCGAGGCCGGCTACGACGACGTCGACCTGGAAGCCGTGGCCGGCCATCTCCAACAGATCGGCTCCGGGCCGGAGGAGGCCCGCTTCGAGGTCCCCGTTCCTCGGATCCGTCTGATCATGGTCGCCGAGGACGGCCTGGGACCGATCGACATCGACGAGGTCCACCAGCACTACCTGTGGCCGGTGACGGGCACCGATGGGTGCAGGCACCTGCTGAGCATGGAGGTCGGCGGACGGGAGATGCAGATGGTCTCCGACGTGCGCTCCCGTGAGCTCCAGGTATGCGCCATCACCGTCGAGGACTGCCGCCCGACTGGGATCTTCGTGCGTGAGTATGACCGGATCTGCCTTCTGACGGCCACCTACCCTCCGTCACGCAGCGTCTCCAACCTGGGATTCCGCCGGCAGCGCAGACGCAAGGAGCAGATCCAGAGGCGGACGCCTACCCAGGCACCTGACAAGATCGCGACGGATCGATCCCCGATGCAGGTGCTCGCCCAGGACGTGCACGAGGCGCTCACCGCGCTCGCGGCCTCCGGGACGATGCGGCCCACGGGCATGGTGTCGCACGTGCTGCGCACTCGCGCCCGCCTCGCCGACGATCTCCAGCTCACCACCCTGGCGGCCGCGCTCAACGAGCTGGATAGCCGGCCGAGCCCCGGCGCCGTGCTGCTGGCCTGCGCCGTCGTCGACCGGATCGACGCCCTGACTCGTTGATCTCACTTTAAGTGGTTCCTCTTGATCGGCGATCTCCAGAAGAATGTGTCGTCATTTCCTCATCCGGTGCCGCACAAGACCTGCACAATACAGATATGACGGTCACGCCAAGGTCTCAGAATGCAGCTGGCAGTGTGAGCCAGGATGCAACGAAACAGACGGAGCAGCGAGCGGCAATGGACCCGTTGGAGGCTACGCCGACCTCGGTGCCGCCCACGAGTCCCTTGTCCGAGGACCGTGCGGCGTTGCTCGACGATGTGTGCCGATCACTCGACGGTTCCGACACGCGCATCAGCAGAGGCATTGATCGTAGCCACCTGGAGAAGGCCCTGCCGTGGGATACCGATCCGCGCCTTGTCGCCGACGCCCTCGCCCGGGCCGGGCACCCGCCCGAGGTCGTGCGGGCGATCACCTGGGAGTGGGCCCTATGGACCTGCGAGCCCGAGGACAGCTGGCCGTGGATGGCCCAGGACCTGGCGCGAGCCATAGAGCTGATGGAGGACTCGACGTCGGCGACGCGAGTGCTGCGGGCACTGGAGTACTTCCCGGCCGTCCCCAAGGTCATGGTGCCGGCCCTGGTGCAGGTCGCCGTGGGACGTTCCGAGCACAACCGGGCGCTGGCTCAGAATCTACTGGCCGGCTTCCCCGAGGTCGGGGACCTGGCCCTCGAGGCGGTGACGAGTCCGATCGCGCACGTGCGCCGGGTGGGTGCGGCCTGGTTGGCCGGTCTCACGATCCCCGACGGCGTCACACGGCTGCGGGCCGCCCGTGCTCAGGAGGATGACCGCCTCGCGCGGGCCGACCTGCTGCGCACATTGCAGGCCTACGGTGATGATGTCACCGACCTCGTCACCGCTGAGGCCCTCACTCCTCCCAAGCGGCGACTGAAGCGCCCGCCGGTGGCTCTGGCCTGGTTCCCCTTCGAGACCCTGCCCGAGGTGAGGCTCGCTGACGGGACTACGCTCGACTCGGACATCGTGCGCCACTGGGTGCTTGAGGCGTACAGGCTCAAGCGCCCAGATGGGGCCGGCACCATCGAGCTCTACCTGGGCCTGCTCGATGAGGCTGACGCCCGCGAGCTGTGCGCCGCCGTCGTCGAGTCCTGGATCGCCCATAACCGCCAGGCCAGGAAGGGGGAGAGCCTCAAGACGAAGGGGCTGCTCGCCTTCGCTGTCGGGATGGAGGGTGAGCGTCTTGCCGCCGCCGCCAGGAGCGCCCTGAGCCGCCATGCCACATGGCGTGCCGAGTCCGAGACTGTCCTCACCGCCGTCGCAGCCAACTCCTCCGCCGAGGCCCTGCAGGTCATCGTCTCGGCTGCGGCCCAGCACCGTCTGCCACAGGTGCGTGGTTTTGCGGATCTGCTCACTCGGGCTGTTGCTGCCGAACGAGGCTGGAGTGAGGCCGAGCTCGGCGACCGCAGTATCCCCGCAGTCGGTTTCGGAGACGATGGCCTGCTGCACCTGTCCTATGGAGAGCGCGAGTTCCTGGGGCGTCTGACTCCGGACCTGACCATCAGCCTGACGGACTCCGACGGTCGTGCGCGTAAGACTCTGCCCGCCGCTCGCAAGAGCGAGGACAGTGAAGTTGTGGCGCAGACCAAACGCCGGCTGACCTCGGCGCGCAAGGAGGCGGCCGCCGTTCTCAAGATCCAAAGGAGGCGTCTGCATGAGGCCATGTGCGTAGGGCGCTCCTGGCCGGCTCCACTGTGGCGGGAGCTGCTCGCCGACCACCCACTGGCCCGGCACCTGTCGGCTCGCCTGGTCTGGATGGCCTGCCGCCAGAATGAGAACGTGGAGGACAGTGATCCGGCCGCTGACGGTGAGGTGTCCCAGAGCTGGACCTTCCGCCCCACCGAGGACGGCCAGCTGCTGGGCGCCGACGACGCCGTACTGACACTACCTTCGGATGCCGTGGTCCGGCTGGCTCACGGGACGCTTCTGTCGCAGACGGAGGCGTCCGCCTGGCAGGAGCACCTGGCCGACTATGAGGTCACCCCGCTTTTCGACCAGTTCTCGGCCCGGGCCCCGGAGGTGGAGAAGGGGCAAAGAGCCATCGATGACGGTGTCGGCAGGCGCGTCGTCGCCCGTGACCTGCGCAAACGGGCTAAGGCCCGTGGCTACGAGCCTGATTCCAACATTCACTGGTACAGCACGTTCCTCAAGGACTTCCCGGTGCTCGGCCTGTGCAGCACGATCGACTTCGACGGGGTGGATGTGTGGAGCGAGAATCAAGTCGTGACCATTGGTCCCCTGAGTCTGGTTGCTGGACTCCGCGCTATGCCCCTGGACCAGGTGCCGGTGATGCTTCTGGCCGAGTGCTACGCCGACTACCGCGCCGTCGTCGATCCTCCGAACTGAACGACTACCAGGAAGAGTCTGCCAGTCCTGCCTGATGGGGGC
>ERZ773008.2371-NODE-2371-length-12334-cov-11.715775_pt1 | contig 12334 bp, 8 predicted proteins | sample MGYA00580664_ERZ773008 | MGnify/ENA primary metagenome ERZ773008 (study PRJEB29015, sample SAMEA2738016) | human oral metagenome | biome: human oral; feature: human-associated habitat; material: dental | place: China | collected 2048 ... | reverse complement strand
GCTTCCGTGGTTCTTTCCAAAATATCCCTGCGGTTGAAAAAACGATCTACAATTTGGTAAGAGAAGGGAAATCAGGATTCTACTATGATGTTCCAGAAACCAAACACGTGCCATCAAAGGCGAATGTAACATCCTTAGTCTCTAACGCTAACGATGTGCTCTATTCAACTGCTAAGAAGGAAACAGCAGAACGAAGCCCAATCGTTCTCGGGACAGTAGAAACTCCGGAAGGTTTGAATGTCCTCTATTTAGATGCGGATGGCAATGTACGTCTGGCTATTTCTCCAGATGGAGATGGAAACAAAGATTACGTGCAGTACCGTGCTGTAGTCTTGCGAAACCTAAAAAATATGAAAGCAGCTGTCTACAAGGCGGATAATCAAGCATTTGCTCAGCCAGTTTGGACAAGTACAGGAGCTTTCTCTGCTCGTAAGAATTATTTTGACGGACGTGGGAAACAATCTTATCTAGTCGACAACACGGCTTGGGAAGGAACGGATGCCAAGGGTGAAAAGGTGGCGGATGGTCACTATGTCTATGAGGTTCGTTATACACCAGCAGTTCCAGGAGCAGACGAGCAAGTTGTTCGCTTTAACCTCCAAATTGATACCCAAAAACCAGTCTTGACTTCAGGTTACACGACCAAGAAGGATGGAGTAGAAACCTTCTATGCTCGTAAAACAAAAGATGTAGGCAATGGTGGAATCTTACGAGAGCAAGTCTTCTATGTCAAGGCCTTTGATGAAGAGGGGACCCTGGTTAAGGAGGGGAAAGACGCCCTAGGGAAGACTAGCCGTTTTGAAAACCGTGTCTATTTAACGGCAAATGAGGATGGGGGCTATACTCTTCCAGAAGGAATCAGTAAAGACTTACTTTACTATGTGGTTGAAGATTACGCTGGAAACCGCGACTTTGCCTCTCTTGCTGATTTTGCTGGTACTGAGGATAGTGGTCGGATTAAAGTATCGGTTCTAGATGCCGATACACATCAAGAATTAGATACTGATTTTGTCTACCGTATCAAGGATGATCAAGGACGGTATGTCAACTTAGATAAAGGGAAAGAAATCAATTTCCTTAAGTTTGGTAGCTATGTTGCAGAACTCTTTGCCTATGACAAATCAGATCTGAAACTCGTCAGCGAACGAACTCAGAAATTTGAAATCACTGCAGAGGATAGCTTTAAGACCATCGAATTCTTGGCGAAAGAGATTGTCACTGCTCCCTTGAGCCTGGTCTTTGATCAAGCAGTACCAAGAACAACACCAGTTGTCTTGAAGAATCAAGCTGGCGAAACCTTTGTTCTTCCAGTTCAACGCTATGGCAAGAATGCTTTTGGGAAAGATGTCCCAGTTGGAACTTATACGATTTCAGTCAGTCTACCAACAGGCTATGAGTTGTTTGAGGATGCACCGACTGTGACCGTTCTGGCGGATCAAAACAACCTCGCAAAACTTTCTGTTGTCATTAAGACCCAATTGTTGCAATTGTTGGCTCAACAAGCTAACTTGACCAGCACTCCTCAGTACTTTAATGCAACAAGTGAAAAACGTTTAGCTTATGATGCAGCATACCAAGAAACTCAGAAAGCTCTTGCGACTAAGTTATCACAAGCAGAAGTTGACCAAATCTTTTCAAATCTTGGATTGGTAACCAGTCAATTAGATGGGAAAGAGTCTGATTTCACAGCGCTAAAATCAGCTATTGCTGCCTATGATGCGACTTCAAAAACAGGCCGTTATGCGAACGCTAAGGATTCTGCTCGACGTGCCTTTGATCAAAGCTTTAAGGAGTTGGCTCTCTTGCTCGTCCGCGAAGGTGTGACACAAGAGCAAATCAACCAAGCGCTTGCGAACTACCAGGCAGCTGATCAACAGTTAAATGGGAAAACAACTGATTTTTCAAGTCTTAAGAAACTGATTGCGTCAGAACTCCAGTTCCAAGCTAAGAACGCTAAGTTTATCTATGCAGCAGATAAGGTGAAGGTGAACTACCTTCAAGCCTTTATCCGCGCTCAAGCTGTATTGGCTAATCCTGGTGCTAGTCAACAGGAAGTCAAGGCGGCCTTAGCAGAGGTTAAAGCTGCTAAGAAAAAATTAAATGGGAAAAAACCAAAGGTTGCAAAACGCCCATAACCTTACCCTTTCTTTGAAAGGAATTTCTACAAGTCTGAAACAACAGTTTCGGACTTGTTTTTTGTTTACACTCGAATAGAAATCTGCTATAATACTAGTCAAGAAAGAAAGGCTTATGGCGTTTTTTTAGCGAGCTTGGGATAGTGAAAGCCAAGTAGAACAAAATAGGCAAGTGGCGCTTTCTCTCAGTAGATAGCTGAGTACAGTAGAATAAAATGAAGTAATAAATTAGGGTGGAACCGCGTTTCTGACGCCCCTAGGTCGCTTGACTTAGGGGGAAAGACACGGTTCTTTTTGTATTCTAGGTCGCAATAAATTATAGAAAATGGAGTAAATAATGTCTAAAAAACTAACCTTTCAAGAAATTATTTTGACTTTGCAACAATACTGGAATGACCAGGGTTGTATGCTCATGCAGGCTTATGATAATGAAAAAGGTGCGGGAACGATGAGCCCTTACACTTTCCTTCGTGCTATCGGACCTGAGCCATGGAATGCGGCTTATGTAGAACCATCACGTCGTCCTGCTGACGGTCGTTATGGAGAAAATCCTAACCGTCTCTACCAACACCACCAATTCCAAGTGGTCATGAAGCCTTCTCCATCAAATATCCAAGAACTTTACCTTGAGTCTTTAGAAAAATTGGGAATCAACCCTTTGGAACACGATATTCGTTTCGTTGAGGACAACTGGGAAAATCCTTCTACTGGTTCAGCTGGTCTTGGATGGGAAGTCTGGCTTGATGGGATGGAAATCACTCAGTTCACTTACTTCCAACAAGTTGGTGGATTGGCAACTGGCCCTGTGACTTCGGAAGTTACCTATGGTTTGGAACGTTTGGCTTCTTACATTCAAGAAGTGGACTCTGTCTATGATATCGAGTGGGCCGATGGCGTAAAATATGGAGAAATTTTCATCCAGCCTGAGTACGAGCATTCAAAATATTCATTTGAAATTTCGGACCAAGAAATGTTGCTTGAAAACTTTGATAAGTTTGAAAAAGAAGCTGGTCGTGCATTAAAAGAAGGATTGGTTCACCCTGCCTATGACTATGTTCTCAAATGTTCACATACCTTTAACCTGCTTGATGCGCGTGGTGCCGTATCCGTAACCGAGCGCGCTGGCTATATCGCTCGTATCCGTAACTTGGCCCGTGTCGTAGCCAAAACCTTTGTCGCAGAACGCAAACGCCTAGGCTACCCACTTTTGGATGAAGCAACACGAGCTAAACTCTTAGCAGAAGACGCAGAATAAAGAGAGTGACAAATTACGAAAATGGGCGAACAGAGCGAGCCCTGATCCAGTTGCCGCAGTGATGAAGGTATCCTTAGTGAAGCTAAGGATACTAGGCAAAATTGGAGACTTTTGGCTCCAATTTTAGCAATGAAACAACGAAGTTGGTTGCTTGCGTGCCAATCACATAAGGCAAACTGGAAAATAAAAAGATACTTTTCGGAGAAAAAACATGACAAAAAACTTATTAGTAGAACTCGGTCTTGAAGAATTACCAGCCTATGTTGTCACACCAAGTGAAAAACAACTAGGCGAAAAAATGGCAGCCTTCCTCAAGGAGAACCGCCTGTCTTTTGAAGCCATTCAAACTTTCTCAACACCACGTCGTTTGGCTGTTCGTGTAACTGGTCTTGCAGACAAACAGTCTGATTTGACAGAAGATTTTAAGGGGCCAGCAAAGAAAATTGCATTGGATAGTGATGGAAACTTCACAAAAGCTGCTCAAGGATTTGTTCGTGGAAAAGGATTGACTGTTGAAGATATCGAATTCCGTGAAATCAAGGGTGAAGAATATGTCTATGTTACCAAGGAAGAAATTGGTCAAGCAGTTGAAGCCATTGTTCCTGGTGTTGTAGATGTTTTGAAGTCCTTGACTTTCCCTGTCAGCATGCACTGGGCTAACAACACCTTTGAATACATCCGCCCTGTTCACACTTTAACTGTTCTTTTAGATGAAGAAGAGTTTGATTTGGATTTCCTTGATATCAAGGGTGGTCGTGTGAGTCGTGGTCATCGTTTCTTGGGACAAGAGACTAAGATTCAGTCAGCATTGAGCTATGAAGAAGACCTTCGTGCTCAGTTTGTAATCGCAGATCCACGTGAACGTGAGCAAATGATTGTTGACCAAATCAAGGCAATCGAAGCTGAACATGGGGTACGTATCGAAATTGATGCTGATTTGCTTAATGAAGTCTTGAACTTGGTGGAATACCCAACTGCCTTTATGGGAAGTTTTGATGCCAAATACCTTGATGTTCCAGAAGAAGTTTTGGTAACTTCGATGAAAGAACACCAACGTTACTTTGTTGTTCGTGATCAAGACGGTAAACTCTTACCAAACTTCATTTCTGTTCGTAATGGAAACGCAGAGCATTTGGAAAATGTCATCAAGGGTAATGAAAAAGTCTTGGTAGCACGCTTGGAAGATGGAGAATTCTTCTGGCGTGAAGACCAAAAATTGGTGATTTCAGATCTTGTTGAAAAATTAAACAATGTCACCTTCCATGAGAAGATTGGTTCCCTTCGTGAACACATGATTCGTACGGGTCAGATTGCTATTCTCTTGGCAGAAAAAGCTGGTTTGTCAGCGGATGAAACGATTGACTTAGCTCGTGCAGCAGCCATTTATAAGTTTGACTTGTTGACAGGTATGGTTGGTGAGTTTGACGAACTCCAAGGAATTATGGGTGAGAAATATGCCCTTCTTGCTGGTGAAACTCCAGCAGTGGCAGCTGCTATTCGTGAACACTACATGCCTACATCAGCCGAAGGAGAACTTCCAGAGAGCAAGGTTGGAGCCATTCTAGCCATTGCAGACAAATTGGATACGATTTTGAGTTTCTTCTCAGTAGGTTTGATTCCATCAGGTTCTAATGACCCTTATGCCCTTCGTCGTGCAACTCAAGGTGTAGTTCGTATCTTGGATGCTTTTGGTTGGCACATTGCTATGGATGAGTTGATTGATAGCCTTTATGCTTTGAAATTTGACAGCTTGACTTATGAAAATAAGACAGAGGTTATGGACTTTATCAAGGCTCGTGTTGATAAGATGATGGGCTCTACTCCAAAAGACATCAAGGAAGCAGTACTTGCAAGTTCGAACTTTGTTGTGGCGGATATGTTGGAAGCAGCAAGTGCTCTTGTAGAAGCAAGTAAGGAAGAAGATTTCAAACCATCTGTTGAATCACTTTCTCGTGCCTTTAACTTGGCTGAGAAGGCAGAAGGAGTTGCTGCAGTTGATTCAGCACTTTTTGAGAATGAAGAAGAGAAAGCCTTGGCAGAAGCGGTAGAAACACTCGTTTTATCAGGATCTGCAAGTCAGCAATTGAAACAGCTCTTTGCGCTTAGTCCAGTTATTGATGCCTTCTTTGAAAATACTATGGTTATGGCCGAAGATCAGGCTGTCCGTCAAAATCGTTTGGCTATCTTGTCTCATTTAACTCAAAAAGCAGCTAAACTTGCACGTTTTAACCAAATCAATACCAAATAAAATCTGTTAAACGGAGTTTATCTTATCATAAAGGAGAAGAAATGGATCCGAAAAAAATTGCTCGTATCAACGAGCTCGCTAAAAAGAAAAAAACAGAAGGCTTGACACCAGAAGAAAAAGTGGAACAAGCTAAACTACGTGAGGAGTACATCGAAGGTTATCGTCGCTCTGTTCGTCACCACATTGAGGGAATCAAAATTGTGGACGAAGAAGGAAACGATGTTACACCAGAAAAACTACGCCAAGTTCAACGTGAAAAAGGATTACATGGTCGTAGTCTCGATGATCCAAATTCATAATAAGTATTCTTTCTTTTAACAAAGATAGATGAAATAATAACTAAAAAACTAGCAGACAAAAACTGCTAGTCTTTTTTTGCTAAAAAAGGAACCAAGATGGTTCCTAAAATGATTAGTTACTTGCTCCAGATGTAGCGTCAGCGCCACCACCGTGACCACCGGCATCACCTGAATCAGAAGCTCCAGATGTAGCATCTGCATCGCCGTGACCATGTCCGCCAGCAGGAGCTGCAGCATTTCCACCGACTAAACGTTGACCAGTTGTATTGAGGTACCAATCAAGCCATGGTTGGAAATTAAAGATAATCTCATTAATTCCAGCATATGAACCATCTGGGTAGTACATTGCTTGGTAATTATGGGTATTAATAACACCTTCAGGTGTTCCTGGCACAATTGTACGGACATATTCTTGATCCCCGTTACGCAATACGCCGACAACCCATTCAACGTTTTTCATTCTAGAATCTGGCAATGTACCGTGTACTGTTCCTAATCTATTTCCTGATTGAGCACGTACACGTTTACCAAACATTGTATCTGGGTCTTGGTGTGCGTTATTAAAGTACAAAAATTGATTGTTATCATCTGCAAATGTCAATTCAAATGGCATTGCTTTCAAGAACATATCAATTTGGTTAACTGTCAAGATACCGTGGTCTAATTTAACGTAAGTATCTCCAGAAACAGCTCCAACAAGTTCAGCAGCTTTTTCTACCCATTCAGGATCATCTGGATCAACACCTTGGATGGTAGTTGCAATTGAATTTGTACAATATAAATCTTCTGGCTCAATTGGTTTTGGTTTTTTCAATTTTGAAACGACTCCCACGTATTTTACAAAGTTGTCTAAACATGTTTCAAGGAAATTAACAGTTCCTTCATTTGTGATATTTCCATTAACATCAAAAGCTTCTTTAGCTTTACCGAGAAGGAATTCATTTCCTGGAAGTGTGTAGGCATTGACACCTGGAGCGTCAAGAATCTTACGAAGGTGAACTTGGGCACGTGAAGTACCTTGGTCATAGTAAGAAGCACCCACAATCATGACTGGTTTGTTTTCAAATGGATGAACTTCATATGAAAGCCATTCAAGAACAGATTTTAGGGAAGCTGAGATTGTGTGGTTGTGCTCAGGAGTAGCGATGATAACACCATCAGCACGAGTAATTTTGTTATATAAATAACGTAATTGGAAACTTTCGTCCCATTTTTCGTCTTGGTTAAACATTGGAACTTCATCAATTTCGAGGACTTCTAATTCAAATTTGAGTTTGAAGTGACGACGGATGAATTCCAAGAGCTTACGGTTATATGATTGATCGTAGTTTGATCCTACAAGTCCAACAAATTTCATTCTTTTTGGTCTCCTATCTTACAAATTTTCCCAGTCAAAGTCTTCTGCATCTTTGCGAAGTAGTGCTTGTGCATTGCGCAATTTTTCTGTGATTTTTACAAAGATACGGTAGTCGTCAAAAGTAGCATCCAGTTTTTTGATAACATCAAGATCTACTAGGTCTCCACTTGGGTTGAAGGCTTGAAGAGAATGTGAAAGCAAGAATTCATCTGGAAGGACACTCGCTTTAATTTCTGGAGCATTCAAGATTTGGCGAAGTTGTAATTGGGCACGTGATGAACCAAGTGTACCGTAAGAAGCACCCGTAATCATGATTGGTTTGTTCAACAGTGGGTAAATACCGTATGACAACCAAGCAAGAGCGCTCATTAAAACAGCTGGGATAGAGTGGTCATACTCAGGAGTACCGATAATAACGCCATCTGCCTCTTCAATTTTAGTAGCAATTTCTAAAATTTCAACAGGTACTTGCTTGTCAGCTGGTTTGTTGAAGACAGGGATATCCTTGATTTCAACAAGTTCAATTTCAGCTTTTTCAGCAAAGTGTTTTTGCATGTATTGAAGCAATTGGCGGTTTGTAGAACGTTTTGAATTTGTTCCAACAATAGCAATAAGTTTTAACATGAGATTTCCTTTCTCTTTTTACATAATACGATTTTAGAACTCTATTGAAATATCTATTTCTATAGAGTAGGAATTCCTGAAGAACAGCTTAGATGACCTTCTTTATCGATAAGGATGGCTTCTATGCCCTCCAAACTTTCGACTTGCCAGAGGATAGAAGCAGGTCTTTCTCCAAAGAGTCGAGTTGTCCAGATTTCGCCATCGACTGATTTATCAGAGATGATTGTCAGACTAGCTAGTTCCGTTTCAACAGGATATCCTGTTTGACTGTCAAAAATATGATGGTAGTCTTTTCCATCGACTGTCAGATGACGTTCATAAATGCCTGAAGTCACGACAGATTTATTGACAACAGGGATGGTCATTAAGTGATTTCCCCTAGGATTGGCTGGGTCTTGAATCCCGATTTGCCAAGGCTGATTGCCTCTTTCCTGATTTTTACCAATGGTTAGGATATTTCCTCCCAAATTAATCAAGGCTGATGTCACTCCCTCTTCTCTCAGAAATTGGGCAACCTTATCCGCACTATACCCCTTGGCTAAACAACCAAGATCGATCTTCATTCCTTTCTGTTTTAAAAACACAGTGGAAGTGGAAGAATCTAACTCGATAGAATGAGGATTGATTAAAGGGAGCACCGATTCAATTTCTTGAGGTTGGGCCACTTTGGCATCTGAAAAACCGATGCGCCAGGTTTGAATCAAGGGACCAATGCTGATGTTGAGATGACTAGAGGGCGCTAGGCTATGTTCTAATCCAAGTGAAATCAATTCAAACAAATCAGGATGAACCTTGACTGGAGCTATTCCAGCTTGATAATTGATTTCCATCAACTCAGATTCTTGGCTATTGGCATTGAAACGATATTCTAACTCTTTGAGCAAATCAAAGGATTTTTGGAGCAAGATATCGGCTCGCTCATCCACTAATGAAATAGTGATAGTAGTCCCCATTAGCCGTTCAGAATGTGAACTAAGAGGCAAGCTACCAACTCCTTTCTCTTATGAAAAGAAGGATGAAATATAGTAAATTTATATTAAATTTAACCCCTTACATTTTCTTTCCATGATACTAGCATACCACAAAGTCAGCGTTTTCACAAATAAAATTTGTAAACTTGTCAAGAAATATGCTCAGGAAAAAAGAGTAATTGTAAGAAAGCCTGATAAAATACAGATTATTTACATTTTTTTACAAAAAAATCGGGAAAATTAACTAAACTCTTGTAAACGCTAACAGTAAATGATATACTAGAAGAGTAAATTTAAAATTGAAGGTAGGAATTTTTCTATGAGTAAAATCGTTGTAGTTGGTGCTAACCACGCTGGTACAGCATGTATTAATACTATGTTGGATAATTTTGGAAATGAAAACGAAATCGTTGTATTTGACCAAAACTCTAACATCTCTTTCCTAGGTTGCGGAATGGCCCTTTGGATTGGGGAACAAATCGACGGTGCTGAAGGCTTGTTCTATTCTGATAAAGAAAAATTGGAAGCTAAAGGTGCTAAAGTTTACATGAACTCACCAGTTCTTTCAATTGACTATGATAACAAAGTTGTTACAGCAGAAGTTGAAGGAAAAGAGCATAAAGAATCATACGAAAAATTGATTTTCGCTACAGGTTCTACACCAATCTTGCCACCAATCGAAGGTGTTGAAATTGTCAAAGGAAACCGCGAATTCAAAGCAACTCTTGAAAACGTACAATTCGTTAAATTGTACCAAAACGCTGAAGAAGTGATTCACAAATTGGCTGACAAGAGCCAACACCTTGACCGTATTGCCGTTGTTGGTGGTGGTTACATCGGTGTTGAACTTGCTGAAGCCTTTGAGCGTCTTGGAAAAGAAGTTATCCTTGTTGATATCGTTGATACTGTCTTGAACGGTTACTATGACAAAGACTTCACACAAATGATGGCGAAGAACTTGGAAGACCACAACATCCGCTTGGCGCTTGGTCAAACTGTTAAAGCAATTGAGGGTGACGGTAAAGTTGAACGCTTGATTACTGATAAAGAAAGTTTCGACGTGGATATGGTTGTTCTTGCTGTTGGTTTCCGTCCAAACACAGCCCTTGCTGATGGTAAGATTGAACTCTTCCGCAACGGTGCTTTCCTTGTAGATAAGAAACAAGAAACATCAATTCCTGGTGTTTATGCAGTAGGTGACTGTGCAACTGTTTATGACAATGCTCGTAAAGACACAAGCTACATCGCCCTTGCTTCAAATGCTGTTCGTACTGGTATCGTTGGTGCTTACAATGCTTGTGGACATGAATTGGAAGGAATCGGTGTTCAAGGTTCAAACGGTATCTCTATCTACGGTCTTCACATGGTTTCAACTGGTTTGACACTTGAGAAAGCTAAAGCAGCAGGTTACAATGCAACTGAAACAGGCTTTAACGATCTTCAAAAACCAGAATTTATGAAGCATGACAACCATGAAGTTGCCATCAAGATTGTCTTTGACAAAGATAGCCGTGAAATTCTTGGTGCACAAATGGTTTCACACGATTCTGCAATCAGCATGGGAATCCACATGTTCTCACTTGCTATCCAAGAGCATGTGACAATTGATAAATTGGCCTTAACAGACCTATTCTTTTTGCCACACTTCAATAAACCATACAACTACATCACAATGGCTGCACTTACAGCTGAAAAATAAAAAAATGAGCTATCTGGCCTTAAGTTAAGGTCAGATAGTTTTTTAATCATTTTGTACCCATACAATTATGATTTTTTTATCTTGAGGTTCATTCTTTTCTGGCTTAAAATGGAATGGTAGCTACCAATACAAGTAAAGAGGAAAAAGAAATGACTGAAAATCGTTATGAACTAAATAAAAACTTGGCGCAGATGCTCAAGGGCGGTGTTATCATGGATGTACAAAATCCTGAACAGGCCCGTATTGCAGAGGCTGCTGGCGCGGCTGCTGTTATGGCCTTAGAGCGGATTCCAGCTGATATTCGTGCAGCTGGCGGTGTTTCCCGTATGAGTGACCCAAAGATGATTAAAGAAATCCAAGAAGCGGTGAGCATTCCAGTGATGGCCAAGGTTAGAATCGGGCATTTTGTAGAAGCTCAGATTTTAGAGGCCATTGAGATCGACTATATCGATGAAAGTGAAGTGCTTTCTCCAGCTGACGACCGTTTCCATGTGGACAAGAAAGAATTTCAAGTACCTTTTGTATGTGGGGCTAAGGACTTGGGAGAAGCCTTGCGTCGTATCGCTGAAGGTGCTTCTATGATTCGTACCAAAGGAGAACCAGGGACAGGAGATATTGTTCAAGCTGTTCGTCATATGCGTATGATGAATCAGGAAATTCGCCGCATTCAAAACCTACGTGAGGACGAACTTTATGTTGCTGCCAAGGACTTACAAGTCCCTGTAGAATTGGTTCAATACGTTCATGAACATGGGAAATTGCCAGTTGTAAACTTTGCAGCTGGGGGAGTTGCAACGCCAGCAGATGCTGCGCTGATGATGCAATTAGGGGCAGAAGGTGTCTTTGTCGGTTCAGGTATTTTTAAGTCAGGAGATCCTGTTAAACGAGCGAGTGCCATTGTCAAAGCGGTAACTAACTTCCGTAATCCTCAAATTCTAGCTCAAATCTCTGAAGATTTAGGAGAAGCCATGGTTGGTATCAATGAAAATGAGATCCAAATCCTCATGGCTGAGCGAGGAAAATAGATGAAAATCGGAATATTGGCCTTGCAAGGTGCCTTTGCTGAGCATTCAAAAGTACTAGAGCAATTAGGAGTCGAGAGTGTTGAAATCAGAAATCTAGATGATTTTCAGAAACATCAGAGTGATTTGTCTGGTTTGATATTACCTGGAGGTGAATCTACAACCATGGGCAAGCTCTTACGAGACCAGAACATGCTGATTCCCATTCGAGAAGCTATTGTATCTGGCTTACCAGCCTTTGGAACCTGTGCGGGTTTAATTTTGCTGGCTAAGGAAATTACTTCTCAGGAAGAGAGTCATCTAGGAACTATGGATATAGTGGTCGAGCGCAATGCCTATGGGCGCCAACTAGGAAGTTTTTATACCGAAGCAGAATGTAAGGGAGTTGGTCAGATTCCAATGACTTTTATTCGTGGTCCGATTATCAGTAGTGTTGGAGAAGATGTAGAAATTCTAGCAACAGTTGACAATCAAATCGTTGCTGCTAAAGAAAAAAATATGTTAGTGACCTCTTTTCATCCAGAATTGACTGATGATGTGCGCTTGCACCAGTACTTTATTAATATGTGTAAAGAAAAAAGTTGAGATTGAATTTCTCAACTTTTTTACATGTAATAAACAATGGCGATGTATTGGAGGGCAGATGCTGCTAGGATAAAGAGATGCCAAATCATGTGGAAATAAGGTTTTTTCTTAGCGTAAAATCCAGCTCCAACTGTATAAC
>ERZ773008.2367-NODE-2367-length-12356-cov-12.843427_pt1 | contig 12356 bp, 9 predicted proteins | sample MGYA00580664_ERZ773008 | MGnify/ENA primary metagenome ERZ773008 (study PRJEB29015, sample SAMEA2738016) | human oral metagenome | biome: human oral; feature: human-associated habitat; material: dental | place: China | collected 2048 ... | reverse complement strand
CCAAGGCGATGGTGGCGGCCCTGCTGGGGTCATCCCCCTCGGTGCTGCGCAACGTCCCACTCATCCGTGATGTCGACGTGGTCTCGGGACTGCTGAGTCTGCACGGCGTGAGCATCGACTACGACCAGCGCGAGGGCGTCCTTCAGCTGGACCCCTCCAAGGTCGAGTCCGCGCACATGGCCGATATCGACGCGCACGCCGGCTCCTCGCGCATCCCGATCCTCTTCTGCGGCCCGCTCCTGCACCGCCTGGGGGAGGCCTTCATCCCCGACCTGGGCGGCTGCCGTATCGGTGACCGCCCCATCGACTTCCACCTGGAGATCCTGCGGCAGTTCGGCGCCACTGTCGACAAGCAGGCCCAGGGTATTCGGCTGACGGCACCGGGTGGCCTCAACGGCACCGTCATCGAGCTGCCCTACCCCTCAGTCGGTGCCACCGAGCAGACCCTGCTCACCGCCGTACGCGCTCACGGACTGACCGAGCTGCGCAACGCCGCCGTCGAGCCCGAGATCATGGACCTCGTCGACGTCCTGCAGAAGATGGGCGCCATCATCTCGGTGGACACCGACCGCACCATCCACGTCGAGGGCGTCGACGAGCTGTGCGGCTACACCCACTCGGCCCTGCCGGACCGCATCGAGGCCGCCTCCTGGGCCTCGGCCGCCCTGGCCACTCGCGGGGACGTGTTCGTGCGTGGAGCCCACCAGAGCCACATGACCACCTTCCTCAACACCTTCCGCAAGGTGGGGGGCGCCTTCGACGTCACCGATGAGGGCATCCGCTTCTACCACCCCGGCGGTGACCTGAAGTCGATCGTGGTGGAGACCAACGTCCACCCCGGCTTCATGACCGACTGGCAGCAGCCCCTCGTCGTGGCGCTCACCCAGGCCCAGGGCCTGTCCATCGTCCACGAGACCGTCTACGAGAACCGCTTCGGATTCACCGGCGCCCTTCGCAAGATGGGGGCCACCATCCAGGTCTACCGCGAGTGCCTGGGCGGCACCGAGTGCCGCTTCGGCCAGCGCAACTTCTACCACTCCGCGGTCATCTCCGGGCCCACGCCGCTGACCGGTGCCGACATCGTCGTGCCCGACCTGCGCGGTGGCTTCTCCCACCTCATCGCGGCCCTGACCGCCGAGGGCACCAGCCGGGTCGAGGGCGTCAACCTCATCGACCGCGGCTACGAGCACTTCATGTCCAAGCTCGAGTCCCTCAACGCCGCCGTCACTCGCCTGGCTTGACCGGGTCCCGGCGCGGTCCTGCGCGTTGGCGATGCCGCGTGCGCGGGGCCCGGATACGGCCCCGAGAACCTCGCTCGGCCCTGAGAGTGGATAGAGTTCGTTCGTGCCTGCAACACGCCCCATGACTCCGTTCTACCGCTTCGCCGCGCGCGGGGCGATCATCCCGTTCCTCAAGATGGTCTCCCGGCAGACGGTGAGCGGTCTGGAGAACATCCCCCGCGAGGGCGGCTTCATCGCCGTGGCCAACCACCTGACCGACCTCGACTCGCTCACGGCCATGCGAGCCCTGGTCGATGCCGATGTCCCCGTCTACTCGCTGGCCAAGTCCACCCTGTTCAAGGTGCCGGTGCTCGGCTCCATCCTGCGGGCCGGCGGCCAGATCCCGGTCCAGCGGGGCACCCAGAACGCGGCCACGGCCCTCAAGGCCGCCAGTGAGGTCCTGGCCGACGGCGGCGCCATCATGATCTTCCCCGAGGGCACGCTCTCCCGCGACCCCCTCAAGTGGCCGATGGTGGCCAAGACCGGGGCGGCCCGGCTGGCCATGACCAGTGGCGCCCCCGTCCTGCCCATGGGGCAGTGGGGCGCCCACGAGATCCTGGACACCTACGGGCGTTCCTTCCACCCCTTCCCCCGCAAGGACGTGCGCGTCACCATCGGTGAGCTCATGGATCTGTCCCGCTTCGGGCGGGACACCCAGGACCGCGAGGCCGTGCGCGCCTGCACCGCCGAGATCATGCGAGCCATCACTGCCCTGGTTGAGCAGCTCCGCGGGGAGAAGGCCCCCCGCCCCTTCGACATGCACTACGACGGCGACCCCGGCAAGGGGAAGATCGGTGTGCGCCGCCCCGACCCGCTGCCCGAGGCGGACACTCAGGAGGAGGGCCAGTGAACGGCGTCGAACCCGCAACGAGTGCGCCGCTGCGCCCGGCCGCGGCCGTCATCGGCTCAGGAGCCTGGGGCACCACCTTCGCCGGCCTCCTGGCCCAGGCCGGCACCCCGACGACGATCTGGGCCCGGCGCCGGGAGGTGGCCGAGGAGATCAATGCCGGCACCAACGAGCGCTACGTCCCCGGTCACCGCCTGCCGCAGGGCCTGAATGCGACCACCGATCTGGCCCAGGCCGTCACGGGGGCGAGCATCGTCGTCGTGGCCGTGCCCTCCCAGGAGGCCCGGGGCGTCCTGGAGCCCCTCAGGGGTGCCCTGGCCGACGACGCCGTGGCCGTCTCCCTCATGAAGGGCATCGAGCTGGGTACCGGGCTGCGCATGAGCGAGGTCCTGGCTGAGGCCCTGGGCATCGACTCCTCCCGCGTCGTGGTCGTCTCCGGCCCCAACCTCGCCGACGAGATCGCTGCGGGCCAGCCCACCGCCACCGTCGTGGCCGCCGACGACGAGCAGGTCGCCGCCCGGATCGCCTCCCTGTGCGCCACCGGCACCTTCCGTCCCTACACCAACACCGACGTCCTGGGCGTCGAGCTGTGCGGGGCGGTCAAGAACGTCATCGCCCTGGCCGTCGGCGCGGCCGCGGGCCGGGGCCTGGGGGACAACTCCAAGGCCACGATCATCACCCGGGGCCTGGTGGAGATCACCCGCCTGGGCCTCAAGCTCGGGGCTCGGCCGGAGACCTTCTCCGGGCTGGCCGGCATGGGGGACCTGGTGGCCACCTGCTCCTCGCCCCTGAGCCGCAACCAGACCTTCGGCCGCCACCTCGGCGAGGGGATGAGCGTGGCCGAGGCCGCTGCGGCCTCCCGGGGCGTGGCCGAGGGCGCCAAGTCGGCCCGCGCCGTCCTAGACCTGGCCCGAGCCCACGGCGTGGACATGCCCATCACCGCCGGGGTCGTCACCGTCGTCGAGGGCGCCGCCAGCGTTGCACAGGTCACTGACGCGCTGCTGGCTCGTCCCCGCAAGGCCGAGGGCGTGCACGCGGCACCGTCGCAGGCCTAGCCTCCCAGGGGTGTGGAGGCCGGCTTTATCCCGGGTTCGTTGTGCATTATCAGCATGTGGGGCGCAGCGCGGTAGCGTGGGACCTATGACAGCCCTCCAGGAAACCGGCCCCTCCGTGCCCAGTTCTGACAAGTCAACCGTGCGTGTTGCCGTCGTCTTCGGCGGACGCAGCGGTGAGCACACGATCTCCTGCGCCACCGCCGCCGGTGTCCTGTCAGCCATCGACCGCGACCGCTACGAGGTCCTTCCGGTGGGCATCACCCCCGAGGGCCAGTGGCTGCTCGTCGAGGACGATCCGGCCGCCCTCGAGCTCAGCGATAACCGCCCCCCGGTGACCGTCACCGCCGAGGGCCTGGGACGCGGGAGGCTCACCGCACCCCTGGGAGGCGGAGAGCTCACGGTGCTCGGCCCCACGGGGCCTGAGATCCTGGGGCGGGTCGACGTCGTCCTGCCGCTGCTGCACGGGCCCTACGGCGAGGACGGGACCATCCAGGGCATGCTGGAGATGATGGGCATTCCCTACGTCGGCTGCGGGGTGCTGGCCAGCGCCGCGGGCATGGACAAGCAGGTCACCAAGGTGCTTCTGGGAGCAGCCGGTATCGCCACGGCGCCGCACGTTGTCGTCGGCCCCCACGCCTGGAAGCGCGATCCCGAGGTGATCCTGGACGCCTGCCGGTCCCTGAGCTACCCCCTGTTCGTCAAGCCCTCCCGCGCCGGATCCTCCTTGGGCATCAGCAAGGTCGAGCGCCCCGAGGACCTTCCCGGTGCCATCGAGGCCGCTCGCGCGATCGACCCCAAGGTCCTCGTGGAGAGCGGCATCGTGGGACGTGAGGTCGAGGTCGCCGTCCTTGAGGGGCGCGGCGACGACGCCCCCCGGGTGGCCGAACCCGGCGAGATCGCCATGGACGCCTCCCATGGCGCCGGTGAGTTCTACGACTTCGAGACCAAGTACCTTGCCCACGACGCCGTCGCCATGATCTGCCCGGCGCGCATCGGCCCCGAGGAGCGCACACTCATCATGGACACCGCCGCCCGGGCCTTCGAGGCCGTGGGCTGCGAGGGCCTGGCCCGTGTCGACTTCTTCCTCACCGAGGCCGGCGACGCAGTCGTCAACGAGATCAACACGATGCCCGGCTTCACCCCTTTCTCCATGTACCCCTACATGTGGCAGGTCTCCGGTCTGGGCTACACCGACCTGGTCTCAGAGCTCATCGAGCTGGCCCTTGTCCGCTCCACCGATGTCAACCGCTGAGCCGTCTCCTCCCGGTGGTGAGGCCGTGGGTGAGCAGATGCGGGTCGGTGACCTCAGTGAGGAGGAGCTCCTCGCGATCATCACCCCCTTCCTGCCGAGTGCCGCACAGACCCCGGTCGGCACCGGGGACGACTGCGCGGTGGTGTCCTTCACCGACGCCCGCACGGTGGTGAGCACCGACGTCTTGGTCGAGGGGCACCACTTCCGCACCGAGTGGTCCACGGGACGCGACGTCGGCGAAAGGGCTGCGGCCCAGAACCTCGCCGACGCCGCCGCCATGGGGGCCCGGCCGGTCGCCCTCGTCGTCGGTCTCGTCATGCCGCCGACCACGCCGGTGACCTGGGTGCGGGACTTCGCTCAGGGACTGGCTCAGGGCTGTGAGCCCTGCGGGGCGGGTGTCGTCGGCGGCGATCTCAGTGGTGGGGAGTCGCTGGTCGTGTCGGTGACGGTCCTGGGAGACCTCGAGGGCCGGGCGCCGGTCCTGCGAAGCGGTGCCCGCCCCGGCGACCTCGTCGTCCATGCCGGCGCCCTGGGGCGCAGTGCGGCAGGGCTGGCACTGCTCAGCGCCGGGTCGCAGATCGTGGCGGCAGCTGAGCAGGATGGGGACCCGACTCAGGCTGGGGCCTGCCTCGCCGCCTTCCGCGCGCCCACTCCGGCGCTGGCAGCCGGCCCGGCCCTGGCCGATGCCGGAGCCACCTCCATGATGGACGTCTCGGACGGACTGCTGCGCGACGCCGGACGGATCGCCCAGGCCAGCGGCGTCGTCATCGACCTGGATGACCCGGGCGATCTGCCCGACATGTCCTTCCTCGAACCGGTCGCCGCGCTCGTGGCGGGCGGCGAAGGGGCGACAGCGCGTGCTCTGGCCCGCACATGGCTGCTCACCGGGGGAGAGGACCATGGGATGCTCGCCACCGTCCCGGCGGCCCCCTCAGCCCCTCTACCGGCGGACGTCAGCGTGATCGGCCGCGTCCTGGACCTGCAGGCCCCATCGGCACGCGCGCTGGGCCACCGACCAGGTGTCCTCCTGGGGGGAGAATCTGTCCAGGAACGCACTGGCTGGGACCACTTCGCCAGGGCCTGAACGTCCTCTCCTGAGAGAGCGCCGAGGCGCGACAGGAGCACGACAAAGGCCGCCGGCTGCTGGTGCAGCGGCGGCCTCGTGCTCGAAGGACTCGAGGTGATGCGCTCAGATGTTGCGCGTCACCTTCCCGGCCTTGAGGCAGGACGTGCACACGTTGAGGCGCTTGGGGGCGCCGTTGACGAGAGCACGCACACGCTGGATGTTGGGGTTCCACCGGCGGTTGGTCCGCACGTGGGAGTGCGAGACGCTCTTGCCGAAGATGGGGCCCTTGCCGCAAACGTCGCACACAGCAGCCACGGTCTCACTCCTGATCTTCAATGCTTCAACGCTCAGGCCGATGATGCCTGGCGCCAGGTCTTACCGCCCAGACGCAGAGCGCTGGGCAACCCGAACACAATAGCGGACCCTCTCGTCGCCTCCCAAGCCGCCAGGGCGTGGGTTCGGGCACACGCCGCGGTGGTCGAAGCCCGGAAGTCGTGCGCTCGACCAACGACAAAACGTGCTGGATCTCACCATATGATGAACGTTTGCCCTAAGCGAGGGCGGTGGTAGGCAGTTTGACCAGCGTGTCAGTGGTTCGGTCGTCCAATTGGCCCTCTTGGGGCAGAACGGGCCGTCGCTGGCGGCCCTCGCTCCGGTGGGAGGAATGTGCCCGGGCAGGTACTCTGAAACTACATATCAACCCAGAGGCTCGGCCCAGCCATGAACCAGGCTCGCTGAACGCCGGCACATATGCAGATCATGCAGTGGAACAGAAGGTGTTCGCAGCGTGAGACGCATGGTGTGGTGGTCGCAGCCAGGACCCAGGGGAGGCGAAGATGGCGCAGTCGCAAGGACGCCGCCCCGCTACCCCTGTCTCAGGCGCCCACGTGCTGCAGGGATCCGCAGTGCGGCGGTGGATCGCGCTGGCGGAGATCGTCGCTGATCAGACCCGTGATCTCGTGGACGTTCTCAACGTCTTCCCCGTGCCGGACGCGGATACGGGAACCAATGTTCTGCTCACCCTGCGCTCGGCCTCCGACGCCCTCCACCGGCTGGGGCGGGCCGCCGATGCCGCGCAGGTCGCCCGCGCCGCCGCCGACGGCGCCGTTCGCGGGGCCCGAGGGAACTCGGGTCTTCTGGTCTCTCAGGCGCTGGCGGCCTTCGCCGACATCTGCGCCGACGCCCCCAACCCCACCGGCCTGCGTCCCGTCGAGCTCGTGCACGCCTATGAGGCCATGGCGGACACCACCTGGGCCGCGGTCTCCCGGCCGGTGGCGGGTACCCTGCTGTCGGTCGCCAGGGACGCGGCCACGGCCGCCCGATCCGCCCTGGAGGAGGCGACGGCGAGCTCGCCCGCCACCCTGAGCATCATCGCCGCCGCTGCGGCCTTCGGGTCCCAGGAGTCCGTCGTCGAGACCGCGGGTCTCGGCCACGGCCCGGTGGATGCCGGGGGAGCAGCCTTCATGCTGCTGCTGACCTGCCTGTCGGACACCATTGACGCGATCCAGGACGTCGGCAGCGGGAAGAATGAGGCACCAGAGCTGCGTCAGGGCCACGAGGACGCCGACGAGCACGCCCCCTACACGGCCGTCGCCCGGCAGATGCTCACCGATCTGGCCGAGGGCGGGGTGCCGCACAGCGTCGGCCCCGAGCCCCTGGGCATGTCCACCGGCGAGTTCGAGGTCATGTACCTGCTGGAGGCCACCGCCGTCCAAGCCGGCCAACTGCGCCGCGACCTGGAGCTCATCGGCGACTCCGTGGGCGTTGTCGGTACTCCGGACGCCTTGGGGGTGGGTCTCTACCAGGTCCACGTCCACACCGACACACCGCGCGCGGCCCTGCCGCACGTGGGCCGCGCCCGCCAGATCTGCATCCACCACCTTCACCCCACCGCCCTAGTGGCCTCCACCGACGAGCCCCCGTCCCCATGGGGGGCGCTTGACTCCGATCCCACGGGCCACGTGGTCTCCTTCGAGCGACTGGCCGCCCGCCGGGCTGAGCGCAAGGCCAAGTCGGTACGGATGCACCCCTCCCAGGCGGCTGCGCCGCGCCCTGTACCGGCGGAGACGCCGCGTCTGGCCGCCCGCTCGCGACAGGCCGGGATCGGTGTCATCGCCTGCACCCGGGCCCCCGGACTCATCGAGCAGCTCGCCCGCTCCGACGCCGCTGTCGTCCTCAACCCCGACCGGGAGGGGATCGCACGCGCCGCTGCGGACCTGGGTTCCTCCCAGGTCATCGTGCTGCCCTGTGACGCCGCCTGCACGGAGGCCGCCCACGATGCCGCTCGTTTCCTGGCGGCGCGCTCGGCCGTCTCCACCGTTCGTCCTCCGGCCGGAACGCGGAACGCAGGGGCCGCTCGTGAGGCCGCTCGTGCCGGGATGCAGGCGGGATCGTCGTCGGAGCGCTACGCGGCCGAGGGCATCCAGCTCCTCGTGTGCGACACCGATGATGAGGCCCGGGTCCTGGCCGCCGCGGTCGCCCTGGCCGGACGGAGTGAGGAGGCCGAGCTGGCAGACCTGGCTCGCCGTGCCTGGAGCGCCGCCGCGGGCCTGCGCACCATCGCCCTCAACGGGGCGCAGGCCGATGCCGACGCCGTGGCCCACGCCGTGGCCTCGGCGCTGCGGTCCTCCGACGAGCTGCTCACCGTCATCACCGGACGCAACGCCGGCCGCGACGTCGGCGCCCTGGCCGCCAGCGCGGCAGTGAGCGCCCGAGGACATGTGGTTGGTGAGGATGTGGAGGTCGCCGTCCATGCGGGCGGCCAGGAGCACCCCGACGTCCTCATCGCCATCGAGTAGCCGTCGCAGGGCCCCGTTGCCGCGGGGCATCCAGCAGCTGTTGCGTAGCGGCTCGGGGGCTGATCCGCCTCATGTTCGTCATAGGGTGGTGTCGTGACCAGTTCGCCTGATCGCTCAACCCGCGCGCCCCGCCCCGGAAGCGTCGGTCTCCTCGAGCGTCCTGTGACCCGGCTCGTGGGCAAGCGGACGGCCGCCCAGCTCGCCAAGCAGGGGGTGGAGACCGGGGCCGACCTGTTGCGCCTGCTGCCCCGGCGCTACGACACCTGGGGGGATCTGACCGACATGCGCACCCTCGTCAAGGGTGAGCAGGCCACCATCCAGGCCCAGATCGCGCGCGCCTCCTCCCGACGCACCCGCTCCGGCCGGGCTCCGGCCCTCATGGAGGCCACCGTCACTGACGGTGTCTCCACCATGGACGTCGTCCAGTTCGGTGCGGCGGGCCAGATGCGTGCCCGCGCCACCCGGCTGGCTCCCGGAACCACCGTCCTCATGAGCGGCAAGGTCGGGCTTCACCGCGGACGCAAGCAGCTGACCAACCCGCGCCTGTACGTCCTCGACGAGCTCGATGAGGCCGAGCGCGAGGCCCTGCTGGCCCGCCCCATACCCATCTACCCGGGAACGGAGGCCCTCCCGTCCTGGTCGGTGGCCAAGGCGGTACGGACCGTCCTCGACCAGCTCGGACCGGGCGACGTTGCCGACCCCCTGCCTGAGGACCTGCGGCGCTCGGCCGGACTCATCGACGCCTATACCGCCTACCGCTGGGTGCACCGGCCCGATGACGCCCACCAGTGGAAGGCGGCCCGGAGCCGGCTGCGCCACGAGGAGGCTTTCATCCTTCAGGTGGCCCTGGCTCAGCGACGGGCCCACCACGAGGCCACGCGCACCGCGGTGGCCTGGCCAGAGCCGCAGGCGGTCGATTCCCTGAGGGCCGACCTCGACGCCTCCCTGCCCTACGACCTGACCGCAGGACAGGTGCGCGTCGGTGAGGAGATCGCCGCCGACCTGGCTCGCACCGTTCCCATGCAACGCCTCCTCCAGGGTGACGTGGGAAGCGGCAAGACCCTCGTGTCCCTGCGCGCCATGCTCCAGGTGGTCGACGGCGGCGGACAGACGGCCCTGCTGGCCCCCACCGAGGTGCTCGCCGCCCAGCACCACTCCTCCCTGGAGGCGCTTCTCGGCCCCCTGGCCCTGTCCGGGATGCTCGGTGAGGCTGAGCGCGCCACCCGGGTCCACCTGCTGACCGGCTCCACCCCGGCCGCCCAGCGCCGTCGTATCCTCGCCGACCTGGCTGCCGGTGAGCCGGCGATCGTCGTCGGCACCCACGCCCTGCTGTCCGACACGGTGCAGATCCCCTTCCTCGGGCTGGTCGTCGTCGACGAGCAGCACCGTTTCGGCGTCGCTCAGCGCGACGCCCTGCGCGAGCGCGGCGGCGTCACCGACCCGGCCACCGGCCAGCGTCACACCCCCCACCTGCTGGTCATGACCGCCACCCCGATCCCACGCACCATCGCCATGACCGTCTTCGGCGACCTGGCCACCTCTGTCCTTGACGAGCTTCCCGCCGGACGCAGCCCCGTCCCCACGCACCTGGTCCCCTGGTCGCGCACCTCCTGGGTGGAGGGAATCTGGCGACGTGCCGCCAAGGAGACTGCCTCCGGTGGACGCGTCTACGTCGTCTGCCCGCGGATCGAGGTCGGTGACGACGAGCCTCAGCAGGAGGCCGCGATGGCCTCCGGCGCCGATACCGCCGCCGAGCAGACCCCAGGGCCGCTCGAGCCCGAGGAGCCCTGCTCGCGCCCGGATCGCCCTCTGGCCGCCGTCGAGGAATGGCGACAGCGGCTGGAGGCCGAGCCCGCCCTGGAGAATGTCGGCGTCGGGATCCTCACCGGGCGTATGAGCAGTGAGGACAAGGCCTCTGCCATGGCCGACTTCGCCTCCGGCGCCACTCCCGTCCTGGTGGCGACCACCGTCATCGAGGTCGGGGTGGACGTGCCTGAGGCCACCATGATGGTCATCCTGGACGCCGACCGTTTCGGCCTGTCCCAGCTCCACCAGCTGCGCGGTCGGGTCGGACGCGGCAGCCGAGAGTCCGTCTGCGTGGCGGTCACCGGTGTGGAGGTCGGCTCCACCGCCTTCCACCGGCTCAAGGCCTTCGCCTCCACCACGGACGGATTCGCGCTGGCCGAGGCCGACCTCGAGCTGCGCAGCGAAGGTGACGTCCTGGGGGCCTCGCAGTCGGGGCGCACCTCCGGGCTGGACCTGCTGCGCGTGACCCGCGATGCCCGCCTCATCGCCACCGCGAGGCGTCAGGCCGAGCGGATCGTGGCCGCCGATCCTCAGCTGAGCGACCACCGGGCTCTGGCCGCAGCGATCGTCGAGCGCCTCGATGAGGAGTCCCAGGCCTTCCTCGAAAGAGCCTGAGGCACCAGGGTGCGGGCCGAGGAGCGTCCCCGGCTCAGGCCGGCTCGGCGAACCAGACCGTGGTCTCGCCGTACCGCTTGTCCGCGAAGCGCTCCAGCCCCGTCGGCCAGGTGGGTTCCGGTGAGCGTGTCGAGCGCTCGACGACGACGACGGCGCGCGGCGCCAGCCACGGATCCTCGCTGCGGACCAGGGCAGTGAGGATCGCGGTGAGCTCCTCCTCGCTCAGCTCGTAGGGAGGATCGATCAGCACCAGGTCCACCGGGGCGCCCGCCGGGCCGGCCAGGAAGGCGGCCGCCTTCGCGGTCACCGCCGATACCCCACTCAGGCCCAGTGAGTGGATGTTGCGTCGGCAGGTCTGCGACGCACCGCGCGAGGAGTCCACGAGCGTGACCTCGTCGGCTCCCCGGCTCGCAGCCTCCAGGCCCAGGGCCCCCGAGCCTGCGCACAGGTCCAGCACCCGGGCGCCGTCGAGCACCCCGTAGTGGTCCAGGCGGGCGAAAAGAGCCTCGCGGACGCGCTCGGAGGTGGGGCGCGTCCCGGACCGGGGCACCTCGATCCTGCGTCCGCCCACGGTTCCGGCCACGATCCTCGTCATGGGGGAGACCCTACCCGGCCGGCAGGCCGCGTCCCCTGTGGCCGCGGCGCTCAGCTCTCCTCGGCCGGGGCGTGCTGACCGTAGCCGGTGTCCCGGATCTTGCACGCGACCGCCTCGATCTGCTCGTCGGTGAGGATCTTGGGGCTGCCGACGGCGAGCGTGCGCAGGTAGAGCTCGCAGACCCACTCCAGCTCCTGGGCCAGGACATAGGTGGAGGGCAGATCCGGGCCGGTGACCACGGAGCCGTGGTTGCTCATGAGGGCCGCGGTGCGTCCCTCAAGGGCCTTGGCGACATTGGCGGCCAGCTCGGGGGAGCCGTAGATGGCGTAGTCGGCCACTCGCACGTCGCTGCCGCCGAACATGCAGATGTAGTAGTGCACGGCCGGGAGCGCGCTCACGCCCTCGAGGCTGGCCACGGTGGTGGCCGCATAGGAGTGGGTGTGCACGACCGACATCTGTCCGGTCGCCCGCAGCGCGGTCAGGTGCAGGTCCAGCTCGCTGGCGGGCTTGAGCGGCCCCTCGACCTGCTTGCCGGTGGCGTACTCGACCACGGCGACCAGGTCGGGGCGCATCTCCTGGTAGGGCAGCCCCGAGGGGGTGATGGCGACCAGGTCCCCCTCCCGAACGGACAAGTTGCCGGCGGTGCCGACGACCAGGCCGTCGTCGGACAAGTGGGAGCAGGCATCGGCGATCTGCTGTCGAGCGTCGTTGAGAAGCATGATGGGCTCTTTCCCCGGGGCGTACCGCTGCGCGCCCCGTTGCGTCAGAAGTGGTACCGAGGCATCGTCTCATGTTGGCGCTCTCATGTCTACGATTTCGCGTTTCTGTTTTCATGCTTGACATGACCGTTCGGTCAGGGGCATCCTATGTTGGCGCTCACATCGATGTGGGTCCTGGTCATCGTCGCCCAGTGAAAGGAAACTTGCCATGTCCGCTGCGTCCTACCCCGCCATCGGAATCCGTCCCCTCATTGACGGACGTCGTCGTGGCGTGAGGGAGTCCCTCGAGGACAAGACCGCTCAGCTGGCCAAGGATGTCGCCG
>ERZ773008.2365-NODE-2365-length-12360-cov-2.594636_pt1 | contig 12360 bp, 9 predicted proteins | sample MGYA00580664_ERZ773008 | MGnify/ENA primary metagenome ERZ773008 (study PRJEB29015, sample SAMEA2738016) | human oral metagenome | biome: human oral; feature: human-associated habitat; material: dental | place: China | collected 2048 ... | reverse complement strand
AGTAAAAGGTCAGTGATCTTGTTATCAGTTGAATGACGCTTTCCTGCTGCAGACGAAACAATAAAGCGTCTATCAGGGTCAGCCTCAACAATAGCCTTAACTTTTTTGAACTGCTCTGCGGAGGCAACACTTGAGCCACCAAATTTTGCAATTTTGATCATTTCTAATTCCTCTTTTCAAGTGCAGCCATAAAGGTTGTAGGGTCTTGCGTAAGCACGCTAGTAAGAAGCTCACGGGCCTTCTCAGCACTCAAATTCTTGACCAACTGAGCACCTGGCTCCCAGAACGAACCACCCGGAATATCAGCTTGCGTCCTAAACACAAAATCGGAAACAAGCAGATTAGAATCATATAAAAGACCAGCCGAGAAGTTCTGCTGGCCATCAACAGAAGTATAGGCACAGTCAATAATATCCTGTACGACGGCATTTGCCGTTGGATTACCACCAGCACCTTGACCATAGAACTTAAGCTCCCCGATGGTATTTCCTACGGCAGTTGCAACGTTAAAGTTGGTAGGAACGTTGGCCTCAATGGTTGAGAGCGGAACCGCCACAGGTTCAACAGCAACCGCATACGATGAGCCGTTGGAAATGCCTCGTCCAAAGAGCTTGATAGTCATATCGTGACTACCAAACATGGCAAGATCGAGCTTAGTTAAGTTTCTGATACCAGACATAGGAATCTGATTAGTGCAAATCACATCGAAAGCAATAGATGCAGAAATCATAGTTTTAGAACGAACGTCAATACCGTCGATATCACTTGACGGGTCTCGCTCGGCATAACCCAACTCCTGAGCTTTACTCAAAACCTCGGCAAAATCTGTTCCGTCTTTGAGCATAGAATAAACAATGTAGTTGGTGGTTCCATTCATGATTCCCCAGAACGCAGAAATCTCATCAATACGACGTACTTTTTGAATTCCCGCAATCCAAGGAATGCCACCACACACGCATGCTTCAATTTTTAAGTTGACGCCTGCTTTAGCAGCAAGGGTCATAAATTCCTCAAAATGAGCTGATACCACAGCTTTATTTGAAGTGACTACATTTTTCTTAGCAATCAGTGCTGCCTTAATGTACTCATAAGCTGGCGAGAGACCGCCCATACACTCAACAACAGTATCAAGCGCAGAATCAGACAATAGCGCATCAAAATTAGACGTTGCACGGGGGTCAACGTGCTCTTTACCAGCTCTAACCAAGATGGAAGTCAGGTTAACGTCAGAAATACGCTCATCAAGAATGCGTGCAACTGAAGCACCAACCGTTCCAAATCCAAGTAGGGCAACGTTTTGCATATAGCTCCAAATCTAGTAGTCATCTTTGTGCAACAAGGTCGATTGCTTGCAAAGATAACCACACTGGTCACAATCTCATAGACAAAAACTACCAAAAACATGGCAAGATCTTATTGACAGTTTTTCTCGTCTTCATAATGCTATGAACAATTCTATGTTACAAGCGACATTTACTTCTCACTGTTAAAATAATAGAAACGCAACATGCCGCATGTTCTAAAGATTGGTGGTTTCATGGCCGTCGCATATCACAGCACAAGAAGCTTTGATCATACCGTCTCGGCTAAACAGGCCATTTTGCAGGGAATTGCTCCCGATGGCGGCCTCTACATCCAAGATTCTATTAGCGAGAAACCACTTGATCTTGTAAAGGTTTGCTCCCAGGACTTTAAGCCTACAGCTTATGACGTACTTTCTGCTCTGCTTGATGACTACTCGCCTGAGGAGTTAAATCGCTGTATTGAAGGTGCATATGGCACCCAATGGGACACCAAGACCATTACTCCTGTTTCTGCTATCGGGAATGATTGGCTGCTTGAGCTCTTCCATGGTCCGACATCTGCCTTCAAAGACGTTGCACTTCAGATGCTCCCTCGCTTGATGAGCGTTGCTCGCGAAGACACAAATGCAGTTGATACTAGCGGTCAGAATATTATGATTGTCACCGCTACTTCTGGAGACACTGGTAAAGCTGCACTTGAAGGCTTCAAAGATGTACCAGGTATGGGTATTACCATTTTTTATCCAGAGGGTAAAGTCTCGGATATTCAACGCCTACAGATGGTGACCCAAAAAGGCCCAAACGTTGCTGTTTGTGCTGTTAATGGCAACTTTGATGATGCACAAAATGCCGCTAAAGCAATCTTTGCTAACAAAAAATTAGCTCAAGAGTTAGCCGGCAAAAAAACCGTACTTTCCAGCGCAAACTCAATTAATATTGGTCGTTTAGCTCCACAGGTAACCTACTACTTTGACGCATATGCTCAGCTAGTTGCCAAGGGCACTATTACGCAGGGTCAAAAGGTTACCTTCTGCGTTCCAACTGGCAACTTTGGCGATGTCCTTGCGGGATACTTTGCAAAAGAGATGGGATTACCTGTTGATCGCCTTATCGTAGCTTCTAACAGCAATAAAGTGCTGACTGATTTCTTAACAACGGGCACCTATGACCGCAGGCGTGTATTTGAAAAGACCATCTCACCATCAATGGATATTCTAGTTTCATCAAATCTTGAACGACTTCTCTATCTTGCATCCGGCAAAGACACCGAGCTTGTCAGCTATCTGATGAACCAGCTGGTAACTAAGGGTATCTACACGGTGCCTGCTCAGGTGATGGACACCATCCGTGAAACCTTTGACGCTGGCTTTGCCACCGACGACCAGACGCGAGAAACCATTCGTTCTACCTGGGAGAATTGTCGTATGCTGATTGACCCTCACACAGCTGTTGCAAAACACGTGCTTGACAGGGTTTCTCGCCAGACAAACGACGTGCGTGTTTGTCTGTCCACTGCTAGCCCGTACAAGTTTTCGTCCGACGTGCTTGCCGCGCTGGGTCACTCAACCGCTGACCTGGACGACTTTGCGTGCATGCATACGCTCGCCGAAATCACAGGCACTAATCCGCCAATTCAGCTTTCATCACTGAATGACAACGTTATCATTCATACTGACGTTCGCGAGAAAGAGCAACTTGCTTCGTACGTTTTTGAGGCATGCGGACGTATTTTTGCTTGTTAGACTCTGAGAAAGCAGGTTCTACATGCTCGACAACACCATCTTAACCGTTTCTGTACCTGCTACCTCAGCAAATATCGGCGTCGGTTACGATACGCTAGGTCTTGCATTTAACCTGCGAGCAAAGATTGCGTTTAGAGAATCTCCTACGCTTATCATTGATGGCTGCCCCGAGCAGTTCAGAAATGAAAACAACCTTGTATGGACGTCGTACGTTCGCGCCTGCGAAAAGCTAGGCGAAGAGCCTGCACCTAAGCACATCACCATCAACTCGCCGATTCCGCTTTCTGGCGGACTTGGCTCAAGTTCAACCTGTGTTGTTGCGGGTATTGCGGCTGCAATGACCGAATCTCATGGCGGCTGGGATCCTGAACGTGCGCTTGATTTTGCCTGCAATTTTGAAGGTCATCCCGATAATGTTGCTCCTGCCATCTATGGTGGTTTGACCTCATCATTTGTTGACGGCGGTCATACCGTATGCACCAGGAGACTTGTGGCGCGCGGACTTTCTTTTGTCGCGATTGCACCGCCTTATACAGTCAACACCGAAGACGCTCGTAAAGTAGTTCCACAAGAAGTCCCTCTTGAAACAGCTGTTTACCAAATGGGACGCACCGTTGCTGTCACTCACGCCCTTGAAACGGGCAACGGCGGTCTTTTAATGGCCGCTTGTAATGACAAGCTCCATGAGCCGTATCGAAAAGAGCTCATTCCCGATTACGAAGAACTCAAACAAGTGTCAAAGCTTGCTAGAGCATGCGCATTTGTCATTTCTGGATCGGGTGCCACCATGATTGCCATCTGCGACTCCCCTGTTACCGCTCGTGCTGTTGCAGAAAATGCCAAGCAAGTCAGAGGCGATCTCTGGATTCAGATTCTTGAGCCGGCGCTTCTGGGCACCGTCCTTACCCTGGATGACGGCCAACAACACCACAATACTTTCGACGAAATCTAACATAGCGTTTGTTAGGCACTTTACTCAGATATGACAAAGCCCCGGCTTCTATGTTGCATAGGAACCGGGGCTAATGTTTAGGACACGTTTAATACGCTATGAAATAAAACGTTACGCACCGAGATAAGCCTTGCGTACGTCATCGTCATGCAGGAGCTCTTGGCCAGTTCCGTGCTTAGCTACCTTACCAAGCTCAAGAACATACGCACGATCAGCAACCTTAAGTGCCATGTTAGCGTTCTGTTCGACCAGTAAAATAGTGGTCCCTGCATCACCAAGCTGACGAATGATCTGAAAGATCTCCTCAATCAAAATGGGTGCCAGACCCATGGAAGGCTCGTCGAGCATCAGTAGCTTGGGTTTGCTCATCAAAGCACGACCCATAGCAAGCATCTGTTGCTCGCCACCAGAGAGCGTTCCTGCCAGCTGATTCTTACGCTCACGGAGACGTGGAAAGTGCTCATAGACCATCTTAACAGTCTTGCCATTCTTGGAATCAGACTGAGTATAGCCGCCCATCTCAAGATTTTCGGCAACACTCATGCGAGAAAACACGCGGCGGCCTTCAGGACACAATGCCAAACCAGCCTCAACAATCTTGTGAGCGCGTTGACCTACAAGGTTTTTCTCGCCAAGAGTAATGACGCCAGAGTCAGGCTTTACCAGGCCAGCAATAGTGTTCAGTGTAGTTGATTTACCCGCACCATTAGCACCAATAAGGGTAACAATCTCGCCCTCGTGGATATCAAAAGAGATACCCTGAACTGCGTGAATGGCGCCATAAGAAACATTAAGATCCTTAACAGACAGCAAAGTTTTTTCAACGCCAGCTGCCTGAGTGTTTATATTTTCAGTAGCCATTAACGCACCTCCTGCTTTCCAAGATAGGCCTCAATAACACGAGGATTGTTCTGGACCTCTTCTGGCGTACCTTTTGCGATGATATTGCCGTGATCGAGAACAGCCAATCCCTCGCAGATACCCATAACAAACTTCATATCATGTTCAATGAGAAGAACGGCAATCTTGAAGTCGTCACGAATCTTAAGGACATTCTCCATAAGCTCGTCAGTCTCTGCTGGGTTCATACCTGCAGCTGGCTCGTCAAGCAGCAAAATCTTTGGCTGAGTTGCCAGAGCACGAAGAATCTCAAGTTTGCGCTGAGCGCCATATGGCAAATTACCTGCAAGCGTATTTGCAAGATTCTCCATGCCAAAAATACGTAGTAACTCACGAGCGTTATCAGCGCTCTCCTTCTCCTGTTTCCAGTGAGCTGGAAGACGAAAAACGTCCTCGAAAAAGTGAGACGTCATATGACTTCCCTGACCAACCTGAATGTTCTCCATAACAGTCATGTTATTGAACAGACGAATATTCTGGAAGGTTCGAGCAATACCCATATGATTTGTTTCAACAACACTCTTACCAGCAAGATCATAACCATCAATCATGACAGAACCACGCGTTGGCTTGTAGACACTTGTAAGCAAATTAAAGACAGTCGTTTTACCTGCACCATTAGGACCAATGATGCCAGAAATCTCAGTAGGACCAAGAGCAATATTGAAGTCATTAACAGCAGTCAAGCCGCCAAAGTCAATGCCTAAGTGCTCAGCCTGAAGAACTGGAATTGCGCCAAGGTCTCGCTCAGGAATGAGGTTGGGCGATTCTTGTCTAATAAGTTTTGTAGGATTTTTAGTGGCCATCGCTCTTACACCTCCTTCGAATCAGTTGAGGCCTCTGCCTGCGTATCTGCCTGGACACCCGCCTGCGCGTTGACCTGTACGCCCGCCTGCTCATCCAAGTCATCTTTATTCCAAGGGAAATCCCTGTTCATGATTCGCTCAATGATGCGAGACAGCGAGAAGTCATATGAGCCAAACAGACCCTCTGGCCTAAAGATCATAACCAGAATCAACACAATTGCGTAAGCAACCATGCGGTAGTCTGCAAAGGCACGTAAAGCCTCTGGAAGCACAGTCAGGACAGTTGCAGACACAACGGAGCCAAACATAGAACCCATGCCGCCCAGAACAACCATAACTAGAATCTCAACAGACTTCATGAAGCCAAACTTTGCTGGTGCCATGACGCCAATGCAGCCTGCGTAAAGACCGCCAGCAATACCAGCAATGAACGCCGAGAAAACAAAGGCAAGAGTCTTGTAATACGTAGTATTAACGCCTGATGCTTCTGCTGCAATCTCGTTATCGCGGATAGCGAGAATAGCGCGGCCGTGTCTGGACTTCATGAGAGTATGAATAGCAAAAATGGCAAGTGACACAACAATCGCAGTATTCAAGTAACCCGTATAGGCAGGAATACCTGTCAGACCAGATGCACCGCCAGTAAGTTTAAAGCCAAGAGCAGAGTCAATGTTTACCAGGACAACACGAATAATTTCTGCAAAGCCCAAGGTAATGATCGCCAGATAATCGCCACGAAGACGAAGTGCTGGAATACCAATAACCATACCCATGAGAGCAGCGCAAATACCACCAAACAAAAGACCAACAACAAAGAGGATCACTGCTGGTGTGGAGCCTGAAGCCATGGATTGAGCATCCAGTCCAAAGAGCGGCATCATGCGAATAATAAAAATTGCGCAGGTGTAACCACCAATGGACATGAAGCCAGCGTGACCTAAAGGAAGCTGTCCCAAATATCCAGTAACAATATTCAGAGAAACGGTCATCAGTACATATACGCCGATTTGTTCAAAAACAACAGTCTGATAGCGAGAAATAAGACCCTCTCCTACCAGGAAGTTTCCACCAAAAACAAAAAGTGCAACAAGAATTGCATTGATGGCATAGCGAGCAGGCATAGTAAGCTCACGACGCTGACCATCTTTTCCACCAAAACCAGTGACAATTACCGGGTTGTGGTTATTATCGCGTGGATACATTTTAGTCATGTGAGCCTCCTTACACTTTTTCAGTAACTGGTCGACCAAGCAAGCCAGTTGGTTTGACAACAAGAACAAGAATCAAGAGTAAGAAGACTACTGCGTCCTGCCAAACAGACAAGCCAAAGGCAGCAACAAAGACCTCGGAAAAGCCAACAATAAGACCACCAATAACAGCACCTGGAATAGAGCCAATACCACCGAGAACCGCTGCAACAAATGCCTTAGTTCCCAACATAACGCCCATGGTTGGAGAAACCTGCTGATATGCCATGGAATACAAGATTGCAGCAATACCTGCAAGCGCAGAACCAACCGCAAAGGTAAAGCTGATAGTACTGTTGACATTAACACCCATCAAGCGAGCAGCACCCATATCCTCCGAAACGGCGCGCATTGCCTTACCAAGACGAGTCTTCTGAACCAAAACAGTCAGAACAACGGTTGCTACAATAGTGACAGCAACTGTCAAAAGTGCAGTGCCAGAAAGCGTTGAGCCAAATACCTGAACGGTTCCCAGGTCGATGATATTTGGAATAACCTTAGCATCAGCGCCAAGAAGCAACTGAACGCCATTCTCGAGCAAATAAGAAACGCCAATTGCAGTAATCAGAATAGAAAGCCTTGGAGCTTCTCTGAGTGGTGCGTATGCAACCTTATCAATAAGGACGCCCAATACAACACAACCAAAGACGGCGAGAAGAACAGCAATTGCTGGATTAAGTCCTAGCTGAACAAGAGCAATCCATGCAACGTAGGAACCAAACATGATGATGTCACCATGTGCAAAGTTAAGAAGCAAGATGATGCCGTACACCATTGTGTAACCAAGCGCCACCAGTGCATAAATACTGCCCAATTGAAGTCCATTGAGCACCTGAGTTAAAAACATCTGAGGCTCTCTTTTCTATGAAGGATTGATTGTGTCATAGATGGACTCTTTGCCATCTTTAAAAGTAATAATCAAGGTGGACTTCACTGGGTCACCTGTTCCCTGATATGAAAGGGTTCCAGTAACACCTTCAACCACACCAGATGCAATAGCGTCAATAATTGCCTGTCTATACGCATCAGAGTTATAGGTATAGCCATGTTTCTCGACAACCTCAAGAGCGGAGCAAAGAATCATTGCAGCGTCATACCCCAAAGAACAGAAATTAGTTGGAGCCTCACCGTATTCCTCGGTGTATGCAGTAACAAAATGCTGCACTTTTTCATCAGGGTTTGAAGCAACAAATGCGGAGCAATAGAAGCATCCTTCAAGATCAGTAGCAGAAGCATAATCCTGCTCACCACCAATAATGCCTGCCCAACCATCTGCACCCATAAAAGGCTTCTTGCAGCCAAGCTGACGAGCCTGCGTCACAATCTTACCGTTATCCTGATAATAATTGGGAGCCAAGATGGCATCAGGATCTAAACCAATAATGCTGGTAAGCTGGGCATTAAAGTCAACAGCTCCCGTTGGATAGCCCTGCTGGGATACAACCTCAATGCCTAACTCACGAGCCTTCTGAACAAAGGCGTTATTTACACCAATCTCATAATCGCCACCGGAGTTAAAGATAGTTCCCACACGCTGATAGCCCTGCTTTTTAGCAAACTCTGCAAGAACAACGCCCTGAAAAGGATCCGTGACAGTAGCACGAAACATGTTATTACCGTGTGTTATAACATCTTCTGCTGTAGCAGATGCAGTAACACAAGGAATGTTGTCCAGTACCGATTTCTGTGCTAATGCAATGGTTGGCGTTGAGGTAACATCCCCAAGGATTGCACAGACATTCTCGTCAAGAAGCTTGTTGTAAACAAGAATTGCCTCAGTTGAATCGCCCTTCTCGTCCTCAACAACAGGAACAATCTGACGTCCGTTAACACTGCCCTTCTTGTTAAACTCCTTAAGATACAAAAGAACGCCACTTCGTACAGCGAGACCATACTGAGCAACGTCGCCGGTAAACGGACCCATCACGCCAACGTAAATGGAGTTAGGGTCTTGATTCTTTGGCGAACAGCCTGCTAAAGCAAACGACCCCGCAATGGTCCCGGCCACCTCCAAAAAACGTCGTCGCGTTAGCTTGTGTGCCATATTCATCTCCTTTTCTCCATAGCGTTGAATATGTGACATAACACAATATGGCTGCAGCTCTTAAAAAAGAACCACAGCCAAAAAATGTTATCTAACTTGAAATAATTTTAGAGATACCGGATGTTTCTACTAGTCCCAGCCTAACATGACGATTACGCCTTTGACTTGGCAGCTGCCCTGTACACTTCTGCTTACGCCTCGCGTACCAGAGGAAGCTCACTTGCAAAGTGACGAGGCTTGTAAGAAGTCTTATCTGAAGCAGTCTTCTCACCCAGATCAAGTGAAGAGATCTTCTTCATCTTGCTGGTGCCACCCTCAATAAGACGTAGCAATTCGCGCGTTGGCCTTTCGTCAGCCGCCTGAAGCTCAGCTGCCATCTCGCGCTCGACCGCGTCAAAGATATCCTGAACATGCGACGATGTATCGTTTGTCGCCTTTACCAGCGGCATTGCAGTTGATTGTGCAACAACACCAGCATAGTTTGGCTCGCGAGAAGAACGTACTTGAGCTGTAGAAGCATTGTGAGATGCAGCAAGTTTTTCACCCGACGGCTCCACTGAACTTGTAACTTCCGCCTCAGCAGCAGCCTGACCAATAATTGGCAACTGCACTGGATGATACTTGCGCATCTGCAGATAATCATGGCGAGCTAGATGTTCATCCATGGCAGCTAGCGCAAGCGTATCAATCGTACGCTTCTCTGGGAAAACTCCCTGATCAACGTAAGAGATACGACTAGAAATATCTGCAGCATGATTGGTAAAGTCTTCAGGAATAGCCTCAGCACCAATCTCGGCGATGCCAAAATCGCGCGTAATAGATTCTTCGCCCACGGCCTTAGTCCACCAAGCAGTACCAACATCACCAACAGTTCCATCAGCACGCTCGATAATGGGTAGACCATCCATAGGATCTTGCCCCAGGCGCTCAAGAAGTACAGCAGCGGCGCCTTTTGCACGAGCAACGGTGCGCTCACGCCAACTCAAAAGCTTGGTATAGTTCTCTGCAATCTGCGCGTAGTCATTTGTAGAGTGTGCAGGCTCTTTCTTAGCACGAACTAGAAGAACGCCCTCTGCATCTGCGCTTACAACCTGTGGCTTCCTTACAACTGGCTTAGCAGATTGAACACGGATAGAGCCAGTCATATCCCACTGAGAAACCCTCATGTGCTTTGGCTTATATGCAGCAATTGAGCGCCTTGAAGAGTCCAGCGGAATCACAACGCTCTGCTCTGGCGAGAAGTCCGATGCTGCTGAGACCTGCTTTGAAGATGTAGCCTCATCTGAACTCTGGAAAGACGTATCTGACTGGGCCTCTTCTTCTGTTCCATCGGTTTTCTCGCCACGATTTGCAACGCGAGAAACAATTAGTGCAGTACCGGAAATGACAGCAGCCGCAGCAAGTACGATGCCGATGCCAGTGAAGATTGCTCCAAGTGGAGTTTGGCGAATTACATTAGTTGTAAGAGCATGCGCAGACGCTGGCTCTGCTACAAGAACCAGTCCACTGAGCAGGCCGGCGACTACTGCCGGATTCCTACCTTCTGTCATACAAACTCCCCCTACAAACGCTAAGAAGATGTATGAAGACACACGCTAAATTTGCATATGCTACTAAACCCAATACGGGCGACGTGAGCAACGGGTGGGCTTCATTTCATCTTTGTGTAATCCGCTGCAACACATAATTGTGCTGTTAGAAATGACTATAGCGTAATTTATTATTTTTTACAGCGTCTTTAAAACTTTTTCATAATTCTTTGGCAGTTATTCAACAAAAAATAATACACAAAAAAGTACCTTCCAACAACGGCTGGAAGGTACTTTTAAATAATCTTAGTTCAGCACTCGCAATGCCTTATGCAACATTACTCGATCTTATATAACACCAGCAACAATCCTCAATCTAGCTAGTTCTGTAAATAGTCAGACTGTGCGGCCTTCTTTGCAGATCTAATCAAGAAGTCCTGGTTATTGTCAGTCTGCTTAAGGCCACTAATAAGGGCAGTAGTAGCTCGCTCAGTGTTATTAAAGCCTGCAAGAATGCGACGAACGCCCCAAACCATAGGCTGAAGCTCTGGCTTAATAAGCAAATCCTCATTACGGGTACCAGAAGAAATAGGGTCAATAGCTGGGAAGATTCGACGGTCTGCCAGATCACGATCAAGCTTGAGCTCCATATTACCAGTGCCCTTAAACTCCTCGAAGATGACCTCGTCCATCTTGGAGCCCGTGTCTACGAGAGCAGAAGCAATAATGGTGAGTGAGCCACCGTTCTCGATGTTTCGAGCTGCACCTAAGAACTTCTTTGGTGGGTACAGAGCAGCGGAATCAACACCACCAGATAGAATACGACCAGATGCAGGGATAGCAAGATTATACGCACGAGCAAGACGTGTGATGGAGTCCAGAATAACCACAACGTCTTGACCCATCTCAACTAGACGCTTTGCTCGCTCAATAACAAGCTCAGAAACAACAGTGTGATTCTCTGCTGGCATATCAAAAGTTGAAGCAACGACAGTACCCTTAATGGAGCGCTCCATGTCTGTGACTTCCTCAGGACGCTCGTCTACCAAGAGGCAGAAAAGATGAACTTCGGGATTGTTGATGGTAATAGACTGGCAGATACGCTTCAAAATGGTAGTCTTACCTGCCTTTGGAGGCGAGACAATCAAACCACGCTGACCCTTACCAATAGGAGCTACCAGATCAATTGCACGCCCCGTAATGGAGTCTTTACCGTGCTCCATAGTAAGAGGTTGGTTTGGAAAAATAGGAGTCAAGTCTTTGAAGCGAGGACGATCCTTAAAACTCTCAGCTTCCACACCATTAACCTGAGTAACTTTAAGTAGTGGTGGATACTTGCTGTTTACGCGAGCAGGTCCAACCATGCCCAAAACGCTATCGCCAGGACGCAGACCAAGATTTCTAATAATCTGCTGGTGAACAAAGGCGTCGTCATCGCCTTCCATATAATTGCCCGTACGAATCCAGCCGTAGCCTTCATTGCTAATCTGAAGAATACCCTCAACAGTCTTGAAGCCTTCAGCAGCTGCAGATGCAGCATACACAAGCTCAATCAAATCGGACTTGTGAACGCCCGCATACTCAATACCCAACTCAGTTGCTTTAGCACGAAGCTCCGAAAGCTTCATCTCTTGAAGCATTTCTTTGGAAAGTGAAGGTTTGCTTGCCTGACCCTGCTTACGATTCTTGTTGCGTTGGTTGTTCTGTCTACGATCGCGAGAAGGATGCTCTTGATTGCTAGTGTGTGCGTTTTCCTGTGTCTTCTCGCCCTCCTGAGCTGCTTCTTTTGGCTCAGCATTACGGTCCCGCCGACGTGGTGCTCCCGTACGTGAACGT
>ERZ773008.2362-NODE-2362-length-12380-cov-3.748641_pt1 | contig 12380 bp, 9 predicted proteins | sample MGYA00580664_ERZ773008 | MGnify/ENA primary metagenome ERZ773008 (study PRJEB29015, sample SAMEA2738016) | human oral metagenome | biome: human oral; feature: human-associated habitat; material: dental | place: China | collected 2048 ... | reverse complement strand
CATGGTCATGGACATGTTTGCGGGCAAGCTCCACGCCAAAGTGGTGCGCGTCGATGCCAGCCAGCTCTTCCTCGATGCGCTCAAGGGCGTAAGCGACCCCGAGCAAAAGCGAAAAATCATCGGCAAGCTCTTCGTCGATGTCTTCAAGGCCGAAGCCGAGAAGCTCAAGGCCAGCGGCGCTGGCCATAAGGGCGCCACCTTCCTGGCCCAAGGCACCATCTACCCCGACGTGATCGAATCCGGCGGCGCCAAAAGCAAAAAAGCCGTCGTCATCAAAAGCCACCACAACGTCGGCGGCCTGCCCGAACAACTGGGCCTGAAACTGCTGGAGCCGCTGCGCGATTTGTTCAAAGACGAAGTGCGTGAACTAGGCGTAGCCCTTGGCCTGCCGCACGACATGGTCTACCGCCACCCCTTCCCCGGCCCCGGCCTGGGTGTGCGCATCCTGGGCGAAGTCAAAAAGGAATACGCCGACTTGCTGCGCCAGGCCGACGCCATCTTCATGCAAGAGCTGCGCTCCACCATCGAACCCAACAGCGGCAAAAGCTGGTACGACCTCACCAGCCAAGCATTCACCGTCTTCCTGCCGGTCAAGAGCGTCGGCGTCATGGGCGACGGCCGCACCTACGACTATGTGGTGGCCCTGCGCGCCGTACAAACCAGCGACTTCATGACCGCCGACTGGGCCGAACTGCCGTATGCGCTGCTGAAAAAAGTGTCGTCCCGAATCATCAACGAAGTGCGGGGGATTAATCGGGTGACGTATGACGTGTCTTCCAAGCCGCCTGCGACGATTGAGTGGGAGTGAGAACGCCCTCATTTGTTCAGATAAGCAAGAGGCTTGGGAAGCTAATTTCTGAATTACACTATCGCTCGGCTTACAGGCAGTGTTTTCGTTGTGTATCGCAACGTATCTAACAATGTTGGTGAGGTTTGCTCACTATTTCCTTTTTGTGGTATCGCTGCCTATCAGGCATCATGCCCAGCATAGGAGTGCCTGTAAGCCACCTCTAATTATGAGTTCAATAAAGAAGCTTCAGTCTGCAAAAAACAACATTGACTTGGCCAATTTGCTTGGCTACAAAGCCAAGGGATTTACTTATATCGTCTACACAGCCCCAAAAGAATCATTATATAAAAAATTTAAAATTCTAAAGAGAGATGGCTCTTCTCGAGAGATTTGTGCTCCAGAGGAGAAGCTAAAGTACTTGCAAAAAAAACTTGCCATGTTGCTTCAGAAGTGTGATGCGGAGATTGATGCTGCATGCCCTGCTCGATGTGTAGCGCATGGTTTTAAAAATGAATTAAATACAATCAGTAATGCAAAGCCGCATCGAGGCCAAAAGTATGTTGTAAATTTTGACTTATCTAATTACTTTGATCAATTTAATTTCGGTCGGGTTAGAGGTTTTTTTATTTCTAATCCCAAATTTCTTCTAAGTCCTAAGGTTGCAACTGCAATCGCCCAAATAGCGACGTTTGAAAATAAGCTACCTCAAGGGAGTCCATGCTCTCCTGTTATAGCGAACTTAATTACGAGGTCTCTGGATAATAGGCTTTTAAAATTCTGTCGAGCTAATCGCTTTAGCTATACTCGTTACGCAGACGATATCACAATCTCCAGTAATTTAACAAGTTTTCCTGATCAGGTGATATGTGATGTGCATCCTGGAGGAAAAGCGTCTTTAAGTTTAGAATTATCGAATATAATAAAAGCATTTGGTTTTGAGATAAATCCAAATAAGACAAGAGTGTTTTCAAAACACCATAGACAGTTAGTGACCAACTTGGTGGTTAATGAAAAAGTTAATGTACCGTCTTCATATTATCGAGCCACTAGATCAATGTGCCATCAATTTTTTATGAGGCACAAGTATCAAATTGATGGGGATGATGTTGGTGGCCCTGACCGACTGAGAGGACGTCTAAGTTATATATTTTATGTGCGAGACTCGGCAGACAAAAGAGATTCTAAAAAAAAGAAAAATTCCCCCAGAGGAGATGAACTTTTATATCGTAAATTTTTGAATTTTATTACATTTAGAGTAAATTCTGCTCCACTGCTTGTTTGCGAAGGAAAAACGGACTCTATTTATATTAAATGTGCTATTAATCATTTTAAGCGCGACATCAACCTTCGTTATTTCAAATATTCAAAATTGTCGGATCGTGTAATGCTGCTAGGCGGAGGCACTTCTCCGTTGAAGAACTTGATATCAAAGTACAGAGAAATTATAGCTATATCTGGAGAATATAAGCCAGAGAATCCGGTGATTTTGCTTATTGACAATGATGATGGTGCAAAGGATATATTTAATCTTATTAATCGAGGAGAATTCAAAATTAAAAACAAGATTGGCAAAGAAACGACAGAAAAATTTTATCATTTAATTGACAATCTGTATCTTATAAAAATTCCAGAAAACGGTAGCAATAATATGCCCATTGAGCATTTATTTGACGAGGTATTACGGAATACAAAATATAAAGGACGCTCATTATCCTTGTGTAACGATTATGATAAAAAAAGGAGTACGGAAAGTCTACTTTCGCCGAGGAAATTGTCTCGAAAAGATCATCTTCGATCAATTTCGATGGGTTCTCCTTGCTGCTGGATCGCATTGAGGCTGCAATTGCAGATTACGCCAAAAATTAGCGAGTGGCTACTTTTCAAGTGCAGCAGTAGTGCACTATGCTTTGTTTTAATATTTTGCCCATTTTTGATAAACTTGTATTCAAGTCAAACGTATTATTACGGCGAGTTTGATTTATATTTTTGGCACTTTTACCTATAACGCGCGGCCTCTTCCGCATTGTTATTAATGGTCACATGAACGTTCTGCCCCGCGCCGCAGACGCCAGTCGTAACGCTGGTGAGATGTGGTGGAGTCGATGTCTTACAGGCAATCAAACGGAGCGTATTGCTCCTTAGCGCTTTCGTCGCCGTAGACGCCGTGGCGGCGGTGCAGGTTTCAGCGGCAGACGAGCGGGCCGGGCCACAGCGTCCGCAGCAGGGGCAATTGCTCTTCAATTGGCGGCTTTTTGGCATGCAGGCCCAAGCGGTAGGTAATGGGGTTGCCACTGGCTTGGCGTGCAGCGCGCAGGGCTTGCGCCAGCAGCGGGGCATAGGCGAACGCTAAAAAATCAGCATCGCGCACTTCCCGCGCAATCACGCCATCAAGCGCAAGCGGATCCAGCAGTGGCAAGGCGGCCAGCAGATAGTCGATGCGCCCGACCAGAGCGCAGACAAACCATTCGTGCGATTGGTTCAAAGGCGAAGTGCGCGAACTGGGCGTGGCCTTGGGCTTCCCCTCGGCGTGGCCTATCGCCACCCCTTCCCCGGCTTAGGCTTGGGCGTGCGCACCTCGGGCGAAAAAGCGCGTGGCGCATGACGTTGCCAGCACAAGCCGTCTGGCGTCGATTGAGCGGGAGCCAATCTGCGTTCAGCCTTGCGACAATCGCCGTTTTTCAAACCACTTCTTGCAATATGAACAAGCGTTCGTTTTCCCGCGTTTTGCTCGGCGCCGTCGCTGGCGCGTTTCTGCTTCCTGCCGCTGCGCTGGCGCAGGCCAAAACCCTGGTGGTGGCCTCCAGCGCCACGTATGCGCCTTTTGCCTTTGAAAACAAGGACAAGCAGATCGTCGGCTTTGACATCGACATCATCAACGCCATTGCCAAAAAGCAAGGGCTGGCGCTGCGCATCGTCAATACGCCGTTTTCCAGCATCTTCGCCTCGCTGGGCAATGGCGATGTGGATTTGGTAATTTCAGGCGTCACTATCAACGACAAGCGCAAGCAAAGCTACGATTTTTCCGACCCCTACTTTGACGCGCGGCAGCTCATCGCCGTGGCCCAGGGCAGCAGCATCGCTTCGCTCAAAGACATTGCGGGCAAGAAAGTGGCCGTTGTGAGCGGCTCCACGGCTGACGATGTGAGCAGCCGCGAATTCGGCAAGGCCAGCCCCAACATCCGCCGCTTTGAAAGCACGCCGCTCATCATCTCCGAGCTGGCATCGGGCGGCGTGGATGCCGCCATTGGCGACAACGGCGTGATTGCCTACCGCGTTTCGCAAACCCAGGGCCTGAAAACCGTGGAAGACCCTCATTTTCCGAAAGAATATTTCGGCATCGTGCTTCGCAAGGGCGATAAGGAATTACGCGACAAAGTCAATGCCGGCCTGGCCGCCATCAAGGCAGACGGCAGCTACGGCGCCATTTACAAAAAGTGGTTCCATCAGGAATATGCGCCGCAATAAGCCTGCCCGGATATAAAGCGGCAAAAGCAAAAACGGGGCAAGATTTTTGATGAATCTTGCCCCGCATTTGTTTTGCCCCATTTTGCCTGGCCAAAGCCATTCGCCTGATCAGCCAGTCGCCTGAAATTTCCATTCAGCGGAAGCGGCAGCCGCTTTCATCAGGCCCCTATTTGAATCAATCAACAGCGCACAAGCGCCATCGCATGGAAGAAAACGCACCGGTCATGTGGTTCGGGTGGTTCCGCCCGGACATTCTGGTTGAATACCGGCAACTGTTCTGGGAAGGCATGCTGGTCACCGTCGGCATGACCGTGGCCTGCATTCTGATGGGCTGCACGCTGGGCCTGTTGATTGCGCTGGCGCGCCTGGCCCATGCCCGGCATCAGCCCTGGAAATCCTTTTGCAAATACCTGCTGCGCTGGCCTTCCACGGTTTACGTGAGCTTTTTTCGCGGCACGCCGCTATTCGTGCAAATTCTGCTGATGCACTTTGCCGTCATGCCGCTGCTGGTTCACCCGGCAAACGGCCTGCTGATCTCCGGCGAGCTGGCCCGCGAACTCAAGCAAAGCCACGGCGCGCTGCTCTCCGGCGTGGCCGCGCTCACGCTCAATTCAGCCGCCTACATTTCTGAAGTTTTTCGCGCCGGCATTCAGTCCATCACGCGCGGCCAGCGCTTTGCCGGCATGTCGCTGGGCATGACGCCCGCGCAAGTCATGCGCTACGTTGTGCTGCCGCAAGCCTTTCGCCGCATGCTGCCGCCGCTGGGCAACAACATGATTGCCCTGCTGAAAGACACCTCGCTCGTTTCAGCCATTGGCCTGGCCGAGTTGGCCTACGCCGCCCGCACCGTGGCCGGAGCCTATGGCCGCTACTGGGAGCCTTATTTGGCCGTGGCGCTGATTTACTGGCTGATGACTTTCGTGCTGACTTTGGGACTGCGCAAGCTGGAGACGCATTTGGGGCGCAGCGAATTAGGGTAATTAGGGTAATTCAATGCGCCTGCGCTGAAAGAGGCGGCTATTGCTTGAATGATGCGCGCAATGAATCGCCCGGTTGCGGCTTATTCATGAAACATGAATATCGCAAATAAAACCGTCAAATGTCTTTTTGATAAAGCGCCATGAGGATATGGGCGGGCGCTTTGTCCTGTTCATCCTGTTCACAAGGCGCTTTTTGGCATATCCGGCGCCGCTGCCTTTTCACTCATCCGCCCCCGCTTCACCGCCTCCAGATAAGCGGGCGCCGCCGCTTGCGGATCGCGGCCCAGTGCGCGGACCACGCAGATGCCGCTGGCGCCGGCTTGGGCGGCGGCGGCGGCTTGTTCGGGGGTGAGGATGCCGCCGATGGCGGTGACGGGGCGGCCTGCGGCGGCCACCCAGAAGGCGAGGTTGCCCAGGCCTTGCGGGCGCCAGGGCATGTTTTTGGTGGTGGTGGGCCAGATGGGGCCGCAGGCAATGTAGGCGGGGGCGAGGCTGCGGGCGCGGGCCAGCTCCCACAGGCTGTGGCTGCTGATGCCCAGGGGCAGGCCGCTGGCGGCCAGGCCCTGGCGCTGTTCGGTGGTGAGGGCGGCAAGGTCTTCCTGGCCCAGGTGCAGGCCGGTGAGGGCAGCGTGTTCGGGGTGTGCGCTGATGAGCTGGCGGGCCAGTTGCCAGTGGTCGTTGATGAACAGGCGCGCGCCGGCCCGGGCGCAGGCGGCCATGCCTTGGGCAAGGGTGTCGCGCAGGGCGGCGCGCCAGGCTTCGCCGGGCGCGGGCGGGGTTTTGATGCGCAGTTGCAGGGTGGGCACGCCAGCGGCCAGGGCTGCTTGCAGGGCGGGTGCGTTGTCCACGATGGCGTAAAGGCCGATGTCTGGCGGGTTGGGCTGATGGCCGCTGGCGGGCTGAAAGAGGCTGGCGGCCGCTTCGGCTTGCAAGGCGGCGCTGAAGGCCCGGGCGGGGTCTTCGTGGCCGAAGGTGAGCAGCGGCATGTAGCGCGGTCCGCTGGCAAAGCCGGGGGCGGCGGCGGCGGGGCCTGCGCCTTGCCCGGCAGCGTAGCCGTGGGCGATGGCGTGGGCGGTGGCGGCCTTGGCGAGCACGAGGGCATCGGCCGCCACGAAGCCCAGCGCCAGGGCGCTGGCGGCGCTGCTGGCGAAGGTGCAGCCGGTGCCGTGGGTGTGGCGGGCTTCGCGCAGGCGCGGCAGGGCCAGCCAGCCGCTGGCGTGGGGGGTGTCCATCCAGTCCAGCGCCCAGCCGGGCCATTCGTCTGGCACGGCGGATGCGGCCAGGCCGCCGTTTTCATCGGCTGCCAGGGCGTCGCCGCCGGTCACGCAGACGGCTTGCGCGCCCATGTCGAGCAGGCGGCGGGCGTGGCGCGCGGCGGCGGCCATGCTGCGCGGGCGGTCTGGGCCGCTTTCGCCGCACAGGCGGGCGGCTTCGGCGGCGTTGGGGGTGATGAGCGTGGCGCGGGGCACGAGCAGCTCGCAATAGGCGCGCAGCACGGCGTCACTGGCAAAAGCCGCGCCGGTGCTGGCACCGAGCACGGGGTCGATCACCAGGGCCACGGGCGCGCGCTGGCGCAGGGCATCTACCCAGTGGGCCACGGTTTGCACGTTTTCCACGCTGCCCAGCAGGCCGGTTTTGATGGCGGCGGGCGGCATGTCGCCTGCCAGCGCGGCCAGTTGGGCCTCCAGCTCTTGCGCAGGCAGGGGGGTGACGCGGGTAACGGCCTGCGAGTTCTGCGCCGTGACGGCGGCCACCACCGGGCACAGGTGCACGCCGAAAGCAAGCGCCGCGCGCTGGTCGGCTGCCAGGCCCGCGCCGCCGCCGCTGTCGTTGCCGGCGATGCTCCAGAGAATGGGTTTGCGGGCGGGTTCGCGGGCGGGTTCGCGGCCGGGTTCGCAATCCGCTTCGCGGCCAGATTCATGTGTGGATTCAGTCATGGCCGGGCAAGTTAGCACACCAGGCTCGCCAGACAGCGCAGCCGCCAGGCGCGATCAAAACGGTCACAAGCCGGCGAACGCCGCTTCAAGGCACGCAAGAGGCTCGCGCCTCATCTGCCAGCGCGAGGGAAAAAGAAGCTGCTTTCTGCCGGGCAAGGCGTTGGGCTTCGCTTATTCTCGCTCCTTCATTCATAGCATGATGTCTTAGTGGAAATTGCGCAAGAAGGCATTTAGACCCCCTTGAATTCGCTCCTGTTTTTGATGCCATCTGCATGGCCCAGCGAGGCATTTGCCAGGCCGCAGGGCGCCTGAGTCCGCGCTTTTCTCGTCCGCAGACAAACCGTGAACAAGTTCTCAGGGTTTCATCCACTTTCCCTTCGTGCTGCAACGCATCAGAATCGCCGCGTTCCGACAAAAACTCGCAAAAAGGAAAAAACGACATGAAGAAGATCACCGCCATCATCAAGCCCTTCAAGCTGGAAGAAGTGCGCGAAGAGCTGGCCGATGTGGGCGTGACGGGCCTGACGGTCACGGAAGTCAAGGGCTTTGGCCGCCAGAAGGGCCATACCGAGCTGTACCGGGGCGCTGAATACGTGGTGGACTTTCTGCCCAAAGTGCGCATTGACGTGGTGGTGGCCGACGATTTGGTGGACCGCTGCGTGGACGCCATCCTCAAGTCCGCGCGCACCGGCAAGATTGGCGACGGCAAGATCTTCATCTCGAACGTGGAGCGCGTGGTGCGCATCCGCACAGGCGAGGAGGATGAAGCGGCCATCTGACCCCGGCCCCAGGCTCCGCCCGCCAGCCGCTTTTTCAAACCGCGCGCAATGCGCAAACAACCGCCTCACCCGGCGTTTTTTTACGCCTGCGGCAAGGCGGCGCAAGGCTGAAAAGCCGCTTTCACCCGGAAACGGAAAGCCAGGCCCCAAACCGCCGCCCCCCGCCCGCACCCCGCCCGCACCCGCGCTTGCCCTGCGGGCGGGCGTGAGCAGGCCCTCATGGCAGGGTGGATTCGGAGAAACCGGCTGGCCCGCGTTGCGCCCTGCCCCCGGCTTTGCCTTCATGTCTTTTCGCCCCTTGGGGCAGTCCATGAAGAATGCCTGACCGCATCAAAAACAGGAGCTGATTTCGGGGCATGAAAATAGCTCTTGCGCTCATTCCACCAGGACCTCACGCTATGGTTTGAGGAGCAAAATTCTTACGAAGCAAAAGCCGCCCGCCTTCCCTGGCCGCCCTCTCGGGCTGCCGGCCTGGGCCGCTCACCGCGCCCGGCTGAACAGGCCGATGCCCGCCAGCACCAGCGCCGTGCCCGCTGCCAGCCAGGGGGTGAAAGGCTCGTCCAGAATGAGCACGCCCATGCCAATGGTGGCCAGCGGGCCGATCAGGCCGATTTGCGCCGCCAGGCTGGCGCCCAGGCGCTCCACCGCCATCATTTGCAGCAGAACGGGCACGGCAGTGCACAGCGTGGCGTTCAAAACCGAGAGCCACAGCACCGGCGCGGGCACGGCGGCCGCAGCCAGCGGGCGCGTGATCAGAAAGTGGCCGATGCAGCACAGGCAGGCCACCACCGTGGCCAGCCCCACCAGGCGCATGGCGCCCAGGCGGCGCACGAATTCGCCGCTGAAAAACAGATAGGTGGCGTAGCTGGCCGTGCCCGCCAGCACCAGCGCCGCGCCCAGCGCCGTGCCCGCCGTGTGGGGCAGCTGCATCTCGCGCCCGAACACCAGCAAAGCGCCGCTGTAGCTCACCGCCACCGCCAGCCAGTGCCGGCGCGTGGGCCGCTGGCCGCGCAGCGCCCAGGCCAGCGCCATCACCAGCGTGGGCGTGAGATACAGAATGAGCCGCTCCAGACTGGCGCTGATGTATTGCAGCCCCAGAAAGTCCAGCAGGCTCGACAGGTAGTAGCCCGACACCCCCAGCCCCAGCACGCCCAGCCAGTCGCGCCCCTTGAGCGCGGGCCGCCCGCGCCCGGCCCACCAGGCCATGACGGCAAAAAAGGGCAGCGCCAGCAGCATGCGGTACATCAGCAGCGTGACCGCATCCGCTCCGTGCCGGTAGGCGAGCTTGACCACGATGGCCTTGCCGCTGAAGGCAAACGCGCCCAGCACGGCCAGCGCCATGCCCAGGCCCAGGCTGGCAGGCGCCGCCGCTGAAGCGGCAGAGGCAGAGGAGGAAGCAGGCGTGTTTTCAGACATGGCGGCAACAGGGCGGGCAGGCGGCGGGCGGCCGGGCTTGGCTCCGGCGGCTCATTGCACCTCGGCGATCAGCTCGATTTCCACGCAGGCGTCCAGCGGCAGCCGGGCCACGCCAACGGCGCTGCGGGCATGCGCGCCACGCTCGCCAAACACTTCCATCATCAGCTCGCTGGCCCCGTTGGTGACCAAGTGCTGCTCCACAAAGCCCGGGGCCGAGCTGACGAAGCTGACGAGCTTGACAATGCGGCGCACCTTCTCCAGCCCGCCAGCGGCCGCATGCAGCGTGCCCAGCAGATCAATGCCAATGCCGCGCGCGGCGGCCTGGCCCTCTTGCGTGCTGATGCCTGCGCCAAGCTGGCCCGTCCACACCGCGCCGTTGCGGCGGGCGATATGGCCAGACAAATAAACCAGATTCCCCGTGCGCACAAAAGGCAGGTAAGCGGCGGCTGGCGCGCTGACGGCGGGCAAGGCAATGCCCAGGCGGGCGAGATTTTCCTGTGGCGTCATGGTGTCGTTCCTTTCCTGTGAATGATGGCAAAGACAGCGCAGTATGACCGCCCCCATTGCTGCTTCATCGCTGCTTCATTGCTGCTTCATTGCTGCTTCATTGCCGCCCGCAGGCGTGACAAACGCCGCGCGCGCCGGAAAACCGCGCCAGCGCAAGACAATCCGCCCTTTCCACCTTCTCGCGCCGCCCCGCCGCCCGCCCATGCCCGCCCCCGCGCAGCACATCCACTCGCCCGCCAACCCTCTTTTCAAAGACCTGCGCCGCCTGGCGCAAGACAGCGCCGCCAGCCGCAAGCAAGGCCGCGCCTGGCTCGAAGGCGACCACCTGGCCCGCGCCGCCCGCGCGCGCCAGGTGCGCCCGGCGCTGGCCGTGTTCGCCGAAAGCAGCTGGCAGCAAAGCGCGCACGAATGGGCCGGCCTGGCGCGCCAGAACATCGTGCTGGCCGACCCCCTCTTTGCCGCCCTGAGCGCGCTGCCATCGCCCGCCCGCATGGGCATCGTCATCGAACTGCCCCTGCCCGCGCAACCCGCCCGCTTCGCGCCCGGCGCGCCCACCCTCGTGCTCGACCGCGTGCAAGACGCAGGCAACACCGGCTCCATGCTCCGCAGCGCCGCCGCCTTCGGCTTCACCCAAGTGCTGGCCCTGCAAGGCACCGCCGCCCTCTGGGGGCCGAAAGTAGTGCGCGCGGGCATGGGCGCGCACTTCGCGCTGCACCTGTTCGAGGGCCTGCAGCCCGAAGACATCGAACAGCTGGCCGTGCCCCTGCTGGCCACCAGCTCGCACCAGGGCCAGTGGCTGCACCGCACCGCCCTGCCCTGGCCCTGCGCCTGGCTCATGGGCCACGAAGGCCAGGGCGTCAGCGCCGCGCTCGCCCGCCAGGCCAGCGCCCACATCCGCATCACCCAGCCCGGCGGCGAAGAATCGCTGAACGTGGCCGCCGCCGCCGCCATCTGCCTGCACGCCAGCGCCGCTGGCCGCGAGACGGGCGAATGAGCGTCCCCAGGAATTTCGCTCCTACATCAATAGCAAAGCGTCCTAGTAGAAACTGCGCTGAATGGCGCTTTAACCCCCCCGAATTTGCTCCTTTTTTTGATATACAGGGGCGAGGGTGATGCTGTGGAACCTGCTTGCAATCCGTCTGCGAGTGCAGAAAGTGTGGATTTGGGCGCGGCCCCGGACGCTCTGCGGCGTTGCAAACCCCCGATGGGCCACAAGGCCCGTTTGTGGTTTGTGTTTTGCAGCCCATCTCGATTCCCAGGCTTTCGCCCCTCGCGGCCAGATCATGAACAGCCCTCCAGTTTCAGGCCAACCCTTTTTCTCTCCGTTCTTTTTCGCGCTTGACCGAAAATCCACATTCCGTATTCCGGCAGGATGCGCATGCGAATTCATCCCTCAAAATCCGAGACGTTATCCTGATGACAGGATTCCTCATGCGGGATTATTTTGATGCGGGCTTTCAGGGTTTATCGTGCGGAATGAGTTTGACGCAGTATAGATGGATAATCTTAAATACAAGGTATAGCGCCGGGCATGATGCATATGCAAATGATATTTTGATTATATCATGAGGGGCCATTTTGGCGCAAGTGCAATACAGTGTTTCGACGTAAGCGTTGACACGCAAAAACCAGATAATAGATATGAGAAACATAAACCACCACGTGAATCCTGATGAGAAATAGGATCTTTTCTTGCAGTACGGGCAGATAATGCGGCGTGGCACTCGCGAATGAGAGGTCAAAGGCCATCCGGGTTCATAATCCAAAGACCGGAAAAGCCATACGCGCAACGGAAATTCAATATTGAAAGAACAAAAGGGGCATTTCTTTTTGATCATTCGGGCAGACCTTGGGGTTCAGATACGGGCAAATGATTTTGCCAGCACGGCCAGACGCTGAACGGTTTTTTTAACAAACATGAAAAGCCCTCCCCAGGCTGCACGGTTTGGCGGGCCGGGACGCCGCTGAACAGCGCAGCGCATGAAAAAGCGCCCTGCAAGCTGCACATTCCACTCTTTTTGAGAGCAAATTCAAGGCCCGCTACCGCGCTGACCTGCTGGCCGTAGCGCAAGGCCAGCCGCCTTCGCCCCGCTGGCCGCAGGTGTTTGTTCCGCTGGCAGCGCAGATGCGCACCTTCGGCCTGCCCGCGCAGCCGCTGGACGATTTGCTCAGCGCCTTCGTACAAGACGTGACGATGACGCGCGACGGCGCCGCCTACGCCGATATGCCCGCCTTGCTGAACTACTGCCGCCGCTCGGCCAACCCCGTGGGCCGCCTGCTGCTGCACCTGTATGGCGTGACGCAAGAGCAGGCCCTGCGCGAGAGCGACGCCATTTGCACCGCGCTGCAACTCATCAACTTCTGGCAAGACTTGAGCGTGGACATTCCCCGTGGCCGCTACTACCTGCCGCTGGCCGAATGCGCCGCGCACGGCATCGCCATCACCGCTCCGCGCGAGCAGTTCGCGGCCCTGCGCCCAGACGATGAGCGCGCCGCCCGCCTGCTG
>ERZ773008.2360-NODE-2360-length-12390-cov-12.977544_pt1 | contig 12390 bp, 10 predicted proteins | sample MGYA00580664_ERZ773008 | MGnify/ENA primary metagenome ERZ773008 (study PRJEB29015, sample SAMEA2738016) | human oral metagenome | biome: human oral; feature: human-associated habitat; material: dental | place: China | collected 2048 ... | reverse complement strand
GTTACTTAATCTGGACCTTTATCGACTGCTGGTCATGGCTCAACAGCTATAAAAATCGCTACGGTCTGGTTGAGCTTGACTTGGAAACGCAGGAACGTCGCCTGAAGAAATCAGGCCACTGGTTCAAAGAACTCAGCGACCATAATGGATTTTAAGAATAAAAAGAGTGAGATGGTGTTCATCTCACTTTTTATTACAATATCATCACTAAGGTCCCGATCGTAATCAGGATACAGCCAATGATTGTTTTAAACGTCAGGACATCCTGTAGGAAGAAAACGGCTAGAACGAGGGTAATGACGAGACTGAATTTATCGACAGCAGATACCTCAGTCGCATTGCCCATCTGTAGGGCCTTGTAGTAGCAGAGCCAGGAGGCGCCAGTGGCCAAACCAGATAAGATGAGAAAGAGCCAACTTTTTTTACTGATGTTGACAATTTCGGTCTGACTATTGGTCAAGAAAACCATGGCCCAGGCCATAAGAATGACGACGACCGTACGAATAGCAGTTGCTAGATTGGATGGAACTCCCTCGATCCCAATCTTGGCTAAAATTGATGTTAAGGCTGCAAAGATAGCAGATAAAAGTGCGAAGAAAAACCACATGGCAAATACCTCCTCTTTTTATTATAAGTAATTGATGCTGACTTGTCAGGTATCAAGTGAAATTCTGATAAAATACCAGATAGAAAAACTATACCAATTTTTCTTCTTGACAAGTGAGAAAAACAAGTATATACTGTCTTTGCTGATTCTGTAAAGGGGAAATCAGACTATACCAATTTAAGGAGAAAGCACAGCTGGTCTGTGTCGTATATACTATGTGTGGAATTGTTGGTGTTGTTGGAAACACAAATGCAACTGATATTTTGATTCAAGGGCTTGAAAAGCTCGAATACCGTGGTTATGATTCTGCGGGGATTTTTGTCTTAGGTGGTGCTGAAAATCATCTAGTTAAGGCTGTCGGTCGTATTGCAGAATTGTCTGCAAAGACAGCTGGTGTTGAGGGAACGACTGGTATCGGTCATACGCGTTGGGCGACTCACGGGAAACCAACGGAAGACAATGCTCACCCACACCGCTCTGAGACAGGACGTTTTGTCTTGGTCCACAATGGGGTGATTGAAAACTACCTTGAAATCAAGGAAGAATACCTTTCAGGTCACCACTTCAAAGGGCAAACAGATACAGAAATCGCTGTTCACTTGATTGGGAAATTTGTTGAAGAAGATGGCTTGTCAGTTATTGAAGCCTTCAAAAAAGCTCTTCACATCATCCGTGGTTCATATGCCTTTGCCTTGATTGACTCTGAAAATCCAGATGTCATCTATGTCGCTAAGAACAAATCACCACTCTTGATTGGTCTTGGGGAAGGTTATAACATGGTCTGCTCAGACGCCATGGCTATGATTCGTGAGACCAACCAATACATGGAAATTCATGACCAAGAGTTGGTAATCGTCAAGGCTGATAGCGTTGAAGTTCAAGACTATGATGGCAATAGCCGTGAACGTGCTAGCTATACTGCGGAGCTTGACTTGTCAGATATCGGTAAGGGAACTTACCCTTACTACATGCTCAAGGAAATCGACGAGCAACCAACGGTTATGCGCAAACTCATCCAAGCCTACACAGATGAGGCAGGTCAAGTAGTGGTAGATCCAGCTATCATCAAGGCTGTTCAAGATGCAGACCGCATCTACATCCTTGCAGCTGGAACATCTTACCACGCAGGATTTGCTTCTAAGAAGATGCTGGAAGAGTTGACGTATACACCTGTTGAACTTGGAATTTCATCTGAGTGGGGCTATGGTATGCCACTTCTCAGCAAAAAACCACTCTTCATCTTTATCAGCCAGTCTGGTGAAACAGCGGATAGCCGTCAGGTTTTGGTCAAGGCTAATGAAATGGGAATCCCAAGCTTGACAGTGACAAACGTACCAGGTTCAACTCTTTCACGTGAAGCCAACCATACCATGCTCCTTCATGCAGGTCCTGAAATTGCCGTAGCATCAACAAAGGCTTATACAGCACAAATTGCAGCCCTTGCCTTCCTAGCAAAAGCAGTCGGTGAAGCAAATGGCAATGCCAAAGCGCAAGCCTTTGATTTGGTTCATGAGTTGTCAATCGTAGCTCAGTCTATCGAATCAACTCTTTCAGAGAAAGAAACCATTGAAGCCAAGGTTCGTGAGCTTCTTGAAACAACTCGCAACGCCTTTTACATCGGGCGTGGTCAAGATTACTATGTAGCCATGGAAGCAAGTCTCAAACTTAAAGAGATTTCTTATATCCAGTGTGAAGGCTTTGCGGCAGGAGAACTTAAGCACGGAACTATTGCCTTGATTGAAGAAGGAACGCCTGTCTTGGCCCTCTTGTCAGATCCAGTTCTTGCCAACCACACTCGCGGAAATATCCAAGAGGTGGCAGCCCGTGGTGCCAAAGTCCTCACTATCGCAGAAGAAAATGTTGCTAAAGATACAGACGACATCGTTCTTACGACTGTACACCCTTACCTCTCACCGATTTCAATGGTCGTGCCAACGCAATTAGTCGCTTACTTCGCAACCCTACACCGTGGTCTTGATGTGGATAAACCACGTAACCTTGCTAAATCAGTGACGGTAGAATAAGCTAAAAAAGTCTAGTTATCTAGGCTTTTTCTTATGAGCAAATCGGTTGCTTGTACTCAAGATTCGTGTTATACTCTTCGAAAATCAAATTCAAACCATGTCAGCTTCCATCTGCAACCTCAAAACATTGTTTTGAGCAGCCTGCGGCTAGCTTTCTAGTTTGCTCTTTGATTTTCATTGAGTGTTAGGATAATTTTTCAAATTGCAGGAAAGAAATAGACGGGGAGAATCACAATAGTAGAATTGGGGATTTCAACATTTGGGGAAACAACGGAGCTTGAAGGGACTGGACAGGCTTACAGTCATGCTGAACGCATTCGCCAGTTGGTGGCGGAGATTGAGCTGGCTGACAAGCTTGGTTTGGATGTGTATGGAATTGGTGAGCATCATCGAGCGGATTTTGCAGTATCAGCTCCAGAGATTGTCCTGGCAGCTGGGGCAGTCAATACCAAGAAAATCCGTTTGACCAGTGCAGTTAGCATTATCTCGAGCATGGACCCTATTCGTTTGTTCCAACAATATGCGACCATCGATGCTTTGTCAAATGGACGAGCGGAGATTATGGCTGGAAGGGGTTCCTTCACGGAATCTTTTCCTCTGTTTGGTTATGACTTGAAAGACTACGAAGCCCTCTTTGATGAGAAATTAGACTTGCTCCAGTTAGTCAATGAGAAGATCAAGATAGACTGGCAAGGGCGATTGACCCAAACAATCTCTGGCAAAGAAGTTTATCCTCGTCCAGTTCAGGACAAATTACCCTTGTGGATAGCGACAGGTGGTCATGTCGAATCAACAGTGAAGATTGCTCAGGCAGGCTTACCGATTGTCTATGCCATTATTGGTGGGAACCCTCGTTATTTTAAAAAGTTGATTCAGGCTTATCGTGAGATTGGGAGCGAAGCGGGCCATGCTAGTCATGAACTAAAGGTTGGGGCTCATTCTTGGGGTTGGATTGCTGAAGATGGCGAGCAGGCTGTAAAAGATTATTTCCATCCGACCAAGCAAGTGGTGGATGCTATTTCCAAAGACCGTCCGCACTGGCAGGAATTGCGTTATGAGCAATATTTGGAGCAAGTTGGGCCAAATGGCGCCATGTTTGTGGGAAATCCAGATCAGGTGGCAGAAAAATTGATTCGCATGATTGAAGATCTAGGATTGGACCGCTTCATGCTCCATCTACCGCTTGGTTCCATGCCACATAATCAGGTTCTGAGAGCTATTGAACTTTTCGGAACGCAAGTGGCTCCAAAAGTACGGGCTTATTTTGCCATGAAAGGGGCTAAATAAAAAATCCTAATCAGGCTGATAAAAAATCTATATAACAACTATTTTAAAAAAGCAAAAACAGAAAAGGATCTCTGGAAAGCTAGTAAAATAAAGCTTTCAAGAGATTTTTTTTGTTGTTGATATAAACAATATCAATCAAGTTGATAGTCAATATATATTGGGAAAAGGTCAAAAGGAGTGGTAAGATGGTTTCAATCCAAATGGAAGGAGAAAAGTATGACAAGTAAAAGAGAACTAGTTTTTAGAGCCATCCGAGGAGAAGAGGTGGAACGGGTTCCTGTTGGCTTTTGGTTTCATTTTGTAACGCTGGAGGAAAAAGGACAAGGTTTAAATAATCCACGTATCTTTCAAAAAAGTGTAGAGGGGCATCGGAAGTACGTTGAAAGAATTCATCCTGATTTTGTCAAAATTATGAGTGACGGTTTTTTCATTTATCCAAGTAATGTCTATAGTCCTTCTGTTACAAGTATTCAGGAGTTGGCTTCTATTGAGTCAATTGATGAAAATCATCCTTGGATTCAGCAACAAGTAGAAGTGGTACAAGCCATTCGAGAGACCTTCACTGAGGAGATTGCTTCATTCTACAATATCTTTTCTCCGATTTCCTACCTGAAACGGTGGTTTCGTACAGAAACTTCTAGAGGTGATAAGGAGGTTGCTGATCTATTACTTGAAAATCCAGAGCTATTTAGAGAGATTTTAGATGTGATAGCTGAGGATATCGCTATCCTAACCAAGGCAATCATTCAGGATGGTGGAGCAGATGGGATTTACCTCAGTACACAAGAAATTCAGGATGAACGCATTACAGCAGAATTGTATCAGACCTATATTGAGCCAAGCAACGTAAAGGTTTTAGAAGCTGGCAATCAGGCAGGTGGGGTCAATATCCTGCATATCTGCGGCTTCCAAGGTGCCAGTAACGATGTGACTATTTTCAAAGATTATCCGGCTCAGGTTTTCAACTGGGCAACCCACCATGAAGCAGTCAGTTTGCCTCAAGGTCAGGAGTTATTTCATGGCAAAGCGGTCCTTGGTGGTTTTGAAAATGGGAAGCAGAGCCTGCTTTATGGAGGTAACAAGGCTGAACTACAAGAGGAAACCAAACGCTTGTTAGCTGAGGCTGGAAGTAGAGGAGTTCTTCTTGGAGCGGATTGCACAGTTCCAGATGACTTTGAATTAGCAAGATTGGACTGGATTCGTCAGGCTGCTGTTTTATAATAGGAGGGCCTTATGAAAAGAAAAAAGTTGCTATTGGCAGGGACGGTCCTCGGCTTTGTCATCTTACTTGCAATCAGTCTTATCAAGGGATTTACTTGTAAGGAAGGTCCAAGATGTCATGGAGTTCAGGATTTTCAGAAAGGAAGTCTTCCTTTTATTCAAACCAATGATATTGCCAGTGTTTTATTAGTTGAAAAAGAAAGAAATGGAGAATAGAGATGTCAGAAAAAAGAGAATGGGTTTTAAAAGCATTTAGAGGAGAAGTAGTTGACCGTGTACCTGTAGGTTTTTGGCACCACTTTACATCAGAAGAGGAATGGTTAAAGGGATTTTCAAATCCTGTGATTATTGAAAAGAACATACAAGGTCATAAAAAATTTATACGTGACCTAAATCCAGACTTTATCAAGTTGATGAGCGATGGCTATTTTGCTTATCCAAATCCAGTTATTGCCAAAGGGAAGTCACTCCAAGAGTTGGCAGAGATTCAACCTCTGGGTCAAGATCATCCGTGGATTAGAGAGCAAGTAGAATTGGTGAAGAAGATTAAGCAGGAGTTTACGGAAGATATTGTTGCCATTTACAATATATTTGCGCCTGTGACCTACCTCAAATGGTTACTTGGAGAAGTGTCTGGTGGAGATGATCTCATTGCAGATTTCTTAGTTCAAGATTCTCAGAAATTGAAAAAAGTACTTGATGTGATTGCGCAAGATATCGCTAGTTTGAGTCAAGCTATTATTAAAGATGCAGGAGCAGACGGTATTTATCTCAGTGTGCAAAGCATTCAGGATGCGCGTGTTTCTGTTGAAGATTATCAGGAGATTATTGCACCGAGTGAACTGACTGTTTTAAATGCAGCTAAGTTGGTTGGTGGGGTAAATATCCTTCACATCTGTGGCTATGAAGGAGCTCGAAACGATATTCATATCTTTGCCGACTATCCAGCTCATGTTTTTAACTGGGCAGTTGGTCCAGAAGGGATTAGTCTAAAAGAAGGTCGTGAGATTTTCAAGGGGCGTACTGTCTTGGGAGGATTTGAAAATGGGAAAGAGGGTCTCCTCTATCGAGGCAGTAAGGAAGAAATTCAAGCTGAAACCAAACGCTTGATAGAAGAAACAGGTAAAGATGGCCTCATACTTGGAGCAGATTGTACCATTCCGAGCGATATTGCAGTGGAACGTATCCAGTGGGTGAGAGAAGCATTAGCTAAATAAAGGAGAAGAATATGAGTAAGAAAACATGGATTATTGGTGGTGTTGCGGTTGTGGCAGTACTTGGAGCAACGATTATTGGTAGAACTTTAGCAGGAGCATCTGCTAAAGGTACAGATGCAGCTTCATCTGGACAAGTAACAACTTTAAAGGTTGCCCATACCCAAAACTATGTCCCTTATGATTTTATTGATGAAAAAGGGGAATCAGATGGTTATGAAGTCGCTGTTTTAAAGGCAGTTGATGAGAAATTAGCAGATTATAAATTTGAGTATACTGGAACTAGTGATGATGATCTCTTGATTGGGCTTGAGTCTGGCAAGTACGATATTGGGACAAAAGGTGCTTGGTATACAGATGAAAGGGCTAAAAAATTCATCATTCCATCTGAGCCAGTAGGTGCTAGCATTATTGGTTTTACTGTTAGAAAAGAAGATGAAGGCAAATATAAGAATATTGATGATTTTGCTAAAAATAAAGGAAAATTAGTACCAATCTCTCCTCAAAATGCCCAGTGGAATGTCATCAATAGTTATAACGAGAAGCATAAGGATACACCAATTGAGTTGACAGCTGCTGAATCTTTCAAAGTGGCAGACGCTTATGCTTGGGTTTTAGAAGGACGTTATGATGCCTTCTTTGATATCAAGCTTTCTTTTGAAAAAGCAGTGACAGCTGAGGATGGTTCTTATCACCAATATGCGGACAAACTTAGCTGGTTCCCATATAAAGGAATCCCAACCTATCCATTGATTCATCGTGATGAAAAGGGCGAGAAGTTTGCTAAAGAATATGAAAAAGCGATTAAAGAATTAAAAGAAGACGGTACTCTAGCTAAACTTTCTCAAAAATACTTTAAAGAAGATGTCTTTAGTTATGTTGATAAAGATTAGATAAGCAAGCAGGTATGTTAGAAAGAGGTTTACATGGTTTCATATGATTTTTCAAGAGTGTTCCAATTTTTACCTACCTTATGGCAGGCTCTTCCTATGACCTTGTCCATTCTCTTTTTTACTACAATCCTTGGCTCCCTTTTCGGTGGCTTACTGGCTTGGGCACAAGTGGGAGAAGATAAGACTTTTGCAGGTCTTTCCAAGGGCTATATTTTCACTCTTCGCTGTACTCCCCCCATTGTCTTACTGTTTTTAGTTTTTTATGGTTTACCTGAATTTTTAAAATGGTGGCTGAATTTAGATATCAACAACTTGTCTAAGACGGTCTTCGTCTTATTCACCATGGTCTTGTTATTTGCGGCTATCATTGCAGAAGTATTTAAGGCGTCCTATCAGGCAATTCCCAAAGGTCAGATGGAAGCTGGAGTCAGTATTGGTCTGACACCTAGTCAGACATTTTGGAGAATCATTTTTCCTCAGGCTTTTCAAGTGGCTCTTCCAAATATGACGACCGCTATTCTAAATTTGATGCGGGACGCTGCCCTAGCCTATACGATTGGTTTTGTGGATGTCATGGGAGCTGGCAATCTCTTAATCAGTCGCAATTTGGGGAATTACTCTCTTGAAACCTATACAGCGGTTGCCATTCTTTATTGGGGTGTAGCCTTGGCTGTTTCCTTCTTGAGTTGCTTGTTAGAAAAATCTTTGGAAACGAAAGGGAGATAGGATATGGATTTAGACTATATTGCAAAAACCTTTTTAGAGACCTTAAAAGGGGTACCGACCACCTTGATTATCATGATTGTAGCCATGGTCTTAAGTTTTCTACCAGCCTTGTTTTTAGCTCTGGGACAAATTTATAAAGTAAAAGGTGTTCGAACTTTCTCTCTCGTGTATCTAGCTTTTATAAGAGCGACTCCTCCGATTTTACTGATTCTTTTCTTCTATAGTTTATTTCCGAGTTTGCTCAATCAATTTCTTAAAAGCATAGGAAGTGATGTTGATATCTTTAAACTCAATCCTATCTATTATGCTTTTATTATCTATAGCCTGATGACAACAGGGAGTTTATCAGAAATCTTACGTTCGGCTATTTTGACTGTCGATAAGGGACAATTAGAAGCTGCACAAGCGATTGGATTGACCAGTAGTCAGGCCTATGTGAGGATTGTTTTTCCACAGGCCTTGCGTTCAGCCCTGCCCAATTTGGCTAATTTAGTCATAAATATTGTAAAAGGAACCTCTTTGGTCTTTGTTATGACCATTAAGGATATTACAGCCATTGCCCGTATTGAAGCATCTTATGGTTATCAGTATTTTGAATCATACTTTGTTATCTTTTTACAGTACATTCTTATTTGCGGATTGATTCAATGGGGCTTTTCACTCTTAGAGAAACGCTATATTCGAAGAGAAAAGAGACAAGTAGCGCCCACTGCAGGTTTAGCATAGGAGGAGACAATGTTACAAGTAGAACATGTTGCAAAAAAATTTGGAGATAGACAAGTCTTAGAAGATGTTAATCTCAAGGTCAACCAAGGGGATGTGGTTGTAATCTTGGGGCCATCTGGATCAGGTAAAACGACTTTTCTCAGATGTCTCAATCATTTAGAAAAGGCTGATAGTGGTTCTTTGAAGCTTGCTGGCAAAGACTACGACCTTGGCAAATTGACTAAAAAAGACATTTTAGAAATTCGCCAAAAGACCGCTTTTGTTTTCCAACATTATAATTTATTTGCCAATAAAACAGCCTTGGAAAATATTTTAGAGGGCTTGGTGATTGCTCGGAAAATTCCTAAGGAAGAAGCAATCAAACGTGCGGAAGCAGCCTTAGAAAAAGTTGGTTTACTGGCTTATAAAGATTACTATCCCTCTCAACTTTCTGGAGGTCAGCAACAACGAATCGGTATTGCCCGTGCAATCGCTGTGAAACCAGAGGTCATTCTGTTGGATGAGCCAACATCAGCCTTGGATCCAGAGTTGGTAGGGGATGTTTTGGATGTTTTAAAACAGTTAGCCAAAGAAGGGGTTACTATGGTAGTAGTGACTCATGAGATGGGCTTTGCCAGAGATGTAGCCAATCATGTCATTTTTATGGATGGTGGAAAAATTGTCGAAGAAAATAATGCCCATGACTTCTTTAGCCGTCCAAAAGAAGAACGAACCAAGCAATTTTTGGCACGAATCCTTTCGGATGCGACCTATAGTGTGGAATATATGATTTGATAGATAGGATTATCAGGGCAAAAATCAATCCCCCGAGCATTAATGCTCGGAGGATTTTTCTATAGGAGGGCTAGTTTAATTCTCTTTTTTGTTTTTTAGTAAGAACCCGAGACCGAGAAGGGCAAGGAGGCTGATTCCTACAAAGAGGAGTTTGTTATCGTTTTTAGTTCCTGTATTTGGAAGTTCAGCTTGTTTAGCTAGAGGCGCAGGTATATTTTCCTTGCTAGGATTTTCTACTGATTCGTTTTGAACAGCTTCACTTACAGATGATGGTTGTGCTGCTTGTACTGGCTTTTCAGTTTGTGAATCAGTTGTAGCTTGGCTAGGTTTATCTTCTGCATTAGTCACTTTTTCATCTGGTTTAGTAGAGTCAGGCCTAACTTGTGGAGCTGGATCTTGATGTTCAGGTTTGACTACTCGGTTTGAAATAGTACCTTGGTCATTATTTTGCCCTTGTTCTTGTTTTAAGCTAGAAAGGTCAAATTCTGGTTTTTCTTCCACAGCTGGGGCAACGATGGCTCCGCCTTGAGCGACTCGAAGAACAGTAGCTGTAAGGGCATTTAATTTCAAGCCTTTTTCAGTCCATTCAAGTCCTTTCGGGTTGGCAATTCCTACTGGTCCTGCTTGGTTTTCATCTGCCAAAACTTCAGCATTTCTGAGATGTGCAAAGGCGGTTCCTAAATTAAATTCGCGAGCTTTTTCGTCCGCATTGACAAAGACTGCGTAGATATCACCGTTTGGAGCAGTGATTTGGTAACCAATTACTACGTCCTCTTTTTCCACACCATTTTGACCTGGGACAGTGATGAGGCGGATACGGTCTTTGATATCTTGAAGACTCTTAAGTCGGAAGGCATCTGTAGATTGACGAAGGGCAATCAACCCTTTCATATAGTCACGGCTCTTGACATTTTCAGGATATGCTTTTCCATCTGTAGCCTTGGTCCAGTCAAACTTGTTAATAGCATCACTCGAATCGTAAGAGTCATGGATGAAGTAAGGATAGTCAAATGGATTGCCGTCCTTATCACGCAACAAGTGAGATTTGTTTGGTTGTTTGTCCTCTGCTACTGGAGTCTTGTAGGCTGGGTCACGGAATTGTTTAGTACGTCCGTATTCCTGACCAGAGTGGATAAATGGAGTTCCTTGAGCTGTCAAGACCATGAGATTTCCAAGTCGCAAACGACGGTGAATCTCAGCATAGTTCTCAGCCTTGCTTGGGTCTTTTTTGATAGACTGAGCGATGATGTCAAAGAGGGTCAAGTTATCATGGGCTGCGATGTATTGAATCACATCTCCAGGACTATCTGCTTCAAAGTTGGTTGGTTGTGCAATGAGATTTTTAAAGATGGTGTTGACATCACGCTTGCCACCTGTGATAAAGGCAGGTTGACCTTCGTTTGGATAACCAGACTTGAGGTTGTTACGGATGTCGTCTGAGAAGACTGCTACAGTATTGGTATGTTTCATCCAATCTTGGTCAGCAGCTTTAGTAGGCATATTTTCATCACCAGCATAGGTTCTCCAACCTTCACCCAGCATGATTAGGTTAGGATTGAGGGCGCGTGCAGCCTTGTAAGCTTCTTCAATTGAAGCCGCATCATGGTCTCCCATCATATCGAAGCGGAATCCATCCACTTTGTAGGTATCAACTAGATATTTGATAGAGTCAACTAGGAGCCGTTTGGTCATATGGTGGGTTGTCCCCAAGCGTCCACCACCAAAACTAGTTCGAGGTGTTCCATCAGCATCCATAAAGTGGTAGTAGTTTGGTTCTAAATCTTCAAAGATATCGACTTTGGCTGTATGGTTGTAAACTACGTCCAGGATAGCTCCCATGCCACGTTTGTGGATTTCGTTGATGAGGTTTTTAAATTCTGCAATTCGTTTTTCTGGATTCTTAGGATCGCTTGAGTACATACCAGTCAATGAGAAGTAGTTTTGAGGGTCATATCCCCAGTTATAATTGCTGTTGCTTGAGGCATAGTCAGACAAGCGTTCATGGTTTTTCAATTCATTGACAAAGTAGTAAGACAAGACTGGAAGGAGCTGGATGTGGGTCACACCTAAGTCTTTGAGGTAGTCTAGTTTTTCGATAAAGGCTTCAAAGGTACCAAATGGTTTGGTCAAGTCTTTTGCAATGGCAGGATCTGAAGTGAAGTCACGCACATGAGCTTCGTAGATAACGGCATCTTCACGAGTCTTGAAGTTGTGAATCTTACCATAAGTCAAGTCTTGAGGTCCTAGTTTAGCTGGATCGACAAAGGCGGCTTTAGCCACTTTATGGGCATCGTCAATCTTGGCATTGTCACTATTCCAAGCAGCGAGGGACTTAGCGTAAGGATCGAGTGCAAGAACAGTTTTACCCTGACGCTCGATTTGGTATTGATAATAGTATCCAGTGAAATCTGTGATTCCTAGTTTGTTTGTGCTATCTAGAGTTTGTTTCCAAGTTCCTCTTTCCCCTTTTTCAAGAGCGACAGTTCCAACTACTTTTTCAGGGTCATTCTTGTCGTAGACAACGACAGAAACCTTATCAGCACTTGGTGACCAAAGGGTTAAATCAACCTGTTTTCCTTCTTCTTTTAGGTCAGCTCCAAGTTTGCCATCATAACTGTATGTCTCATCTTTCAGGCGCCAACTTGTTTTGGTGGTGAATTTGTCAGAGTTGTAGCTAACTGTATAAGGATGTTTTGTGTCAGAGAAATCTCCGCTGTAGGTCACTTTCTTGCCGGCTTCATCGATTGCGACATCAGTAATAGCTACTTTGTCTCCTAGGTGATTCGTGATGTTAGAGTGTTTGAGGATATCCTCTTTTTTAGCACCGACAAGTGTTGAAAAGCTACTTTCAATGCTAGAAGTTCCTACGTGTTGGGCTCCTGTCATACGGATATCATGGACATAGTATGGATTTGTGT
>ERZ773008.2356-NODE-2356-length-12394-cov-28.365751_pt1 | contig 12394 bp, 9 predicted proteins | sample MGYA00580664_ERZ773008 | MGnify/ENA primary metagenome ERZ773008 (study PRJEB29015, sample SAMEA2738016) | human oral metagenome | biome: human oral; feature: human-associated habitat; material: dental | place: China | collected 2048 ... | reverse complement strand
GATGCATGCCGCGCTTGGACGGCGTCTTCTTGTTTTGCTGAACGGCCATGTGAATTCTCTCCAGCCCATGTGGCGGGCAATCCAGGATTATAACGAGTCCGGGAAAGTTTGAACAAGTCGCCTGCTTCAATTGAGCGTCGCCGGACTGGGGCAGACCTCATGAAAGACCGCCATGGGCAGCGCCAGCATGGCCTCATCCTCGATCAGGCCAGCCAGCGCCAGCCGCGGCTCGACGGCAATCACGTCCACATCCACCCCGGCTTCAGGATCTTCCAGCCCGGCCTGGCGCTCGGAAGCGGCGAGCCGGAAACGGCGCGTGATCGACAGTTCATCCAGCGGCAGCGGCCCCAGACAGCGCCCGCAGGCCACCACCGGCGCAAACTGCAGCGACAGCACCAGGAACTGACGGACCCGGTCCAGCTCGTCACGCGCACTTTCCCCCTGCAGCTGCCAGTGCACCAGAGTGCCTTCATCCAGCAGACCGCTGGCCAGCAGGCGTGGCATCCGCGCAACCGAGGTGCTGCCCACCAGCCGTTCACCGGCACGGGCAAAGCGGGCCGGGTCGATCTCGGGTGCAAGCCCCTCGGGCAGGGAATCGGCCTCCGGGCCTTCACCGGACGCAACAGAAGCGGCAAGTGAGCTGTGAGGCGGCTTGGCCGCGTTGGGTTTCATCGACACGTTCTCCCCGTTCTGGATTCGGATCTGCGGGCATGCGTTCACGCCGCGGATGCACACCCTCCCGGGATCCACGGACCGGACCCCGAGAAGCAGGCGCGCTTATCATAGCAGCCCATGAGACTGATCCTTGCTTCCTCCTCGCCCTATCGACAGGAACTGCTTGCGCGCCTGCGCCTGCCCTTCGAGGCCGTGGCCGCCGATGTCGACGAGACGCCCCTGCCCCATGAGCCCATTGCCGCCCTGGCCGCGCGCCTGGCGGCCCTGAAGGCCGAAACCATCCTGGCTCGGCATCCGGATGCGCTGGTCATCGGTTCGGATCAGGTGGGCACACTGGACGGCATCACCCCCATCGGCAAGCCGGGCACCCTGGAACGTGCCCGCCTTCAGCTGCAGGCGGCTTCGGGGCGCACCATGCACTTTCATACGGCACTGGCGCTGCGCGGCCGGGGGCTTGCCCCCATCGACGATGCCGTCTGCGTGGAGGTCGCCTTCCGGACACTGACCCTCGCCGAGATCGACCGTTATCTGGCCCTGGAGGATGTCCTGAACTGCGCCGGTTCAGCCCGCTGCGAAGGGCTGGGCATCAGCCTGCTGGAATCCATCCGCACGGATGACCCCACCGCCCTGATCGGGTTGCCGCTGATCCGGCTGAGCGCCCACCTGCGGCAGCTGGGGGTGGATGTCCCAGCTGCCACCACCCCTTCATCGGAACGGACATCATGAAACCGACGCCCCATGGACGCCTTCTGCTGATTCCCACGCCGCTGCAGCAGCCCGAGGAATGTCAGCAGCCCTGGCTGCTGGAGCCGGACAGACAGCAGGTCTCGGCACTGACCGACTTTCTGGTGGAGACCCCCAAGGCCGCACGGCGCTGGCTGGGCCTGCTGGGCATGCAGCATCCCATCCGGGACCTGCAGCTGCGCGCCCTGCCCGGTAAGTCCGAGGGGAAGACGCCCCGACTGGACGCGCGCGACTGGCTGGCCCCCGCTCTGGAAGGCCGTGACATGGGTCTGCTGTCGGACGCGGGCTGCCCCGGCGTGGCCGACCCGGGCGCGCTGCTGGTGGAGGCCGCGCATCGACTGGGCATCGAGGTCGTGCCGCTGGTGGGCCCCTCATCGCTGCTGCTGGGGCTGATGGCCAGCGGCCTGAACGGGCAGCACTTTGCCTTCCAGGGCTATCTGCCCAAGGCTGCCGATGAACGCGCCCAGACCATTGCCCGGCTGGCGCAGCGCTCACGGCGCGAACACGAGACGCAGCTGCTGATCGAGACGCCCTACCGCAACCAGGCCATGGCCGACGCCCTGGTGGCCCATCTGCCCGAAGATGCCCGGCTGTGCGTGGCCACCGATCTGACCGGTCCTGCGCAGCGCATCGAGACGCGCACCGTCGGGGACTGGCGACGCAAGCCACCCGTCATGCCTGACAAGCGGCCCGCGCTCTTTCTGTTCCTGGCCTGAGCCCCACGTGGGGGCTCGGGCCAAGGACGTCAGCGCAGCACCGGCTCCTGGCCGCCGACGCGGGTCTGGACCTGCTTCCAGAAGCCGCCGAAGGCCGAGGCCCCGAACTGCCTGGCCAGCATCTGCCAGCGGGAGTATTCGCTGAAGTCCACCACGTTCTCGGTGTTCAGCACGTCACGCGCCACCGAATCCACCGACCCCAGACCGTCGGCCAGCCCCAGCTGGATGCTGCGCTCGCCGGTCCAGAAGAGTCCGCTGAAGGTCTCGGGTGTTTCCTTCAGCCGCTGACCCCGCCCCTGCTTGACCACGTCGATGAACTGGCGGTGGATCTCGTCCAGCATCGCCTGGGCATGGGCCTTCTGCTCGGCACTCATGGGCGCCGTGGGGTCCATGAAGGCCTTGTTCTTGCCGGCCGTCTGCGTGCGACGCTCGATGCCCAGCATCTTGAGCGTGTCCTGCACGCCGTAGTTGCTCAGCAGCACCCCGATCGACCCGACGATGCTGGCCTTGTCCACGTAGATGTTGTCAGCCGCTGCCGCGATGTAGTAGCCACCCGAGGCACCGATCTCCTCGATCACCGCATGCAGCGGCTTCTCGGGATGGAGACGGCGCTGACGCCGCATCTCGTCGACGATCATGCCGGACTGCACCGGACTGCCGCCCGGGCTGTTGATGCGCAGGACCACGCCCACCGCACGCGGATCGGCAAAGGCGCGACGCAGGGCCTTGTTGACCCGATCGGCCGAGACGCCCTCCTCGCCCGAGCCGCCGACGATGACCCCTTCGATGTTGATGGACGCCACATAGCTGGCCGGCCGACGCTGATCCTCCTCGACCTGGGCCACCGAGGTGCAGCGCTGGATGCCGAAAGCCAGCACCGCCAGGAATGCCAGCCACTGGAAGATGCGCCAGCGGCGCTTTGCCTTGCGCTCCTTCAGCGTCTCGCGCGCGAGTTCCTCGACGAAGCCACGACCCCATTCCGCCGTGCCCAGGATGTTTTTTTCGTTCTGCTCTGCCATGCGTGGCCTCCCTTCCCGAGAGGGTTTGCTGCCTCAGGGGAAAAATAGTGATTCGTGATCACCCTGAATGATCAGGGAAAACCGGCCCACGCGAAACGGGGGAAGCACCAATTTCAGGCGACACCCAACACTCCGCGCCAGGTACCGAAGCGTCCGGGCACGATCCCTGGAGTCCGGCCTGCTCAGGCGCAGCCGAGCAATCGGCCCAGCTCGACCACGGTCGCCGCCATGGCATCCGGCTCACTGGATTGCAGCATGAGCGGGGTTCCCGTGTCGTAATAGACCCCGATGCTGGCACAACCAAAAGCGCGCGCCATCTCGATGTCGTAGATCGAATCGCCCACCATCACCATCTGTGCCGGGCTGACATCCATCTCCTCGGCCAGGCTCTGCAGCATCCACGGATCAGGCTTGGACGCGCCCTCTTCGGCGCAGCGTGTTGCCTCGAAAAATGGCCCCAGCTCGCCACCGGCCAGCACCCGGTCCAGCCCGGCGCGGGACTTGCCGGTGGCCACGGCCAGCCGCCGCCCCTGCGCCCGCAGCGTCTTCAGCAGCCCGGGAATGCCGGCAAACGGGATGTCGACGCGCTGGCGGTTGCCGAAGTAGTGGCGTCGATAGGTATCAAGGAACTCGGCATGACGCTCCGCCGGAAAATCCGGCACGAACTGCTGCAGCATCTCGCCCAGTCCCAGCCCCACCAGGGGCCGAATGGTCTCGGCCGGCGGTGGCGTCAGCCCCATGGACTCCGCGGTTTTCCGGATGGCCTGAACGACCTGAGCCACGGAGTCGGCCACCGTGCCGTCCCAGTCGAACACCACGACCTCACGACGACACAAGTCCTTCTCGACGTCAGCTCCCGCCATCCCGCAGCCCCCTTTCATGGATCAAGTCATTGATTTTCCGGGTCACGGCATTGTTGCATGGAAGCCCCGGACAACGATACGCACCCGCATATGAGTGAAAACACCGTGGTGAATGAATCACATGGAGACCATATCTGTCGCAGATGATCCACAGGACCCGCCTCCCTGAATGCGGGTTCGCGCGCCCATCAGGCGTGTATCGCATCCAGTCATTCAATCCTCATGAATCACTTCAACATACGACGGTAACTGACAATCAATATCTGAGATTTCACTTGAAGTTTTCTGCATAACTACTCATCTTAAACAGCATCCGCCGTCACCCCGAAACGGGCCAGCAGCACCTCGAAGGCGGCTGGCATGGGCGCGTCCAGCACCAGTGTCTCGTCCTTTTTCGGGTGCTTCATTTCAAGATGAAAGGCATGAAGAAACATGCGGTTAGCCCCCATGTCATCAAGTACTTTATTTAAAGTGAAGTCTCCGTATTTTTCATCCCCCAGGATGGGATGCCCCCCATGTGCCAGATGCACCCGGATCTGGTGGGTGCGTCCGGTAAGCAGCTCGCATTCCAGCAGCGCCCCATGGGGCGGCAGACCTGGCGTACCGCCAAAGTCCAGCGCCTGCAGGCGCCGAAAGCGCGTGGCCGAGGGTTGCCCCTGAACATCCACTCGCACCCGGCGCTCGCCGGCCGGCGTGAGGTAGCGCAGCAACGGAAACTGCACCAGCACCGGCCGGGGCCGACCCCAGTGCCCCTTCACGATAGCCAGGTAACGCTTCTTCACCTCGCCAGCGGCAAACATCCGGTGCAGGGCCAGAAGGGCCGAGCGCCGCTTGGCGATGACCAGCAAGCCGGACGTGTCGCGGTCCAGGCGATGAGCCAGCTCGAGGAACTGGCCGGGCGGACGCGTGGCGCGCAGCCGCTCGATGAGACCGGCCGAGATGCCGCTGCCCCCATGCACGGCCAGTCCCTCGGACTTGTCCACCACCAGCAGGTGCTCGTCCTCGAAGAGGATGCGGATGTGGCGGTCGTCCAGCTTGGGGCCACCTCGGGCAGGCCCCGGTCGCAGTGCCGTCTGCGGCACGCTGGCCAGCGGCGGCACACGGACCCGCTCACCGGCGGCCACGCGCTGCTCGGCCTTGACCCGGCGCCCGTCGACGCGTACCTCGCCCTTGCGGATCATCCGGTAGATGCGCGTCTTGGGCACGCCACGCAGCATGGCCAGCAGGTAGTTGTCCAGGCGCTGACCCTCGTGGCCCTCGTCCACCGTCAGCCACTGGATGGGTGTTGTTTGCGCCATGGGCGCTTTTGTGTCGGCGTCTTTCATCCGGCTATAATCGCGGGCGGTTGTCGGTCATGCAGGCAGGGCGTCGCCAACCGGGCCATACCCTTGAAAATTCGCCGGTTTTCGGCGACTTGTGCAAGGGTCCGGTTTCGGCGTCAGGACCCGCCTGCTGGCTTTCGTGCAGTCTGCAGTGTAAAAGAAGGGCTGGATTTTTTCCCGTGCCCGCCCGCACCCCTTCCGGGTGCGCCGGCGCCTGCACCCGCTCTTCCAGCTGCAGCCCCTGCACGCCGCGCGACAAGCCCCGCATGGACCGCATCGTTTGGCCCGTGCCCGGCTTTGCCCGGATGACGACCATTGGATTCAAAACGCGGCGTCGAAAGGTTCGGCGCGCGAGCACGATTCGACACGATGAGCCGCCAAACGCTCGTCGAGACAAGAACAACGGAACCCAAAGGCCCTTCACGTCACCCCATCCGGCCCGATGATCACGACAACCACCGCCCGCAGCCTCCCTGCCGGCCCCGCCGGCCGCCAGACGACCCCGTCTGCGCGCTGCCGTGCCGTCGTGCGCGCCACCGACGTGCCCTTGCGGCCTTCTCGCCGTCACTGTTTCGATGATGCCTGCCCCGGTGCACGGCTCAGGGGTCGACCCATGCTCGCTGGTCCTACACACCACGCCAACGTGTGCATGGAGTCATGGCATGAAACGCATGCTGTTCAACGCAACCCACTCGGAAGAACTGCGGGTTGCCATCGTCGATGGCCAGCGGCTGATCGACATTGACATCGAGTCCGCCGGACGCGAGAGTCGCAAGAGCAACATCTACAAAGGGGTCGTCACCCGTGTCGAACCCTCGCTGGAAGCCTGCTTCGTCAACTACGGCGAAGACCGTCACGGCTTCCTGCCCTTCAAGGAAATCTCCCGGGCCTACTTCCGTCAGGATGTCGAAGGCGGTAAGCCGCTGCGCATCCAGGACGTAATCAGCGAAGGCCAGGAACTCATCGTCCAGGTCGAGAAGGAAGAGCGCGGCAACAAGGGGGCTGCCCTGACCACGATGATCTCGCTGGCCGGCCGCTACGTGGTGCTCATGCCCAACAACCCGCGCGGCGGCGGCGTGTCACGCCGCATTGAGGGCGAGGACCGGCAGGAACTGCGCGAAGCCATGGACAAGCTGCAGGTGCCCTCCGGCATGAGCCTCATCGCCCGCACCGCCGGCATCGGCCGCTCGGTCGAGGAGCTGCAGTGGGACCTGAACTACCTGCTGCAACTGTGGCAGGCCATCGAATCGGCCGCCAAGTCGGCGCCGGGCGCCTTCCTCATCTACCAGGAATCCAGCCTGGTCATCCGCGCCATCCGTGACTACTTCACGGCCGACATCGGCGAGGTGCTGATCGACACCGAGGACATCTACCAGCAGGCCACGCAGTTCATGAGCTACGTGATGCCCGACTACGTGGCACGCGTCAAGCACTACCGCGACGCCACCCCGCTGTTCTCCCGCTTCCAGATCGAGCACCAGATCGAGACCGCCTACTCGCGCGTCGTGCCGCTGCCCTCGGGCGGCGCCATCGTCATCGACCACACCGAGGCGCTGGTGGCCATCGACGTGAACTCGGCCCGCGCCACCCGCGGCTCCGACATCGAGGAAACCGCCTTCCGCACCAACATGGAAGCGGCCGAGGAAGTGGCCCGCCAGATGCGGCTGCGCGACCTGGGCGGCCTCATCGTCATCGACTTCATCGACATGGAGAGCAGCCGCAACCAGCGTGAGGTCGAGCAGTGCCTGAAAGAGGCGCTCAGCCTAGACCGCGCCCGCGTGCAGACCGGCAAGATCTCCCGCTTCGGCCTGATGGAGCTGTCGCGCCAGCGTCTGCGCCCGGCCCTCAATGAAGGCACTCACATCACCTGCCCGCGCTGCAATGGCACCGGCGTCATCCGCGACATCGAGTCCTCGGCCCTGCACGTGCTGCGCGTGCTGCAGGAAGAGGCCATGAAGGAGAACACCGCCGCCGTGCACGTGCAGGTGCCGGTGGAGGTCGCCACCTACCTGCTCAACGAGAAGCGCACCGAGATCGCCACGCTGGAGGCACGCCTCAAGGTCGAGATCGTGCTGATCCCCAACAAGTCGATCGAGACCCCGCTCTACAGCCTGGAGCGCCTCAAGCACGACGACGAGCGCCTGCTGACCTACCGTGCCAGCTACACCATGGCCGAAGCCAACGACGAGGAAAACACCTACCTCGCCAACAAGTTCAGGCAGCCCGGCAACCGCCAGGAGGCCGTGGTCAAGGGCATCACCCGCGACCAGCCGCCGGCACCGCCCCCCGCCCGCCCGGCTGCAGCGCCCGCCGCATCCTCGACGCCTGCCGCTTCGTCCACCCACGGCGGCCTGCTCGATCGCATCCTGAACCTGTTCGGCTGGGGCGCCGCCCAGGGTGCCGAGACCGCCGAAACAACCGAGCGCCCGGCCGACGATGGCCGCAATCGCACCGCGCGCAACGCCGGCAACGGCACGGGCCGGGGTGAGCGCGGCAACCGCCGCGGCGAGCGCAGCGACAGCGAAGGCCGCAACGGTCGGCGCAACGAGCGCAATAGCCGCGGCGAGCGCACGGAACGCACTGAGCGGACCGAACGTGCCGAGGCCTCCGACAACGGCAAGCGTACCCGTGGCGAACGGAGCAACGGTCGCCAGCGCGACGAGGCTCGCGACACCCGTGAGCCGCGTGAATCCCGCGAAGGTCGTGACACCCGCGACGCGCGCCAGAACGGCGAACGCGCCGAGCGCAATGGCCGCAACGAGCGCGCCGAGCGCCAGGAACCGGCCGAGCGCAACGAACGCACCCACCGCAATGAGCGGCCCGAAGGTGCCGAGACCACCGGCCAGGAGCGCAGCGAACGCCCGGCCCGCAGTGAACGCGGCGAGCGTCGCAACCGGGGTGAGCGTGCCGAGCGCAACGTGCGTGACGAAGCCACCGAAGAGCGCGTCGAGGTCACCTCGGCGGAAGGCCAGGAGCGTCAGCGTCCGGAACGGGGCCGTCGTCGCCGTCAGGCCGACAATGCCGAGGGCGTGCAGACCGAAGGCCTGGACACCCATCCGGCTGAGACCGCTGACGAAGCCCCGGCCCCTGCACCGCGCGAAGGCCGCGGCCGCCGCACGGCCGAGCCCGCCAGTGACAGCCACGTCGCGGTGACGTCGGACGAACCCGCCACCGAGGCCGCGCCGGCCGAGGAAGCCGCGTCGACCCGCGCCCCGCGTCAGAAGGCCAACCATCAGGAGGCCACCCCATCGGCCGCCGCGAACGACGAGGAAGCCCCGGCCGCCGAGGAAGGCGAGCGTCGCCGTCGCCGTCGCAGCAACCGCCGCGACCGGTCCGAAGCCGATGCCGGCCGTGAAGGCGCAGCACCGGCCGAGACCGGCGCGACCGAGGCGGCCCCGGCTGCTTCCGAAGGGACCGACGCGGCCATGACGGCGCCTGCCGAAGGTCGTGATCGCGCCGAGCCGCGCGAGCGTCGCGCCCCCCGGGCAGCCGCGGAGAAAGCCCCCGCTCAGGAGGCCGACAGCAGCGCCGCTCCCCGCAGCCAGGAGGACGCCCGTGCCGAGAAGGCCGCTAACGCCGATCGCGCCGTGAAGGCCGAGAGCGCCGTGAAGGCCGACAGCACCGAGCAGGCCGACAAGCCTGCCGAAGTGCCGGCACGCCGCCGTGGCAACACGGACGAAGCCGCCCAGGCACCGTCGCCCCGCCCGCAGGCAGCACCTGCCCAGCCCGTCCCCGCCCGGGCGCTGGAGGAAGTGGTACAGTCGGCGGGGCTGGAATGGGTGCAGACCAGCGCAGCTCCGCAGGCCGAGCCTGTCGTGACCGCGCCTGCTGCCCCCCGGCCGCGCCGGCAGCGCAAGCCGCGCACGCCGGTCGCCACTGAACCGCTGCAACAGGTGGAAACCCAGGCCGGCAAGCCATCGGACGAGCAGTAACCACCTCACCGGCCCGGCAGGCATCGCCTGTCGGGCCGGTTCACTTCCTTTCCCTTTCATGGCAGAACGAGTCATACCCATTGCCGACCAGCGCAGTCGCGGTATTCTGCCGATGCAGCCGCTTCGCCTGCAGCACGGCACATCGGCACTGCCCATGTCCCCGGACGGCGCACTGCTCGACGCCCGTGGCCGGCCTCTGCACGACCTGCGCATCTCGGTCACTGACCGCTGCAACTTCCGCTGCTCGTACTGCATGCCGCGCGAGGTCTTTGGCAAGGACCATGAGTTCCTCTCGCACGGCTCGTTGCTCAGCTTCGAGGAAATCACCCGCGTCGCCGGGCTGATGGTCAACCTGGGCGTGAAGAAGATCCGCCTGACTGGCGGCGAGCCGCTGCTGCGGCGCGATCTGGAAACCCTGATCGCCCAGCTCAGCTGTCTGCGCCAGCCCGACGGCGAGCCCATCGAGCTGACCCTGACCACCAACGGCTCATTGCTGGCCAAGAAGGCGCAATCACTGCGCGAGGCCGGACTTGATCGCGTCACGGTCAGCCTGGACGGACTGGACGACGCACTGTTTCGCAAGCTCAACGACGCCAACTTCCCGGTTTCCCGCGTCCTGGCCGGCATCGAGACCGCCGCCCAGGCCGGTTTCTCCGGCATCAAGGTCAACATGGTGGTGCGCCGCGGCCTGAACGACGGCGAGATCCTGCCGATGGTCGAGCATTTCCGTGGCACCGGACACATCCTGCGCTTCATCGAATACATGGACGTGGGCGCCAGCAACGGATGGCGCATGGAAGAAGTGCTGCCTAGCCGCGACATCATCGCGCGCATCCACGCCGTGCATCCACTGGCCCCCGTCGATCCGAACTATCCCGGCGAGGTGGCCCGGCGCTGGCGCTACCTGGACGGCGCCGGCGAGATCGGTGTCATCTCCTCCGTCACCCAGCCTTTCTGCGGCGACTGCTCGCGTCTGCGGCTGACCACCGAAGGCCAGCTCTTCACCTGCCTGTTCGGCCATCAAGGTCATGACCTGCGCGGCCTGCTGCGCCGCCAGCTTCCCGACGAGGACATCCGGGCCGCGCTGATGAACCTCTGGCAGGGACGTGACGACCGCTATTCCGAGCTGCGCAGCAGCCAGAAGTCCGCCAGTTCGGCCTCCAACGGCAGACGGCGGGTGGAAATGAGCTACATCGGTGGCTGAAGACCCCATCACCGGCCTGGTGCTGGCCGGTGGAGCAGCCAGGCGCCTGCAGACTGCCCACCCCGGAGCCGACAAGGGACTGCTGCCACTGGCGGGCAGGCCGCTCATCGCCTGGGTCATCGACAACCTGGCCCCGCAGGTGCAGAGCCTTGTCATCAGCGCCAACCGCCACCTCGACGACTACCGCCTGCTGGGGCATCTGGTCCTGCCCGACCTGCTGTCTGACATGCCCGGCCCCCTTGCCGGCATTCACGCGGCCCTGTCTGTCTGCCACACCGAGTGGCTGGCCGTGGCCGCCTGCGACACCCCCTTCCTGCCCCCCGACTGGGTTGCCCGGCTGCAGCACGTCCTGACGGGCAGCAACGCCCCCATTGCCTACGCCCACGATCCCGAACAACCCCACCCGCTGGTGGCCCTGCTGCATCGCAACCTGCTGCCCTCGCTGGATGCCTTCCTGAAAGCCGGCAACCACCGGGTCCGACAGTGGTATGGCCAGCACGGCGCGCGGGCAGTACCCTTTCCCGATCCGCAGGCCTTCCAGAACCTCAACACCCCGGAGGAATGGCAGGCTGCCGAAAGCCGTCTGGGCCCGCCTGTCGATCCCCATCCTTCATCCTGAAACGCCTCCACCCGGAACCAAGCCCGGCTGGCGTCCCTGCCCGCCCCATCTCGCCGGAGACCCGTTCATGAGCACCTCGACCGACTGGCCCTCCCTCGCTTCCCTGCTGGCCCGCCTACCGGACTTCAACCCGGACGCCGTACCCGTGGCCCAGGCCCGCGAGCTGCTGTCCGACTGGGTGGCACCGCGTGTCCAGGAGCGTTCGATGCCGGTCCAGGCCGCCACCCTCGGCCGCGTGCTGGCCCGTGACGTTGTCGCCCTCCTGGATCTGCCTCCCTGCGACAATGCTGCCATGGACGGCTACGCCCTGCATCATGCCGACCTGAACCCCGAGGGCGACACCACGCTGCCCGTGGGCGGCCGCACGCTGGCCGGCGATCCCCCGGCCGCCCTTCCCTCCGGACAGGCCTGGCGCATCATGACCGGCGCGCCCATGCCCGCCGGCGCCGACACCGTGGTGATACAGGAACACGTCCGTCGCCATGCCAATGACGCAGCCCTGCATGGCGCAAGCAGCCCGCCCGATGGGAGCTCTTTCCCGCCGGAAAGGATCACCCTCGCAGCCGGCCAGAAACCCGGCCAGAATGTGCGCCACCGGGGAGAGGACATCCGCACAGGCCAGACCGCCCTCGCTGCCGGTCGTATCCTCTCGCCCATGGATCTGGGTATCGCCGCCTCGCAGGGCGTTGTCGACCTGCCCGTGTTTGGTCCGCTGAAAGTGGGCGTTTTCTCGACCGGCAACGAACTGGTCCAGGGAGGGCATCCGCTGGCCGCCGGCCAGATGCATGACAGCAACCGCCCCACCCTGCTGGCGCTCGCACGCAACCGGGGATTCGAGGCCATCGACCTGGGCTGGCTACCTGATGATTCGGCCATCCTGACCAAGGCCCTGGCATCCAGCATCGACCAGGTCGATGTGCTGCTGACCACCGGCGGTGCCGCCGGGGGGGATGCCGATCTGCTCTGGCACGTGCTGTCACAGCCCATGCACCATCAGGGCGTGTCGCTACCCACTGAAGCCCACGCCTGGAAACTGAAGCTGCGCCCGGGGCGCCCCCTGGTCATCGGACGCATCAGCCAGACACCGGTCTTCGGCCTGCCCGGCAACCCGGTGGCAGCGCTACTCAGCTTCCTGTTCGTCATCGACGCCGCCCTTCAGAAAATGGCGGGCATCACCGATCCGCGCCCGCTACCGCGCATCCGCGCCCGCGCCAGCACGGCCATCCGCAAGCGCCCGGGCCGGCAGGAGCTGCTGCGCGTGACGCTCTGCTACCATGAATCGGACGACCTGCCGGTGGCC
>ERZ773008.2353-NODE-2353-length-12398-cov-4.880094_pt1 | contig 12398 bp, 13 predicted proteins | sample MGYA00580664_ERZ773008 | MGnify/ENA primary metagenome ERZ773008 (study PRJEB29015, sample SAMEA2738016) | human oral metagenome | biome: human oral; feature: human-associated habitat; material: dental | place: China | collected 2048 ... | reverse complement strand
GCAAACGCCCCCTAAAAACTATTTGCAAACACCCTCCCCCTCCGAGATTTTCCCAGCTTCTCCCAGCTTCTCCGAGCTTCTCCCCAAAAACTCCTCCTAAATCATCAGTAATAATCATTCACTTTTAGATCACATTATGTAGGGGCGTTTTGCAAACGCCCTTATTTACAAACGCCCCCCAAAAACTATTTACAAACGCCCTCCCACCTCCCAGTTTCTCCAAGATTCTCAGAGATTTTCCAAGATTCTCCAAAAATACCTAAATCATTACTAACAATAATTTGCTCAATAGAAAACTATTTAATAACTTTGCCCAAAATAATTTAATGATATGATCCACAAACTATTCCCCGCAGCCCTACTCCTATTAGTAGCCTGCAATCAAACCCCTAACAACGCTAACAGCGAGAAAATGAATTACCCTCAAACCCGTATGGACAACACGGTAGACACCTATTTTGGCACTCAAATCGCCGACCCCTACCGTTGGCTCGAAGACGACCGCTCTGCCGAAACCGCTGAGTGGGTAAAACAACAGAACAACTTCACCTTTGGCTATCTATCCAAAATCCCTTATAGGCAAGCCATCAAAGAAAAACTCGAAAAACTTTGGAACTACGAAAAAATAGGCGCACCCTTCACCGAAGGCGACTACACCTATTATTATAAGAACAACGGATTGCAAAACCAGTCTGTGCTCTATCGTAAAGATAAAGACGGTAAAGAAGAAGTTTTCTTAGACCCCAATACCTTCTCAAGCGACGGCACCACCTCTTTAGGCGAAGTAGCCTTCTCTGAAGACGGTTCTTTAGTAGCCTATCTCATTTCCGAAGGCGGCAGCGACTGGCGCAAAGGCATCGTCCTCAACGCCAAAACCAAAGAAGTGATAGGCGACACCTTAATAGATATCAAGTTCAGTTCTATTGCTTGGAAAGGCAACGAAGGTTTCTTCTACTCCAGTTATGATAAACCCAAAGGCAGTGAGTTATCAGCTAAAACCGACCAGCATAAACTCTACTACCACAAGCTTGGCACACCTCAAAAGAACGACCAACTCATATTTGGAGGCACTCCAGCCGAAAAATACCGCTATGTCTCAGGAGCTGTTTCTTTAGATGCTCACTATTTGTTTATTTCAGCTGCAGTAAACACTTCGGGTAACAAACTCTTCTTAAAAGACCTTAAAAATCCTAAAGCTCCTTTAGTAACCATCACCAATAGTTTAGACGCCGATACCCAATTTATTGATAACGAGGGTACAACTCTTTTCTTTGAAACCAATTTGAATGCCCCTAACGGTCGATTGGTGAAAGCTGAGGTTGCCAAACCACAACCCGAATATTGGCAAGATGTCATCCCCGAAACTAAAAATGTACTCAGTATCAGTGCAACAGGGCATTATTTCTTTGCCAGCTATATGGTAGATGCCCTTTCACAAATAAAACAATATAACTATAAAGGTGAGTTAGTGCGCGAAGTGAAACTCCCTAGCATCGGTACAGCCGGAGGTTTCTACGCTAAAAAATCAGAAAACCACACCTATTTCACTTTCACTAATTACGCCTATCCCACTCAAATATACAAAATGGACTTAGCTACAGGGGCTACCGAGCTCTATTGGAAACCCGCTATAGCTTTCGATGCCAACAACTACGAATCCAAACAAGTGTTCTACAATTCTAAAGACGGCACCAAAGTACCAATGATGATCACCTATAAAAAAGGAATCAAGCTCAATGGTAAGAACCCCACCTTATTATATGGTTACGGAGGATTCAATGTAAGCCTAATGCCCACCTTCAGTGTTGCCAATGCCGTATGGATGGAACTCGGCGGTGTGTATGCAGTACCCAATTTGCGCGGAGGAGGTGAATATGGCAAACAATGGCACGATGCCGGCACTAAAATGCAAAAACAAAACGTGTTCGACGATTTTATAGCCGCTGGCGAATATCTCATAAAAGAAAAATACACTTCTCCCGAATATCTCGCTATCAAAGGAGGTTCTAATGGCGGATTGCTCGTAGGAGCTACAATGTTACAACGTCCCGAACTATTTAAGGTAGCCTTACCAGCAGTAGGCGTGCTCGATATGTTGCGTTACCACACCTTCACTGCGGGTGCTGGCTGGGCTTACGATTATGGTACTGCCGATGATAGTAAAGAAATGTTCGAATACCTAAAAGGTTATTCACCACTGCATAATGTAAAAAAAGGTGTCAGTTACCCTGCAACCCTCATCACCACTGGTGACCACGACGATAGGGTAGTGCCAGCACACAGCTTTAAGTTTGCAGCTGAACTTCAAGCTAAACAAACAGGTAACAACCCTATTTTAATAAGAATAGAAACTAATGCAGGTCACGGTGCCGGAACTCCAGTGAGCAAAACCATAGAGCAAAATGCCGATTTGCAAGCCTTCACCTTGTGGAATATGGGAGTAAAAAAGTTAAATTAAAAAGACTCGAATGCTCAAAAAAATAAATTTTAATTTTAATCTTTTTTTACATTTTCCACGTTTAGAGCGTGTAAAATGTAAAGGTATTGTTAAATTTTATAGTTTATAGAAATAAATAGTGAATTTTTTTTGCGTGTGTAAAAAAATATGCGTACGTTTGCGCCCTAATTAAATGTGAATTTAAACAATGTTTATGGCAAGAAGAATAATTGTAGTGCTACTTGTGCTTTTAGCAATGTCTGCTTGTAAACGCGGAAGTGGCGATGGCAAGGGAGAGCTCGTAGGAGTAAGAGGTAAGAGCTGGAAGCAACCTACCCCTTACGGTATGGCGCTCATCCCGAGTGGTTCTTTCATTATGGGTAGTTCCGATGATGATAAAACTGCGAGTTTAAACGCAACGATCAAAACCGTGAGCGTTGGTTCATTCTATATGGATGAAACCGAAATCACAAATAGCGAGTACCGCCAGTTTGTGAATTGGGTACGCGATTCTATCATCCGTACACAATTAGCCGAAATGGCTGAACAAACCGGTCAAAGCCAAGGAGGTGGCGGAATAGGTGAATACGCCTATTTGGACGCCAATACCGAAAAAATGAACGCTTGGCAGCAGTATCTCCAAAATACTTACGGTGATGACAAAGCGAGAAAACTGAACAAAAAAGTAGCGCTTATTTGGGATGTAAACAAATTCCCAGATGAGTATTACTCTGAAGTAATGGACAAAATGTATTTGCCCGAAGAAGAAGCTTACAACGGCAAACGCATTATGGACGTTCAGAAATTCGAGTTCAAATACCAATGGCTCGATATGGACAAGGCTGCTCGTACACGAGGTAACCGTAAAGACTTCATCAAAGAAGAAATCGTGAAAGTTTATCCAGATACTACTGTTTGGATTCGCGACTTCAACTATTCTTATAATGAGCCTATGCACAACGACTACTTCTGGCACGAGGCTTATAGCGACTATCCTGTAGTAGGGGTAAGCTGGATTCAAGCTAAAGCATTCTGCGAATGGCGTACCTTGAACAAAAACTCTTACCAAAAATCTAAAGGTGATTACACCGTAAACGCTTTCCGTCTTCCTATCGAATCTGAATGGGAATACGCAGCACGCGGTGGTCTATCTGGCGCAACCTATCCTTGGGGTGGTCCGTATACTTATGACGATAAAGCTTGCTTCCTTGCGAACTTTAAACCTATGCGAGGCGACTACGCTTCCGATAACGCTCTCTACACTGTAGAAGCTAAATCTTACGAACCTAACGGATATAACCTATATAATATGGCTGGTAACGTATCCGAATGGACTAACACTTCTTACGACCCTAACTCTTACGAGTATATGTCATCTATGAACCCTAACGTACTCGACGATAGCAACCGTCGTAAAGTAATACGCGGTGGTTCTTGGAAAGACGTTGCCTTTATGCTACAAGTAAACACTCGTGATTACGAATATCAAGATTCAGCTCGTAGCTATATCGGTTTCCGTACCGTTCAAGACTTTATGGGGGTTAGCGAAAAACAACAAGCTAAATCCGCAAGAGGTTATAGATAATAATCAAATAAAAAAAGTAAAACAAATCAAACTAATTTAACAACATTTATTTAATAATTAAAGTATTATGGCAGGAAGTAAAGTAACAAAAACAATTTTTCAATACGCTTATGGTATTGGTGCCTCAATCGTAATCGTTGGTGCCTTGGCTAAGATTTTGCACGTAGATATCTTAGGAATGAGCGGTAGTTTCCTTTTAGCAGTAGGTATGGGTACTGAAGCTGTTATCTTCTTTATGTCGGCTTTTGAGCCTCAAGAAGAAGATTTGGACTGGTCTTTGGTTTATCCAGAACTTAAAGGTGGCGCTCCTGTATCTCGCCAAGGTGTTATGGCTCAACAAAGCCAAGATGACAAACTCATCAGAGAGTCTTTGTCTGAAAAATTAGACAACATCTTAGCCGAAGCTAAGATCGATGCTAACTTAATGCGTTCTTTGGGTAGATCTATCGAAAACTTCGCCGAAGCAAGTAAAGAAATCGCTCCTGTAGCTAACACTATGGTGGCTACTCACAAATACGGAGAAGAACTTTCTGAAGCTGCTTCTAACTTAGAATCTCTCAATAGCCTTTACAAATTACAATTAGAAAGAACCGAAAGACAAGTGTCTGCACAAGCAGGAATTGCCGAAAATCTTGATTCTTTGAATCGTCAGATGCTTTCTTTCAAAGATAATCTAAAATCTTTGAACACAATCTATGGAGGAATGTTATCTGCAATGAGCGGTGCAAGATAAGAGTAATTATTTATTAACTTATTAAAAAAATAGCTTATGGCAGGTGGAAAATTAAGTCCTAGACAGAAGATGATTAACCTGATGTATCTTGTGTTCCTCGCAATGATTGCTCTCAATATGGGGAAACAAGTCCTAGATGCGTTCGGGTTAGTAAATCAAAAATTTGAAGTATCTAATAGAAGAGATACTCAGGGAATTAGCTCAGCGATGGACCAGTTAGCGCTCAAAGCAAGTGAAAGTCCCGCTCAGTTTGCTCAAATCAACGAGCAATCTAAACAAATTAAAACCATTTCCGATGAAATGTACAACTATGTACAAGGTCTCAAAGATGGTCTTGAAAAAGCAATCGGACAAAGTGATAAAAAGGTAAACGAAAAAGATTACCAAGCAATGGATAAATCTGATTATACTGACCATTTATTCTTTGCTGAAGGTGCTACTGAAGGTAAAAAATTCGTGGAAAATATCAAAAACTATCGCGAAGCCCTATTAAAAGTGTTAGGTGATAACCCAGCTTATGCTGATATCGCAAAAAAAGTAAAAGAAAACTTTAATACCGATGCAGTAAAAGATAGAGATGGTAACACCGTTCAATGGTTGAACTTCAACTTCGAAGGTTTCCCTTACATCGCTACTTTAGCAAAATTCTCTATGATGCAATCTGATATCTTATCAGTACAACAAGAGTTCGTTTCTAAAGCGTTGGAAGGTCAATTGAAAACTCAAGCATCAATGACTAACTATACTACTTTGCTCGAGCAAGGTAAAGGTGCTTTCTATCAAGGTGAAAAATTCGACGGTGCTATCGTTTTAGGTAGAAAAGATCCTACTACCCGCCCTAACTCCGTAGAACTTTCATTAGACGGTAGAAAATTAGGACCAAGTGATTATACTATCGAAGATGGACGCGTAAAATTGAACGTAGGTGCAGGTAATGCCGGTGAACACAAAATTACTGGTAACCTCTACTTCGATGAAGAAGGCAAACGTATCGCAGTGCCTGTAGCACAATCATTCTCTACCATCCCTAGACCTAACTCAGCAGTTATCTCTGCCGATAAGATGAACGTAGTATACCGCGGTGTTGATAACCCTATCACTATCTCTATGCCTGGTGTGCCTAACAACAAAATTTCTGCTTCAGCTCCTGGTCTTTCAAGATCTGGTAGTGCTTGGGTAATGCGTCCTGGTCAAGGTAAAGAAGTAACCATTTCTGTAAGTGGTGAAATCGATGGTCAACGCTTTAGCTCTTCTAAATTGTTCCGTATCAAAAATATCCCACGTGCCTCTGGTAGTATGGGTGGTATGATTGGAGACGCTAAATTGCCTAAACAAAACGTTGGTGTATTACCTGTAATGGCTGTACTCGAAGACTTCGATTTCGACTTGAAACTCCAAGTAAACGAGTTCAAAGTGTTCATCCCTGGACAACCTAGTATCATCGTAAAAGGTGGTAAATTTAATGAACAAGCTCGCGCTGCTGTTGCAAGAGCTAAACGTGGTGACAAGATACAAGTATTTGATATCAAAGCTAGTATCGTAGGTAACTCAAGTTTGAAATTACCTCCAGTATCACCTATCATTATTGAAATAACAAACTAAGAAAATTTTTATGTTACAACTGAAGAAGATTATAGTACTGTTGATGCTAGTATTTGGTTTTCAGCTTTCCTCAGCACAGATAAATATACTTAATGCTAAAGTAGCTACTGAAATAGGGGTTAAAACTGAAGCTCAAATACAAGCGGATAACGATAAGCCACTACCTTATGGGTATGTAGACGATCGTGATATCCTTTGGTCAGTAGAAGTTTGGGAAGTAATCGACCTTAACGAACGCGCGAACTTCCCCCTCCTTTTCCCTACTGATACTTTGGATGTAGATGCTTACCGCCGTTCTTTGTACGATGTACTATTGAAAAATATCAAAAATGGTAAAATCAAGGATTTATACGTAGATTCTTATTTTACTCAAACTAAAAGTACTGAAACTATCGAGGCTTCTCTTTCTAAAATCGATACTCTAGACGAAGGTTACAACTTGCTCAACGCTGGTGAAGCCCTTCCTGATGAGTACATCACTCGTAGAAACTTAGAATCTGCCGATATCGCTCAGTATCATATCAGAGGTATTTGGTATTTCGACAAACGTCAAGGAGAACTCAAATATCGTTTGCTCGCTTTAGCTCCTGTAGCTCCCGATGTAAACTTTATCGACTCCGATGACTCTACAATGTCAGCATTAGTACCTTTGTTCTGGGTATTCTATCCGCAAGTGCGTGACATTTTGCACGAAGCTAAAACCTTCAACCGCAAGAACGACGCTCGCCCAATGTCATTCGACCACTTGCTTAACGCCCGTATGTTTAGCTCGGTAATCTACAAAGAAGCTAACGTATATGGCGATAGAAAAATCAAGGATTATATACCCGATAATGCTCTCTTACAACTCTTAGAAGCTGATAAAATCAAAGAAAAGATTCGCGATAGAGAGCAAGATATGTGGACGAACTAATTTTAAATTCACAGTTAGAGTATTTTTACAACAATTTTAGAAAAGCATTGCTCTCCCAAGAGCAGTGCTTTTCTAATTTACATTCCAAAACAACAAAAAGATGAACATCAAAAATGCACAATTAGAAGTAGATAATTGGATTAAAGAACACGGAGTAAGATATTTCAACGAGCTTACCAATATGGCTCAACTCACTGAGGAAGTAGGCGAAGTAGCCCGTATCATCGCTCGCCGTTATGGAGAACAATCGGAGAAGGAGAGCGACAAACAGAAAGATTTAGGGGAAGAACTCGCCGATGTAGTGTTTGTAGTACTTTGTTTGGCTAACCAAACCGGCATCGATTTGCAAGACGCTTTTGATAAAAAAATGCTCCACAAAACCGAGCGTGATCACGATCGCCATCACAACAACGAAAAACTTAAATAAACAAAAACTCAGGGTGTTGAGCCCTGAGTTTTTTTATAGCTATTCGTCGTCTTCTTCTAAAAGTTCATCGTCGTCAAATACTTCTTCCTCTTCTTCAATATCTTCAGCTAAATCCTTTTTGCCTTTGGCAGCAGCACCTTTTTTGCCCTTTTTAGGTTTAGCAAATGGGTCGCCTCCAGCTTTCAACCACTCTCTTACTTTCTTTTCTATTTCCTCTACTAATTCAGGGTTGTCACGCAACAAGCTGAGGGTTGCATCACGACCTTGAGCGAGTTTGCTATCACCATAGCTAAACCAAGCGCCGCTTTTGCCTATAATTTCGGCAGCAACCCCCATTTCTAACAATTCACTTACTTTAGAGATACCTTCGCCAAACATAATGTCGAAATAAGCCATTTTAAACGGAGGAGCTACTTTGTTTTTCACTACCTTCACTTTGGTTTTATTTCCTATGATATTGCCATCGCCGTCTTTGATAGCCGCACTACCTTGTGCGCCTCCATCTTTGCGGATTTCAAGACGTACTGATGAGTAGAATTTCAAAGCGTTACCCCCTGTAGTAGTTTCGGTAGGACCGCCGTACATTCCTCCACCTAATTTGTCGCGCAATTGGTTGATGAAAATCACTATACATTTAGCTTTGCTAATGCTACCCGTAATTTTGCGGAGTGCTTGCGACATTAGGCGGGCGTGAACCCCCATTTTAGAGTCGCCCATATCACCGTCGATTTCGGTTTTAGGAGTAAGCGCTGCTACCGAGTCGATGATTACAAGGTCTACAGCGTTAGAGCGAATAAGGGCATCGGCTACTTCAAGGGCTTGTTCACCACTATCGGGTTGAGAAACGAGCAAATCTTCAGTATTTACCCCTACGTTTTTAGCGTATACGGGATCAAAAGCGTGTTCAGCATCGATGAAAGCCGCTGTACCGCCTGCTTTTTGTACTTCGGCGATAGCGTGAAGGGTAAGCGTTGTTTTACCTGATGATTCAGGTCCGTAGATTTCAATCACGCGACCTTTAGGGTAACCGCCTACTCCCAGAGCAGCATCTAAGGCGATAGAGCCCGATGAGTAGACCTCTACATCTTCTATAGGGTTGTCGCCCAAAGCGCGCACAATGCCCTTGCCATAAGTCTTGTCTAACTTAGCAAGTGTGAGCTTAAGGGCTTCTTTTTTCTGATCTTGAAGCGAAAGTTCTTTATCGTTTTTTGCCATTGATTGGATTTTTATTGTTTAGATGTTTATAAGTGCAAATGTACGAATATTTTATGAATTAACAAAATTAGGAAGTTTCAGTGTTTTTCTGTACATTTGTCCGAAAATGTGTAGCATTTATTTAGCGAAATGAAAAAACGCGTATTGTACATATTACTATATCTCAATGAGTATTATCCTTTAAAAAAGAAAAAGAGGAATTATAAACTAAAAAACACTAAAAAGAAATGAAAATCATATTTTTGTCCTTCTTTCTGTTTGTCAGTTTTTTACAAGCACAAACTGTTGTAGAGAATTTTACGCAAAAAACGCCTTTAGTAGTTTTACCTGATATTTTAGTGAAAAGAGATACCATATTTTATTCTAATAACAATCTTAATAAAAATGAAAAGACTCTTTTTGAGCAGTTTTTTAGGGAATTCAAGGATAATATCAACATAAAATATTTTTATGATGAATTAAAAGAAGAAGTCTTATGTCGTTTTGTTTTACAAAAAGACAATACAACTTCCCGTATTTCATTTATTAAAGATTCTTCTGACAAAAGAATTCATTATGAGATTATTAGAATTATCTCAAGAATGAAATTGCATAACCTATATGATAAAAGAACTGAAATTTATTTGAGGATTGTTCTAAATTTGGAAGAAAAATCTGATAAAAATACTCCTTCTTTTAGAATAATTGAATAACGGGTGATTCTCAGTAAATTGTAAATCACTTTTATATCTAAAACGTATGAAAAAACTCCTATTTATACTCTGTTTATTTCCGCTCCTTATGCAAGCACAAGATAAGGAAGAGGCTATAATGGTATTGCCTGATTTGCTCGTAAAAGGAGAAGTTATCAACGGACAACAAACAAACACCTTAATTGTAACCAACTATCTCAATGGCTCTTTACTTTCTAAAGGAAGCCCAACACCTGCTGTTTTCTGTAAAGATAGTGATGAGTACAAACACTATTTTAAAGACCTTTTATATTGTGTAGTTCATTTAAAAGGACACGTACAAGGTTGTTTTTTTGTAGATTTTGTAATCAAAAAAAGGAAAATAGCTATTAGCTATATACAAGGATTTGATGAAGATGTTATAAAAGAAGAAATAGCCTCTATTTTTAAAAAAATTAAAATCATTTCACCTGCGCGTAATGAAAAAGGGAAGGCTATAAAAACAAAAGGATTTTTGTTAATACGCTATGACGTGCAAACGGCATTACCTGAAGATTTATTCTATCAAAAAGGAATCTGAAAAATTGCACTTGATAGAGGAATGGGCGATAGAAGTTATGGAAAAGAATGTTTCAAGTTTACAGAGAATTTTTTACGAATGATATTTCCTACTACCGCGCAGGATACCGCGCAAGTTACCGCGCAAGTCAAAGAATTGATTGAAATACTATCCAAAGAGATGGATAGAAAAGAAATACAAGATATGTTAGGACTTTCTCATAGGGAAAACTTTCGATTAAAATATTTAAAACCTGCATTGGAACAAGGATTTATAGAAATGACTATTCCCGAGAGACCTAGTAGTAAGTTACAAAAATACCGACTAACCATCTTGGGCAAACAATTAAAAGATAAACAATAAAATATGATTTGTAGAGTTATTCTAAAAGTAGGAGGGTTGATTTGATCCCTATTGGAGTAAATTTATTTTTTCAAATAGCGATAATTCTTACTTTTTTATTTACGGATAATTATTCTAATAGCTCTTTTTACAGATAATTTGCATTGGTTTGACTTTCTAAAATCTTTATTATGAGTGTATCTACCAAATCAAAAACATTTGAGTTTTCTGTGCTGCCTTTGTGGGAGAGTTTTATAATTTTGGGGACATTTGCTTTTTTGTTTATTTTTCCCTCTCTTTATTTTCCAAAATGGGCAGGAATCATTATCAATATATACCTTCCTTTGTTGTGCTTTTGTGCTTTGGGATATTGTCGTATAAGGTCTAAAAAACTTTCTATTGAAGTAATTGATAATGATAAACTTAATTGCAGAATCAATAATAAATCATTAGTAGTTCTTTGTAACGAAAACAAAATTTTTTATATAAGGTTGTATAAACGTAGAACAGCGTCTATGATACGAATTAAAAACGAGCTGTTTTATATTTATACGGAAGATTTTAGTAAAGAAAATATAAAGGAATACGATTTGAATATTAAAAAGTTACAAAGTGTAATTGGCAATAACCCTAACCGCAAACCTATTGATTGGATACCATTTCTAATGCTCTGGACTATTTACGGCACACTACTTATATGCCTTCCTTTTGCACTTATTTTCTTTATAGCTCTTTTTACAGATAATTTGCATTGGTTTGACTTTCTAAAATCTTTATTATGAGTGTATCTACCAAATCAAAAACATTTGAGTTTTGGTCAATATCCTTATGGGAGGGGATTATAGTTTTTATAGTATTTATTATTTTGTTCCTTCTACCGATGTTCTATATATCTGAACTTCAGAAATGGTGGGGTATAGTTATTCGTTTATATCTTCCTATGGTGGTTTTATGTACTTTAGAATATGTTAAACTAAGAAGTAGAAAACTTATCATTGAAACAAATAGCAAGCAACGACAGTTTATTTATACACGCAATAACAAGCAATTATTAACTGAATTTGAAAAAGTAAAGATTTTTTATCTCAAAAGTTCCAAAGGTAAAATAGGGCGCATATTGCGTATTGAAGGTACATTATATTTTATTTACTCGAAAAATCCTTTTAGCAAAGAGGTCGCAAAACAGTATAAATCAAAAATAGAAGAGTTGCAAGATGTTATTGGCAGTAATACTAAAAAAGAAAAAATTGATTTATTTATCACAGGAGATGTGGGCTATCATGATGCTCTTGATGCAAGAGAAAGTGGACTAGCTGTAATTGATTTTGGGCATTATGAAAGTGAACACTTCTTTCATGAAGTTTTAATAAAGGAATTGAAAAACACAAATTTAGAATTTTTAGTTTATAACCCTGAACCAGTATTTAAGTTCTACTAAAGATATGGAGAAAATATGAAAAAAATAATATTTACATTTTTATTTCTAATATCTTCAATATTTAGTTTTGCAAATATAAATGACAATCTTAACGTTTTAACAGATGAAGAAAAAAGTGAAATTAATGAAAAGATTAAGGAAATAAAAAAAGAAAAAGATTTAACAGTATTTGTAAATACATTGTCTATGGATGTTGGTTTTGCAGTTTCAGATCCTGAAAGAGCATTGATATTAAATATAAAAAAAGGAGATAAAGAAACTTATAAAGTTGAAGTATCTTTCAGTAAAGATATAGATGTTGATGATTATCAAGATGATATCAATACTACTTTGAATGATGCAGCACCATTTTTGGAAAGAAAAGAATTTGGTAAATATATTCTAACTGTTCTTGATGGAGCTAGTTCAGTTTTACAAGAAGTTAATATTGAAGCCTTAAATCAAATGACTATGACAAAAGAACAAGAAAATGGAAG